>OMDR01001458.1_pt1 | contig 11406 bp, 8 predicted proteins | sample 1645251 | NCBI WGS metagenome assembly OMDR01 (sample SAMEA103958142, study PRJEB25191) | human gut metagenome | biome: human-associated habitat [ENVO:00009003]; feature: intestine environment [ENVO:2100002]; material: feces | place: Germany | collected 2013/2015 | reverse complement strand
ATACGGCGAGCGAGGTGCGGCAGCTGCTAAGCCAAAAGCGCAGATAATACTGGATATCTTATCGAGCATTTTGGCAACGCAGATGCCGTGCCGCAGCCACCGAAGCGGTGCTTAAGCCGTAAGGCGGGAATTGTGCGGTGTTGCCTTAATATTGCAGCTTTATTATACCATAGGGATGCAAGCGGATAAAACAAAATAAAATTTTTCCTGAATGGAGAAATACGGTATGGTGTGCCACACCGCGCCGTGGTATGCTGGAAGCACACAAGGGAGGGCATAAACCATGAAACTGATGTTTGCACAAAATACCGCGCAGCAGCGCGCTGCCGCCCGTACTGAACAGCAGGCGTAGCGCCGGGCAGCTGCCTGCAAAAATACCCTTGCCGCCCGCCGCTTGGCGGTTTATCAGGCCCGGCGGGCAGAATGGCAGGCAGGCCAACCCCTGCGCTGACGGCAAAGGGGCAGGGGAGAGCGCGCCGCCGCTGCGTGCGATAATTTATGAATAGCATGTAAAATCATACAGAATCATGGAAGGCCAGCCTTTTTCGGGCTGGTCTTATTTTTTGCGCCATGGTATAATGTCCCTAAGTCACGAACAAAACTGTAGAATAAGGAGAGAACGAACCCATGAAATTTTCCGAAATGCCCTATGAGCGCCCGGACATGAGCGCCCTGAAAGAACAGTTTGCCGCACTGACCGAGCGTTTGCAGAACGCCCCCGACTATGCCGCTGCCCGCGCCGCTTTTTTGGAGGAGCAGGTGCTGAACAAGCATGTGGATACCCTGTTCACCCTGGCCAGCGTGCGCCATACCATTGATACGCGGGATAAGTTCTATGATGAAGAGATGGAATTTGCCAACAGCGCCATGCCGCAGATCCAGCAGTGGCAGGATTCCTGGACCGCCGCCATGCTGGCAAGCCCCTACCGCAAAGACTTTGCCGAAGAATACGGCGACCTGATGTTTGTGAACGCCGAAATTGAGCGCAAGGCATTCTCGCCCGATATCATGGAGGAACTGCAGCAGGAAAACGAGCTGACCCAGCAGTATGGCAAGCTGCTGGCCAGCGCACAGATCCCGTTTGAAGGCGGGGTGTACACTCTGTCCCAGCTGAGCCCGTTCAAGAATGACCCGGACGATGCCCGCCGCCTGGCCGCCTGGAAAGCCGAGGGCCAGTGGTATAAGGACAACCAGAAACAGCTGGATGATATTTATGACAAGCTGACCCACCTGCGGGATAAGATGGGCAAAAAGCTGGGGTACGAGGGTTACACCACCCTGGGCTACTACCGCATGGGCCGCAACTGCTATACCAAAGCGGATGTAGAAAAGTTCCGTGCCGCCGTGGTCAAGTATCTGGTGCCGCTGGCGGACAGCATCTACCGTGAGCAGGCCAAACGCCTGGGCAAACAGTACCCCATGAGCTTTGCCGATAATGCCCTGATGTTCCGTTCCGGCAACCCCGCCCCCTGCGGCGATGCCGATGCCATTCTGGCCCAGGGTAAAAAATTCTATGAGGAACTTTCGCCCGAAACCGGCATCTTCTTTAACACCATGCTGGACAATGAGCTGCTGGACGTGCTTTCCACCCCCGGCAAGGCGGCGGGCGGCTACTGCACCAGCCTGTGGGATTATCAGGTACCGTTCATTTTTGCCAACTTCAACGGCACCCAGCATGACGTTGAGGTGGTCACGCATGAAGCGGGTCATGCCTTTGCCGCATACACCAACCGTGACCGCGTGCCGTATTCCACTGTGTGGCCCAGCATGGAAGGGTGCGAAGTCCACTCCATGTCGATGGAATTCTTTGCCTGGCCGTGGGCGGAGGGTTTCTTTGGCAAGGATACCCGCAAGTTCCTGTACAGCCACCTGGCCGGTGCGCTGACCTTTATCCCGTATGGCACCATGGTGGATCACTTCCAGCATATCGTGTACGAAAAGCCGGACCTGACCCCTGCCGAGCGCCACGCCGCCTGGAAAGAACTGCTGGGCATTTATATGCCGTGGATGAAGCTGGACGGCGAGATCCCGTTCTACAGCGAGGGTGAGGGCTGGCAGCGCCAGAAGCATATTTACGAAAGCCCCTTCTATTATATTGACTACTGCCTGGCACAGACCGTCAGCCTGCAGTTCTGGGCCATGCTGCAAAAGGACCGCGCCAACGCGTGGGAGCACTACATGGCATACACCCGCCAGGGCGGCAGCCGCGTGTTTACTGAGCTGCTGAAAAACGCCGGTCTGGACAGCCCCTTTGAGGAAAGCTGCCTGCGCGGCGTGTGCGAAACGGCCAAGCAGTGGCTGGACAACTATGACCTGACGGGGATCGAATAATGCAGCAAAAGAAAACCCGCCGTGGGCGGGAATACCTGAATGACTTCCGCAGGGATGTCAACGGCAGCTACCTGTACCAGGGCAGCTACCGCCGCTATACCGGCAGCATGCCGTATGCCAAACTGCGGGGCCTGCTGTGGGCGCTGTGCGGCGGGGCACTGGCGGCGCTGGCGGCGGCGGGCATGGTGCCCGCGCCGGGGGCCATGCAGCAGTTTTATGTACTGCTGCCGTATGCCGGGGCGCTGGTGGCTGGCATCAGCGCGGTGTGGGCGCTGGCCCGCATGAGCCGCGGCGGGGCACGCCTGCGCAGCTATGTGTATGAAGAAACGGTAGCCAAACTGCCGCTGCGCTGCCTGTTGACCGGGGTGTTCGCAGCGCTGGCTGCAGTAGGGGAGTGTATGGATGTGTTCTTGAACGGCGGACAAGGCGCTATCTGGTATGCAGTATTATTTGCAGCGCTGGCCGCTGCGGCTGCTGCGGCTGCTTTTGCCGCAGGGCACACCATCCGGGCGGCGGTTTATACCGAAGAATCCGACTCCGGGCGCGAAGAGTAAAAGACCTTGCACCATAACGCAGAATTTAGCCCGCTAAAGTGCGACGCGGAAGAATTTTACAAAATTCAGCGTGCTGTTATGGTTATCCTGCTGACTTTTATTTAGATGTTGCCAAAACAGCGTTTTTTGGTTGACAGAAATTGAAAATTACGATATTATAATATAGTTATTGGTGACATTTGTTTGCGGTGAGGGAACACCGCAAATGCGGAAAGGCTTAAGCCTTTCTTATTTAACACTCCTTTTGGTAGTGTTAAAATTGCCGCCATTACCAAAATGATTTGGGAGGTTATACAAACATGAAAAACACCAAGCAAGTGCTTGCACTGGCCATGGCTGTTGCAATGGCTGCGGGCCTGCTGGCTGGCTGCGGTTCTTCCGCTTCCAGCAGCGCTGAGTCTGTTGCTTCCGGCGAGGCGACCAGCGAAGCCGCTGCTACCGATACCGGCAGCAGCGATGGCACCATGGTTCTGGCAGATACCGGCTTTGAGGGCAAGTTCAGCCCGTTCTTCGCCGCTTCTTCCGCTGACCAGCACGTTATCGACCTGACCAACATTGCCCTGCTGGGCGCTGACCGTAAGGGCGAAATGATCCTGAAGGGCATCGAGGGTGAGACCCGCGAGTACAACGGCACCGATTACACCTACTATGGCCCCGCTGACTGCGAAGTGACCGAGAATGCTGACGGCACTGTTACCTATGCCATCAACATGCGCGATGACCTGGTCTTCGCTGACGGCACCCCCATCACCATTGATGACGTCATCTTCACCCTGTATGTTTACATGGACCCGACCTATGACGGTTCCGCCACCCTGTACTCCATGCCCATTGCCGGCCTGGATGATTACCGCAGCAGCATGACCACCCTGTCCAAGCTGATTGCTGAGGCTGGCGAGGACAACACTGATAACAGCCTGTTCACCGCTGAGCAGCAGAAGGCTTTCTGGGATGCTGTTAACGAAGGCGGCACTGCATTTGCACAGGAGATCGTTGATAGCTGCGTTGCTGCCGGTTACGCTGACGAAGGCGACGTTGCCGCTGCTGCTTCCGCCTGGGGCTTTGACGGCCTGGCCGCTGACGCTACCGCTAAGGATTTCTTCCTGGCTATCGCAGAAAAATATGACTGGAACTTTGCTTCCATGGAAGCTGAGACCGCAGGCTCTGCTCTGTCTGACCTGATCCCGGCTGATGTTTATGCTTACTCCACCACCGGTGTTGCCACCGGCGCTGACGTTGACACCGTTCCCGGCATTGTCAAGACCGGCGATTACAGCATGACCATCACCACCACCGAGCTGTCCAACTCCATGATCTACCAGCTGCAGCTGCCTATTGCCTCCCTGGATTACTATGGCGACCGCAGCCTGTATGATTACGACAACCACTCCTACGGCTTCAAGAAGGGCGACCTGAGCAAGGTTCGTTCCGTCACCAGCACCCCCCTGGGTGCCGGCGCTTACACCTTCAACAAGTACAGCGATGGCGTCATCTACCTGGATGCCAACCCCAGCTACTATCAAGGCGAGCCCGCTGCCAAGCACGTCAACATGAAGGAAACCCAGGAAGCCGATAAGATCACCGGTGTTCAGGCCGGCACCATCGACATTTCCGATCCTTCTTACTCTCTGGAAGCTGCCAACCAGATCGCTACCATCAATGGTGGTAATTCTGACCTCGACGGCTCTGTCATCACCACCCGTCTGATGGACTACCGCGGCTATGGCTACATTGCCCTGAGCGCCAACAACGTTAAGGTCGGCAATGATCCCGCTTCTGAGGAATCCAAGAACCTGCGCAAGGCTATCATGACCGTGATTGCCGCTTACCGTGATGAGGGCATCAACTCTTACTACGGCGATACCGCAAGCGTTATCAACTACCCCATCTCCAACACCTCCTGGGCAGCACCCTCCGTTACCGACGACGGCTACAAGATCGCTTACTCTACCGACGTTGACGGCAACGAGATCTACACCAGCGATATGAGCGGCGACACCAAGTACGCTGCTGCTCTGCAGGCCGCCCTCGGCTACTTCGAAGCAGCCGGCTACACCGTTGAAAACGGCCAGCTGACCGCAGCTCCGGCTGGCGCCAAGATGGAATACACCGTCAACATCGGCGCTTCCGGCAACGGCGACCACCCCTCTTTCCAGGTTCTGACCAATGCAGCCGCTGCCCTCAAGACCATCGGCTTCACCCTGACCGTCAACGACCTGGCAAACGCTTCTGACCTGTACAGCTCTTATCAGTCCGGCGTTGCCGAAGGCTGGGTTGCTGCATGGCAGTCCACCAATGACCCCGATATGTACCAGCTGTACGACAGCAAGGGTTCCACCAACTACTACGAGATCAACGATGCTGACCTGGACGAGCTGATCGAGGCTGCCCGCCAGACCACCGATCAGGATGACCGTAAGGCCATGTACAAGGAAGCTATGGAGATCATCATGGATTGGGGCGTTGAACTGCCGGTTTACCAGCGCAGCGAATCCGCCATCTTCTCCAGCGAGCGTATCGACACCGCTACCATCCCCAACGATCTGACCCCGTACTGGACTTACCAGTCTGAAATCAATACGATCGCTCTGAAGTAATTTCAGCGCAGCCTGTTGTTGAATTTATGGTGAGCAGCCGCTCTTGGTGCCGCACTGGTTCTGGGAGCGGTTGCTTGCTGTTAGTACAAACGGCGGCAGCATTTGCAGCCCAAATGTGGCCGTCCCATTCCCCCGGACAGTTCCCTCTGTCCGAGGGAGGGGGATGCCCATATTCGGTATCAAAGTAATGAGGTGTATCTGAAAACAAAGAAAATGACGGATGTTTCGCAAACATGAGGCGAATTTAAGGCAAAAAGCTGCAGGAATCCTTTGTGGATTCCAAGGCTTTTTAACGCAAAATTCAGTCGTGTTTGTAGGAACAGGCTAAGGCAACACCGCACAATTCCCGCCTGACGGCTTAAGCACCGCTCCGGCGGCTGCGGCACGGCATCTGCGTTGCCAAAATGCTCGATAAGACATCCAGTATTATCTGCGCTTTTGGCTTAGCATCTGCCGCACCTCGCTCGCCGTATCGGCACTTAGAATTATGCGGTATTGCCCTAAATTTTCGACTTTTTAGGTACACCATAGGCGAAGCTACAAGGCCCCGGCTCATGTGTATTTTGGAGCCATGCGGCGCAGCCATTAAAAACGCGGCCTCCCTGCCCGCGAAGGAAGGAACGATTTTTCAAGTGCGAAACTACGTCATCAAGCGTATCCTGCTTTCTTTTGTGATCCTGTTTTGCGTTACCTTCATCATCTATGTGATGATGCGCAGCCTGCCCAGCTCTTTTGCCGAGAACATGGCCATGCAGCTGTCCCAGGCACCGGGCGCAAAACCGTATCAGGAATGGCTGGATCAGCTCAACGCAGCCTATGGTCTGGATAAGGGCATCCTGCCCGGCTTCATGACCTGGCTGTCCAGCGCAGTGCACGGTCAGTTCGGTGACAGCTGGAAGTGGAACGTCCCTGTTGTTCAAAAATTCCAGGAAGTTATTGGTCTGTCTGTTGTCATGGGCGGCATCTCCTTTGTGGTGTCCATGATCATCGCTGTGCCCCTGGGCATCCTGGCTGCTACCAAACAGTATTCCCGTACCGATTACGTCATCACCGCTGTGGCTCTGGTGGGCATCTCTCTGCCCAGCTTCTTCTTTGCCACGCTGCTCAAGCTGCTGTTCTCTGTCAAGCTTGGCTGGTTTGACCTGTACGGCCTGGTCGGGCGTGATTATGCCCAGCTCAGCTCGTGGGGCCAGTTCTGTGACCGCGCCAACCATCTGGTGCTGCCCATCGTCACGCTGGTCATTGTTTCCATCGGCTCTACCATGCGTTACACCCGCACCAACATGCTGGAAGTGCTGAATGCCGACTATATCCGTACCGCCCGCGCCAAGGGCCTTTCGGAGCATGTGGTCATCTATAAGCACGCATTCCGCAACACCCTGATTCCGCTGGTTACCATTATCGGCGGTTCCCTGCCCGGGCTGTTCAGCGGTGCCTTGATCACGGAAACTCTGTTCTCCATCCCCGGCATCGGCTACATCTCTTACCAGTCCATGGTTGCGGGCGATATCCCGTTCACCATGTTCTACCTGTCCTTTATGGCGGTGCTTACCCTGGTCAGCAACCTGCTGACTGATATCATGTACGCAGTGGTTGACCCGCGCGTGCGCATTTCTTAAAGAAAGGAGACTGCACCCATGAGTGAGAATACCCAGAACAACACCCCCAAAAAGGAGCAGTACTCCCTGAACGACGACCGCCGCGTTAAGGTGCTTTCGCCCGGCGCGCTGGTTGCCAAGCGGTTCTTCCGCAACCGTCTGGCCGTTGTGGGCCTGACGATGCTGCTTGCCATGTTCGTCTTTTCCTTTATTGGCGGCGTGGTCAGCCCTTACGGCCAGGACCAGCAGTTCTACACCTACACCCAGATGTCCAAAGAGTATGTGGGTGTGACCCGCAACGATAAACTGCGCTTTGTTGTTGCCGATGGCCAGGAGTTCGGCTCCATTGCCCAGAGCAAGGGCAACGAGGCCATCAAGAAGGGTGAAGAGACCTTTACCTATAAAGATAACGATTACGAAGTGGAAACCCTGAACGAGGACCTGTACGTCTTCAGCCAGGGCCGCACTGTGCTGGCTTATGCCTCTAAGGATATGGTCACCGCAGCGGACGGCGTGGCCGAGCTGAGCTTTGATGCCAAGCTGGCCGCCCTGACTGCCCAGGCAGCAGGGGAGACCACCTTTACTGCCGATGGCCAGGATTATGAACTGGACGCTGACGGCAATATTATCCAGAGTGGCAGCGAAGTTGCCTACATCGGCCGCTTTGTTGTTTCCGCTGCCGATGCCAGCGTGGTCATCAGCCGTGACTTCCGCGACCGCCTGGAAGAAGCCATTGACGATAATATTACCGAGTTCACCTACACCGATGCCGACGGCAACGAAGCCGAGTATGACATCGTGTACGATGCCAGCACCGGCGTTTGGAGCGTGAAGCAGATGACGGAAACCTATGTGTTTGACCGTTACGCAAGCCCCAACAAGGAGCACTGGCTGGGCACCGATACCAACGGTATGGATATGCTGACCCGCCTGATGTACGGCGGCCGTGTTTCCCTGATCATCGGCTTCATCGTTGTTGCGATCGAAGGCTCCATCGGTATTGTCATGGGCGGTATCTCCGGCTACTTCGGCGGCTGGGTGGATAACCTCATCATGCGTATCGTGGACGTTTTCTACTGCCTGCCCTCCATGCCCATCATCATCATTCTGGGCGCTGCCATGGACGCCATGCGCATTGACTCCTGGACCCGTATGATGTACCTGATGCTGATCCTCGGCTTCCTGGGCTGGCCCGGCATTGCCCGCCTGGTCCGCGGCCAGATCCTCTCCCTGCGCGAGCAGGAGTTCATGACGGCAGCCGAAGCCTGCGGCATCAGCGCATGGCACCGCATCTTCCGCCACCTGATCCCCAACGTTATCCCGCAGCTGATTGTTACCTGCACCATGAGCCTTGGCTCCACCATCCTGACGGAAGCCACCCTGTCTTTCCTGGGTCTGGGCGTTAAGTACCCGTTTGCATCCTGGGGCAACATCATCAACGATGTCAACAACGCTTATGTTATGACCAACTATCTGTTCATCTGGGTCCCGGCCGGCATCTGCCTGCTGATCACGGTTCTGGGCTTCAACTTTGTGGGCGATGGCCTGCGCGATGCCTTTGACCCCAAGATGAAACGCTGATGAAAGGAGACACACACGATGGCTAAACAACAGGACGGTTACCTTTCCGCCAAGGAGTCGCGGCGTATCTCCAAAGAAAACCGCCGCATTACGGACCAGTACGAAAAACAGCGCAAGCGCAAGAATGTGCCGGAATCTGAGTATCTGACCCAGATGAAGAACCCGGAAAACGCTGTTGAGTTTGATAACCTGCACACCTATTTCTTTACCGATACCGGCGTGGTAAAAAGCGTGGACGGTGTTTCGTTTGAAGTTCCCGTGGGCAAAACCGTGGGCGTTGTGGGCGAATCCGGCTGCGGCAAATCCGTTACCAGCCTTTCGCTGATGCAGCTGCTGCAGCGCCCCCAGGGCCAGATCGTTCAGGGCGAGATCCGCCTGAACCTGGGTAATGGCAAAGCCTATGATGTTGCCAAAACCCCCGGCACGGTCATGCAGCACCTGCGCGGCAACTATATTTCGATGATCTTCCAGGAGCCGATGACCAGCCTGAACCCGGTGTTCCGCATCGGTGCTCAGATTGATGAAGTCATTGCTCTGCATGACGGCGAAGGCAAGAGCAAAGAGGACATCAAAAAGCGCACCGTTGAAATGCTGGAGATGGTTGGCATCGCCAACAGCCAGGGTGTATATGAGATGTACCCGCATGAGTTGTCCGGCGGTATGCGCCAGCGTGTCATGATCGCCATGGCATTGGCCTGCAACCCCAAGGTTATCATCGCCGACGAACCCACCACCGCACTGGACGTGACGATTCAGGCCCAGATCCTGGACCTGCTGCGCAACCTGAAGGACCGCATTAACTCCTCCATCATGCTGATCACCCATGACCTGGGTGTGATTGCCGAGATGGCAGATTACGTTGTTGTCATGTACGCAGGCCGCGTGGTGGAAAAGGGCACCGCTCAGGAGATTTTCGCAAACCCGGCTCACCCCTATACCATCGGCCTGATGGCTTCCAAACCGATCGTGGGCAAAAAGGTGGACCGACTGTACTCCATCCCCGGCAAGGTGCCCAACCCGGTCAATATGCCCAACTACTGTTACTTTAAGGATCGCTGCGAGATGGCTCTGCCCTGCTGCGATGGTGAATACCCCTGCGAGATCAGCCTGTCCCCCACGCACAAGGTCAGCTGCTACCGCTACTATGAAAATAATCGAAAGGCGGGTGAGTGACGATGGCACAGGCAGAAAACGCAAAAAAGCTGGACTATACCCCCGTCACCTATGATGATCAGTATATTCTGATGGTCAACCAGCTTAAAAAATACTTCCCCATCAAGGGCGGCCTGATGTCCCAGACCGTGGGTCATGTCAAGGCTGTCGATGGCGTTACCTTCAACCTCAAGCGCGGCCATACCATGGGTCTGGTCGGCGAATCCGGCTGCGGCAAATCCACCACCGGCCGTACAATCCTGCGTCTTGCCGGCGAAAAAACCGGCGGTCAGGTACTGTTCAACGGCAAAGAAGTGTACGATATGACCGGCAGGGAGCTGCGTAACCTGCGTACCAAGATGCAGATCATCTTCCAGGACCCGTTCTCCAGCCTGTCCCCGCGTCTGCCGGTTGGTGAGATCATCGGTGAGGCTGTGCGCGAGCATAACCTGGTGCCCAAGGCAGAGTTCAATGATTATATTGACCAGGTCATGGATAACTGCGGCCTGCAGCCCTACCACAAAACCCGCTATCCGCACGAATTTTCCGGCGGCCAGCGCCAGCGCATCTGCATTGCCCGCGCCCTGGCCCTGAATCCGGAGTTTGTTGTGTGCGACGAACCGGTCTCTGCACTGGACGTTTCCATTCAGGCCCAGATCATCAATCTGCTGAAAGAATTGCAGGATAAATATAACCTGACCTACCTGTTCATCTCCCACGATCTTTCTGTTGTTGAGCATATTTCGGATACGGTCGGCGTTATGTACCTGGGCAACCTGGTGGAGTACGGTGCAACGCCGGATATCTTCAGCCATCCGCTGCATCCCTACACCAAGGCACTGTTCAGCGCCATTCCTATCCCGGACCCGACTATTCGCCGCGAGCGCATTGTGCTGCAGGGCTCCATTCCGTCCCCGGCCAACCCGCCCAAGGGCTGCAAGTTCCATACCCGCTGCCCCTATGCGACCGAGCGCTGCAAGACCGAAGCGCCGCAGCAGCGTGAGGTGGAACCCGGCCACTATGTTGTGTGCCACCTGTACGAAAAATGAAGCATAACGAACCCTTTGAGGATGACGGCCGCACCGTGGCCGATATGAGTGGCATTGAGCACGACAGTATCTGGCTGCCGCGCCGCCGCAAGCAGGGCCATACCCCCGCGCAGCAGCCCCAACAGGCTGCTGACCGTCCCTGGGAGGAAGACCCCCAGCTGACCGGTAAGGAGCGCCTGTGGGCGATCCTGGGTGCGCTGAAAGCTACCCTGCTGATTTGTGGCGTCTACCTGCTTGGCCTGCTGGCCCTGCTGGCGCTGCTGTTTACCCTCTGGCATTAAAAAATACCCCCGCCTTTGTTTTGGCTGTGTGACAGCTGGAATAAGGACGGGGGTGTTTGGTTTTGTGGGGGAAGGGCAACTTGCCCGGTAAGGTGGGGGCACCCGACCCCGCCGAGAAACGTAAATATTTGCTGCAAACCTACAAACATTTGTAGGGGACGATGCTTGCATCGTCCCGCGGATGAGCTGATGCGGTGAATTTTGTTAAGGCAACACCGCACAATTCCCGTCTTACGGCTTAAGCACCGCTCCGGCGGCTGCGG
>OMDR01001456.1_pt1 | contig 11409 bp, 8 predicted proteins | sample 1645251 | NCBI WGS metagenome assembly OMDR01 (sample SAMEA103958142, study PRJEB25191) | human gut metagenome | biome: human-associated habitat [ENVO:00009003]; feature: intestine environment [ENVO:2100002]; material: feces | place: Germany | collected 2013/2015 | reverse complement strand
AGCAGTTCCGTGCCGTGCTGCTGATCCACCTGATCGACACACCAGCAGAGGAACTCAGCGCACCACTGCGCGTAGGCATCGCCCGCCCATTCGCCGTACTTGGAGTACCCATGCGGCCCTTCCTTGTATCCGATTTCGCCGCGCGCCACGTCCAGCAGCCACTGCACATAGTCCGGCACATGCCAGAGCGGTTCAAGCACCGTGTCCTCCGCCTTCGCGCAGGGCAGCAGCAGCCCTGCCGTCAGCAACAGGGTCAGCATCAGCGACAGCAAGCGTTTCATCGGGTGATTTCTCCTTTCAAGCGGAAGAGGTAACAAGTTAATATTCGACCTTGACGAGCGAAATTCCTGCTGATTCGCCGGATTTCCCGCTTTTCCCATCCGATTTCATCAAAAAAGAGGCGATTGCTCGCCCCTTTGCGTGTATATTGCCTTATTTCTCGTCATACACCCGGTAAATCAGCATACACAGCGCGCCGTCGCCGCTGGTGTGCGCTTCGACGCGAATCGGGAAGTCGTAGTCGTTGCGCCAGCGAAGGTTCTGCGTTTTGTTGCCGACCGCCGCGTCCACGCCGTGCGGCAGGTACGGTGCGGCATTCTCGCCGTGCGCACGGCGATAGAGGATGTTAATCCCCGGCAGCTGGAGCAGCGCGTTGTACAGCGTCGAAGACACCTGACAGGTGCCGCCGCCGTAGCTGGTCGTGGTCGTGCCGTCAGAGAGCGCGCCGGCGGGCAAATAGCCCTTTCCCTTGTTGTATGGTCCCATGATCTTGTTGCCGTCAAAGATGTCGCCCGGCTGGTAAATACCCGAAATCAGCTCGCTTCCGCGGGCAATATTGAAGATGCGGTTATGGTTTTTTTCCGTGTCCACCATCTTATAATACGAGGTGTACGCCGCAATCGGGGTATCCTCGCGCAGGGGATTATCCGTCGGGGACACCGGCGTCAAGTCCGTCAGCTGATTAAGATTGATATAGCCATAGCTGCGCATATAGTTGACGACCGCCCAGCCGTCGTACATGCACCAGATGGAAATCGTCGTGCCGGGATTCAGCACCACCCAGCTTTCGTCCTGATCGCTCATGGACTTGCGGACGTAGCAATTCGTGGCGGTCTTGGCGACATAGGCGTGCTTCTGCGTGCCGTATGGCGGCGTCGTGGAAGAATCCACCGGCGTCACACTGAAAATGCGGTGGCGCTTGACATACGCAAGCTTCCCCTGATAGCGCATGATGACCCACGTCGGGTCAATATACAGCACTTCGCCGCGCGCGGAAGCGTCGCCCACGCGGAAAACACGCTCGCTCTCAATATCACGTTCCACATAGCCGCTGGTATACGCGGTCATGCGGGCAGTATAGAGCGCTGGAGAATTGCTGTCAAAATCCGACAGCACTTTATCCGGATACACAGCTCCTACTACCGGAACAACTGCATCCTCGTTAAACTCCGAGTCGTCCACTTCCTCATACAGCTCATCTTCCGCCAGCGCCATTCCGGTCAGCGCAATGCACAGCATCAGCAAAAGGGCCATCAGACGTTTCATCTGTTATCCTCCCCTGTCGAAACAGTTTCCGTTTCTCATTATACCATTCCTTTGGCAGACAGGCAAGGGGGCGGATGCAGAATTTACAAGTTTGGCGTATATTCTGACGCTTTTATGCGATTTTCGGATATTTTTCCTTTCTCCCGTCCTTATTCACCACGCTCCTGATAAACCATCTCAAAGTAGCGGTTGCCTTCCTGCGTGAACGCTTCCACCGTCAAATTCCCCGTCGACAGGCGCTCCACCAATTTCTTTAAATCCGCCGTGAAATAATTTTCCTCCGGCACGACGATATTCCCCGCAACCTGCTTCCACGCGGCAATGTCCTCCGCATCAATCGTGTAGCGATACTTCTCCGCTTCCGCCTTGCTTGCGCGAAGCTCCGACAGCTGCTCTTTGACTTCCGCCGTCTGCTCCTGCGCTTCCAGCGCGGCGATTTGGCTTTCCAGCTCCGCAATCCGCTCCAGCTGATAGGTGTTCACCAGCGGTTCGGTCATGTCCGCGAAGATGCGGTACTGCGTTTCATCGTAGACGTTCTGCGCGCAGTATTCCAGATAGCGGATGGCTTCCTCCTTGTGCTGGGAGTACGGGTTCACCACCAGCACATAGACCGATGCCGGAATCGCGGCGGGCGACGATTCGCCGACCTTCATCGGCATGTGGCAATCCGTCGTGATAGGCATGAAGACGTCCATTTCGTAGAGCGAATACCCGTCCTCGTTCTGCGGGAAAGCGTCTTCATCCTCCGGGACGTTCGCCACGATGTAGGTCAGCAGCTCCTGCAATTCGGCGTTATTCAGCGTGATGCGATTGCCGAGCAGCTGCTGCTCGTTCAGGTAGCGCTTGATACTCATGTTCAGCATATTCAGGCGACTGTAACCGGGGTAGCCGAGGGGTGCCATGCCTTCATCCGCGAAAACGCCCTCATCCGCCAATTGGGTGATTTGCTGGAACATCTCCAGCAGCGTATTCGCAAAAGTCATGCCGTTCTGCTCCAGCACATCCATTGCCGCGTCAGGCAGATAGGTTTCAACCGTCTCATACCAGCCGATAATTTTGCCGTCATCGGTCGTGAGACCCTTCTGAAAGCCGGGATAGAGGCGGCTGACCTGCTTGGAGAGGATTGCACTGCTGCTCAGGTCGGTGAAGTAGCCCTTTTCCTTCAGCAGCTTCAAACTCACCGTATCAAACGGCGTGATGCAGAGGATATCCACATCGCTGTTTTTCGTGTTGAGGATATCGGCGGTCGTCAGATCATAGACGCTGCGGAAGGTAACGCCGTTCTGCAGCATGTAGTCAGCCGCGTTGTGCGCTTCCGTCTGGCTCAGGACAAGCGTCACGGATGTTTCGGAGACAATACGGCTGCTCATCAGCAGCGTACCGTTGGCGAGCAGTACGTCATCATCCGTCACCAGCAGGATGCTGTCCATTGTCGTCAGCGGCGACGTGATGCACATCATGGTTTCCAGCGTTTCGCCGCTGTACAGCCCGCGCACATTGTCGTCATACATCAGGGCGTAATAGTGCCCGTTCACATAGCGCAAATCGTCCGCCGTCCAAAGCGGCACAGTCTCCGACGTGTACGTTTCTTTGCCGACTTTGCCCGTCGCGGGGTCAAAGGTGTGCAGCGTCAGCATCTGCTTGTCATAGTCTCCTTCGGGATTGCAGAGCGTATCGCCGCGGAGGAACAGCTTCACCTCGCTCCACTCTTCATCGGTGAAACTGCCGATTTGCCGCACTTCGCTCGTTTCCAGATTCTCGTAAATCAGCTGCTGCGGCTTGCCCTCCACGCGCAGAGTAAGGTAGATTGCCTTGTCGGACACCAGCAAATCGCCGACACCCGCGTTTTCGTCATCCAACGCTTCGCGCACATCCCAGCGCGACGTCAGTTCCCACGCGTTGTCCGCATTCAGTGTGTACGTCACGAGCAGTTCGTTCCAGTCGTCATCGTACCCGATGCCGGTTAGCGTCAGTTGCCCTTCCGCGTCGCGCCGCAGCACCGGGTGCATCACATTATCCGGCATATCCGCCAGCTTCTCCGCGCTGCCGTCCGCCAGCGACACACGGTAGAGTGCCTTGCCGCCCGTAAGCAGCAGCGCATCCCCTTCGCGCAGGGGCGCTGTGTCGCCCAGCCACGCCCCTTCCGGCAGCTCACAGCGGAAATGCTCCGCCATTGCCGCGCCGCAGAGCAGCACCAGCATCGCCAAACATGCGCACAAGAATTTCTTCATGATATAGACTCCTTTCGTTCTATCCTGTCTATAAACGAATTCCACGCCTCCGGAAGCGCTTCACCCATTAGACGCGCGGCAGGCGGAATCGGTTGCGCGGAAATTGCATTTTCCGCAAAAAATCCGGAACACCGATTCGTACTTTCCGACGATAATTATTGATTGTTGTCCGATTCCTTCATGATGATACTATTTCCAAATGAGAATGCGCCGCGGAAAATAAGTTCAGCATCAGAAGGGCAAGGAAAACGCTCGTCAGTCTCTTCGTCATTCGTTGCTCTTTTCTTCTACCAGTTCATTCATGTTTTCGTGCAACAACAGCATCAAAGGTATAACAATTCCCTCCAAAAAACGTGCAAGGGCGGAAGACGTTCCCGTCCTCCGCCCCAATGGTGGTTATGATTTGGATATTATTTTATTCCGCCGCAGCAGGTTCTGCGTCCTCCGGAACAGCTTCCATCAGGAAGTCCATTGTGGTGTCGCCCTGCACAAGTTCAAACAGCAACGTGCCGTCCGTCAGCTTCGCCACGCCGAACATCTGCGTCGTGTTCTCGTCCACCGGCAGCGTCACAGTGAGGATGCCATCCACAAACGTCATCGGAATCGGAATCTCCGCCAGCGCCGTCTGACCAACCAGATTCAGCAGATACAGATTGCTGTCCTTCACTTCAATGATGCACTCCTGACCCACCATGCTCATCGGCACGCTCATGCCGTTCATGATGACGCTCGTCGCCTGCCACTTGCCTTGCAGTTCTTCTTCCGTCGTCTCCGTGCTGATGGTCAGCTCTTCGTCCTCGGCAGGCGCTTCACGGGTGAAGTCAATCTTCATGCCATCCTGCTCGGTGCTCAGGCCCGTTTCGGTCACGGTCACAAGCCCTTCGCCTTCCGTTCCCTTGTCCATCACGAGGTCGCCGTCCTCATTCTTTTCCCAGACGCCTTCCTCCGAATCCATGCCCGCAATGTCCATCTTGTAGGTACCGTCAGCGTTGATGGTCAGCGTCACCTGAATGCCAAGCAGCTCGCCATACCATTCGCCGGTCACATCCGCCGTTTCCGCGAACGCACCCACCATCATCGTCAGCGCCAGCAACAGCGCCAGAACCAAGGAAGTCAACCGTTTCATGTGCCTTTTCTCCTTATTTGGGGATTTGCCCCGTGTATTTGCGGCATGTTTTTTCCTCTCGAACGCCGCTCTCGATTGCGTTTATTTTATCATTGTTTCCGTGATATGTCAATGGAGGGGAGGAATTTTACAACTGCTGTGATTAAAAAGGGATTGAACCGATGTTATCCACCGCTTTTGCACATGGTTATCCACAAGGTTATGCACTTTCTGTGGATAATCCGTGCGAAAAATCCCCCTCCACGTCTCCGCATGAGCCATGAAGGGGGAAATGCTATGAAATTACTTGTCGAACCCCTTGACCTCGTAGTCGTTTTCTTCGACAACCGCTTTGAGCAGGGGCTTCAAGGCGTTTTCATCCGCATCGGCTTTCAGCGTCACGACCGCCGTACACGCTTCGTGGCTTGCCGCCGCGCTCTGCACGCCATCCACCGCTTCCAGCGCCGCCTTCACGCGTGCCTCGCAGTGGGCACACATCATGCCATCAATGCGCATCGTCAGCACCTTTGCGCCGGGCTGGGCGGCTATGTTGGGCAGCGTCACCGGGTGCAGGGCGCGGTCATGCCGGCCGTCGCGCAGGCGGAAGAGGTTCAGCCGCAGCGCGTTCGACACCACGCAGAAGCTGCTCAGGCTCATCGCCGCCGCGCCGAACATCGGGTTCAATTTCCAGCCCAGCAGGCTGATGAACACGCCCGCCGCCAGCGGGATGCCGATGACATTGTAGCAAAACGCCCAGAAGAGGTTCTCGTGGATGTTGCGCAGCGTCGCGCGGGAGAGGCGAATCGCCGCGGGAACGTCGGAGAGTCGGCTGTTCATCAGCACCACGTCCGCCGCGTCCATGGCAATGTCCGTCCCTGCGCCGATGGCAATGCCCACGTCCGCGCAGGTAAGCGCCGGAGCGTCGTTGATGCCGTCGCCGACCATCGCGACGCGCCCGACCTTCTGCAAGCGGCGCACGACGTCCGCCTTGCCGTCCGGCAGAACGCCCGCGACCACTTGGTCAACGCCTGCCGTCTGCCCGACCGCCTGTGCCGTGCGCGGATTGTCGCCCGTAATCATCACGACGCGGATGCCCATTTTGCGCAGTTCCGCGACCGCTTCGGCGCTGTCGTCCTTCACCGTGTCCGCGACCGCCATCATGCCCAGAATCGCGCCGTCGCGGCTGAACAGCAGGGGCGTTTTGCCCTCGCCGGAGAGCTTTTCCGCCGCCGCAAGCAGGGTTTCCGGTACGTTGCACTGCCCCTGCATGTACTTCACGCTGCCACCAAGGAGCACCGCACCATCGCGCTTCGCCGTCAAACCGTTGCCGGGCAGCGCAGCGAAATCCGCCACGTCCTGCGCCTTTCGTCCCTTTTCAAGCGCATACTGCACAACCGCTTTCGCCAGCGGATGCTCCGAGGGCGTTTCCAGTGACAGCGCCGCGTCCAAGAGGTCGTTTTCGCCAATGCCGTCCGCCGGAAGCACATCCGTCACGCGCATCTGACCGCTCGTAATTGTGCCAGTTTTATCCAGCGCGACAATCTGCACCTTGCCGGTCTCCTCCAGCGAAGCCGCCGTCTTAAACAGGATGCCATTCTTTGCGCCCACGCCGTTGCCGACCATAATCGCGACGGGTGTCGCCAGCCCCAGCGCGCATGGGCAGCTGATGACCAGCACCGCAATCGCGCGGGACAGCGCATCCCCGAACGGCGCGCCAAGCAGCAGCCAGACAATCATCGTCACCACGGCGATGGAAATCACAACCGGGACGAACACGCCGGACACCTTGTCCGCGACCTTGGCAATCGGTGCTTTCGTCGCCGCCGCGTCGGACACCATGCGAATAATCTGGCTCAGCGTCGTATCCTCGCCCACGCGGGTCGCCTCGCAGCGCAGGAAGCCGGACTGATTGACCGTCGCCGCCGACACATTGTCGCCCGCTGCCTTATCCACCGGGACGCTCTCGCCCGTCAGCGCCGATTCGTTGACCGCGCTCGTGCCGTCCAGCACGCGTCCGTCCACCGGAATGCTTTCGCCCGGACGCACGACGAACACGTCGCCCTTCTGCACCTGCTCAATCGGCAGGGAGACTTCCTGCCCGCCGCGGAGGACGTTCGCCGTCTTGGGCGCGAGCTTCATCAGGGATTTCAGCGCGTCCGTTGTCTTGCCCTTGCTGCGCGCTTCGAGCATCTTGCCCACCGTGATAAGCGTCAAAATCATCGCGGCGGACTCAAAATAAAATTCGTGCATGTAGCCCATGACGGCGTCCATATTCCCGTGCAGCTGCGCGTCGGTCATGGCAAAGAGCGCATAGGTGCTGTACAGGAAGGATGCGGTTGCGCCAAGCGCGACGAGCGTGTCCATATTCGGGCTGCGGTGCCACAGCGCCTTGAAGCCGCTGATAAAGAACCTCTGGTTGATGACCATGATGATGATGGTCAGGAGCATCTGCGTCAGCCCCATGGCGACGTGGTTGCCGTCGAACCACGCGGGCAGCGGCCAGCCCCACATCATGTGGCCCATGGAGAAGTACATCAGCACCATCAGGAAGCCCAGCGACCAGCACAGGCGGCGTTTGAGCTTCGGGGTTTCGTGGTCTTCGAGGGCTTCCTCTGCGGCGGATGCGCTCTGCTTGCTTTCCGTGCCCTTGACGCTCGCGCCGTAGCCCGCGTCCTGCACTGCGCGGATGATTTCGCCGTCCGCCGCCGTGCCTTCGACGCCCATGGCGTTCGTCAGCAGGCTGACGGAGACGCTCGTCACGCCCGGCACGGCGCTGACCGCCTTCTCCACCCGCGCCGCACACGCTGCGCAGGACATGCCGGTGACACAATATTGCTTCATTACATATATCACTCCTTTGGTTCTATCACTTCATCAGCTTTTGCAGCGTCTGTACCAGCTCGTCGATGGCTTCATCATGCCCGGCGCGGATGTCGTCCGCCACGCAGCTGCGGATATGGCTGGCAAGCAGCTCCTTGGTGAACGCGTTGAGGGCGGCGGACGTTGCGGCGACCTGCGTGAGAATGTCCGGGCAGTACGCGCTGTTCTCCACCATACCGCGGATGCCGCGCACCTGCCCCTCGATGCGGTTCAGGCGGTTGATGAGGGCTTTCATTTCCTCCGGCGTTCGCTCTTTATGCTTATGGCAGGCTTCACACTGATGATTGCAGCAATCCATAGACTGATTCCTCCTGTGATAAGATACCCTCGTGGGGTATGTTGATTATATACCCCGTGAGGGTATTTGTCAATATGCTTTTTCTACAAAATTGTGCTTTTGCACAAGGGTTCGCCTCTGTGTAGGCGACAAGTAGGCGATGAAAGCAGACGGGGTCTGTGTTCTCTCCCTTGACATATTGGCGTAGGATTTTCCCCTTTCCGTGCAAATTGTTCGGATGAATCCGAATTTACAGCATATGCCATATTTTCGGAAATCGGATGGATTTTCCACAAGTTTTAGTTCTGTTTTCATCATTATTTGATGATTTCATAGAATTCCCGTACCGCATGATTTTTCCCGCTTTTTCGAGCTTTTCACAGACGAAGAATATCGAATTTGGAAGTACATTGAAAAAACATTGACATGACCCGATTTCTGTGCTACAATTTTGGTGGAACGAAACGAAAGGATGGAGCTTGTTACCATGAATGCTGTATTGGCACTACTGGTTCTGATTGCGCTGCTGATTAGCCTGCTGGTACGACTTATGATTACGAAGCCGTCTCTCCGCGCTGAAAGTTACGCACTGCCTTGCCAGTATTGCCAAGCCTGCTGATGGACTTTCCTGAACCCTGCAAAGGCGCATGGGATTTCCGCATCATGGATGGACAAGTTCTTGCAAAGCCTGCTGCCAAACTTCTCGGCGGCAGGCTTTTCTATATACCTGAATCAATCTTATGCGGCAATGAAGCCGTTCAAACAGCGAAGGAGGTTCTTTCATGCAGTGTACCGGCGCAAAGATTCTGATGGAATGCCTTGTCGAACAGGGTGTCGATACCATTTTCGGCTACCCCGGCGGCACGATTCTGAATGTATACGACGAGCTGTACAACTATGAGGGGGACGGGCGCATCAAGCACATTCTGACCGCGCACGAGCAGGGCGCGTGTCACGCGGCGGATGGCTACGCGCGTTCGACTGGGCGCGTCGGCGTATGCTTCGCCACATCCGGTCCCGGCTGCACCAACCTTGTCACCGGCATTGCCACGGCGTATATGGATTCCTCGCCGATTGTCTGCATCACCTGCAACGTCGGCACGTCCCTGTTGGGCAAGGATTCCTTCCAAGAGGTGGACATCACCGGCATCACGATGCCGATTACGAAGTGCAACTATCTGGTGCGCTCGGTGGATGAGCTGGCGGACGTGGTGCGCGAAGCCTTCGCCATTGCCCGCAGCGGCCGCCCCGGCCCGGTGCTGATTGACATTCCGAAGAACGTGACGGCGGAGAAGGCGGATTACGAGCCGCTGCCCCGCTCGGCGCACGGCACGTCCGGACGTTTGGGCAAGCTGATGAAGCGTTCAAGCCAGAATTTCAAGGCGCCCGAACCCGACCACCGCGACATCGACAAGCTGGTCGAGATGATTGCCGCATCGAAGAAGCCGCTGCTCATCTGCGGCGGCGGCGTTGTCCGCGCGCGGGCGCACCACGAATTCGAGGCGCTTGCAAACCGCATCGACTCCCCTGTCGCCATCACGGTCATGGGCGCAGGCGGCTTCCGCGGGCGCAATCCGCTGACGACAGGCATGATCGGTATGCACGGCTCACAAGCATCGAACATGGCGGTGGATGCATGCGACCTGCTGATTGCCGTCGGCTGCCGCTTCTCCGACCGTGTGGCGCTCAAACCCGCCACCTTCGCCCAGAACGCGAAAATCGTCCAAATTGACATTGACCGCAGCGAAATCAACAAGAACGTGCAGACCGACCACCACATCATCGGCGATGCGCGGCGCGTACTGGAACTGCTGCTGGAGCGCGTGCCGAGCATGAAGCATGACGACTGGAAGCAGTACGTTTTCTCCTTCAAAACAGAGACGGAGTACGACGAGGCAGACGACCACCTCACCCCCAGCCAGGTGCTTTTCTCCCTCGCCAAACTCACGCCGCAGGATACCATCGTCTCTACCGACGTGGGTCAGCATCAGATGTGGGCGATTCAGCACTTCCACTTCGATTATCCGGGTCAGCTGCTCACCTCCGGCGGCTTTGGCACCATGGGCTTCGGCTTGGGCGCTGCCATCGGCGCGCAGGTTTCTCACCCGGACAAGGTCGTCCTGCACATCACCGGCGACGGCGGCTTCCGCATGAACTGCAATGAGCTGGCAACCGAGCAGTATTACAATCTGCCGATTATCAACATCGTATTCAACAACGGCACGCTGGGCATGGTTCGCCAGTGGCAGACGTTATTCTATGGAAAACGTTATTCTGCAACCTGTCTGCGCCGTCGCAAAGGATGTCCGGAGCATTGCAAGGGACCGAATGAGAGCTGTCCGCCATATGTACCGGATTTCATGAAATGGGCAGAAAGTTATGGTGCACACGGCATCCGTGTTACAAAGGAAGATGACATTATTCCGGCACTGGAAGCAGCCAAGAACAACACCGATGCGCCGACCGTTATCGAATTTATGATTGCTACAGAGGAGATCGTACTTCCGATGGTTCCGGGTGGAAATCCGATGAATAACATGATTCTGAAAAGTAAATAGAGGAGGAGAATAGCAATGAAAGACAGATGGATTGCATTATATGTAGAAAATCAGGTTGGTGTTCTTGCAAAAATCTCCGGTTTATTTGCAGGAAAATCTTACAACCTGAAAAGTCTTACCGTAGGTACGACAGAGGAGGAGGATACTTCCAGAATCACCATCAGCACAGTGTGGTTGAGGTCATTAAAGTTATGGATCTGACAGATGTACCGATCCATATGAAAGAGATTATGTTTGCAAAGGTGAAAAAATTAAGCAATACCGACAAGGCAGAAGTATTTCGTATTGCGGAAACCTTTCATGTAGAACCGGCAGACATTGGAATGGATAGCGTGCTTTTAGAGTGCAAGCTGACAGAGCGCAGAAATAACGAACTGATTGCCTTTTTAAAACAGCGGTTTCAAAGCGTGGAGATCGTGCGTGGTGGTGCGGTAGCCATCGAGTCCATCAGTACTTCCTGCAGATAATTAACGTAGGAAGATTGGGTTGGATGAGAGAAAAAATGTTGGAAGATGCATTTTGACCGTCACAGTAATTAGTGAAAAACACAATTCATGTGAAGAATGGAATATCAGATGAATTATTGAATGAAAATTAATTCATCTTTTTCCTGAAACACATGAAAAAAATGCAGGCATTTTTTGAAAAAATACTGGAAATACTATATGATTTGCTGTATAACAATACATATAGAAAAAACTAGAAATGCAGGAATGAAAAGGTAAAACTGCAAAACAGATAAGAAAGAAGGATATCACAGTGGAAAAGAAGAATATCGATTGGGAAAACCTGGATTTTGGATATCGTCAGACA
>OMDR01001455.1_pt1 | contig 11410 bp, 6 predicted proteins | sample 1645251 | NCBI WGS metagenome assembly OMDR01 (sample SAMEA103958142, study PRJEB25191) | human gut metagenome | biome: human-associated habitat [ENVO:00009003]; feature: intestine environment [ENVO:2100002]; material: feces | place: Germany | collected 2013/2015 | reverse complement strand
AGGATTTTTCCCGGTTCGTGCATCATCAGCTTCCACATGACAGCGAAACTTGGCAGCGGCTGCAGGAAAATTTCTTCTGCTATGATACTGACCGCGAAGTGTATCTGCGCAGCGTAATGGCTGCAGTTCGCGAAAATCATGCCCATCTATTTTCACCCACAAGCCTGTTTATCCTTGCTGTTACAAATCGCTGCAACAATGCTTGCGTTTATTGTCAGGCGAACGGCGGCGCAAAATGTGCTGATTTGGACATACCGACCGCGCGAAAAATCATTGACCGCATTGCCGTGTCCCCAGCAAAGCACCTTACCATCGAATTTCAAGGCGGCGAGCCGCTTATGAACTTCCCAGTCTTGCAGGAGGTCGTCCGTTACAGCCGCGAAAAGCTGAACGGCAAGGACGTTTCCTTCGCACTGGTCAGCAATCTCTCCTTGGTCACGGAGGAGGTGGCGGATTGGATTGCGGAGAACAATATCTCCGTATCCACCTCCTTGGACGGGCCAAAGTTCCTCCATGATTTGCAGCGTCCGCGTAAAGACCGCGACAGTTCTTACGAGGCAATGCTGCGAGGACTGGCACGCCTGCGAGTGCGGAATCGCTCTGTTGGTGCGATTCAGACGACAACGCGGGCCGCGCTCCCATATGCCCGTGAAATCGTTGAAACATATGCTTCATTAGGCTTTCAATCCGTATTTCTCCGCCCGCTGACTTGCCTTGGTGCAGCAAAACGACGCTGGAACGAAATCGGATATACGCCGGAAGAGTTTTTAGCCTTCTACCGCGAAGGACTGCAAGCGGTATTTGAGCTGAATCAGCAAGACACTTTCTTTCTTGAAAACCATGCAGCCATTTTTGCCTCCAAACTGTTCTGCAATGGCGGGCAAAATTATATGGAGCTGCGTTCTCCATGCGGTGCAGCGCTGGGGCAGCTGGCTTTTACCGCCTCCGGTAACGTCTATACCTGTGACGAGGGGCGCATGATGGCGGAAATGGGAGACGATGCATTCAAGCTCGGCAACGTCTTTGAAAACGGGTATGACGAGTGGCTGAACAGCAACGTCTGCAAGGCGGTTTGCTCGGCATCCCTGCTTGAAACGCTGCCCGGCTGCTGCGACTGCGTCTATCAGCCGTACTGCGGTGTTTGCCCCGTCGTTCACTATGCGCAGACTGGTCTGCTGCACTGCAATCCTCTCCACAGTGAACGCTGCAGAATTTACCACGGCATGCTGGATACGCTGTTTGAATTGTTTTACCGCAAGGACGATGAAAAAATCGCCTTTCTGAAGCAATGGATTTCGTAAGGAGCAACACCATGAAGAAGAAAAAACGCTTTCGTAAAGTTGGCATTGCCCTGCTTGTTGTCTGCGGACTTGCCGCGTTCGCCAATTCGTCCTCCGACCACAATAAAACGCCCGCAAACAATACACCCTCTATTGCCTCTTATTCGCTTTCGGTTGATGATTCTGCCGCTGCGCCCGCTTTTGCTGATGTTTACGCAAGCGCCGGGCAGACTGCATCATCGTCTAATTTCCGCGGTTCCTATTCCGGGGACCTCAAAGACGGAAAACGCAACGGCATGGGTTCGTTCCGCTGGACAAGCAACGTCACTTACAGCGGCGGATGGGCAAACGACCAAATGGACGGCTTCGGCGTGCTCCAGTTTCCCGAGGGATACACGCTGTCAGGAGATTTTGAGGCTGGGAAGCTCAAAAACGGCACGATTGTCTACAAATTCAGCGGTATCACATGGCAACAATCGGTCGAACAGTTTCAGCTGAATCCGCAGACAACCATCATTTATGCGGATGGCACAACTGTGACCGGACTTTACACGGACGGTTATTTCAATGGTCAGGCGCAGATTCAGTATGCGAATGGGGATTCCTACACCGGCATTCTGGTCAACAGCCTGAAGGAAGATGACGCCGGAACTTACACATGGGCGGATGGCGCGCACTTCACCGGTCACTGGGTGCAGGACAAAATGGAAGGTCAGGGTATCTACTACTATGATGATTCTGCTTCTCCAGCGCAGTTATCCGGAACTTTCAGCAACAATCTTCCCCACGGGGTACTCATTTATATCTCAAAAAGCGGCAACGTTCTCCGTACCCAGTGGGAAAACGGCGTTCGCGTACAGTAACGCAAAGGAGGAAGAACATGGCAGATTCATTCTTTCCGAAAGTCAAAAAGAGCATCACAGACTTCCTGTATGAGGAGGAAGGAAACATCCCGCGCAATAAGCTGCTGACGCTTGGGTCTATGATTCTCTTACTCAGCATTCTCTATGCTGATGAGGCCTTTGCGGGCCATCGATCCCATAGTTCGCACAGTTCGCATGGCTCGCACGGTTCCAGTTCTCACGGCAGTTCGCACGGTTCACATTCTTCACATGAATCACACAGCTCGCACCAGTCCGTTTCCCATTCCTCACATGGTTCGGTGGCCGCGCCCACGCATAACAGCAGCACCATCATCACCAATCCACCGACTTCGCGGGTTACGCCGAAGCCTACTGTGAAACCGACCGCTACCCCTAAGCCCACGGTGAAACCGACCGCTACTCCTAAGCCCACGGTGAAACCGACCGCTACCCCTAAGCCTACTGTAAAACCGACTGCTACCCCCCACCTCACTTCGCTGCCCAACAACAATGCCGCCATGCCTACAACCGTTCCCACTTCTGCTGGATTCTCCGACATTCCAATGCCGCAGATTCCACAGGACAATACTTTTGCAAGCTCCATCAATAAGCCGATTGAACTAAGTGCCATCCCTGCATTTTCTGAAATTGATCCGCTCAAACACAAATGATTACAAATAACAAGCTCTGAAGAATTTTCAAAACCCCAGTGCGATTCATAACACTGGGGTTTTGAAGTACTCTGCTTTCTTATTCCGAGTTCATATGCGCTGGCTTTGGTAACTCATATGTTTCTATTTTTCATAATGTTCATTAAACGAGCGAAGAGGCTCTGTTGATGTCCAGCTTTGGTTACTATCACCCCATTACTCAACGCCCAATGCCTTATATACCGCGTCCTCTGCGCTCTGATAGAAAACCAGATTGAAGCAGCCAATCAAATCTGCTGGGACAAGTCCGAGATCAGCCGCCGATGTAATAGGCAGCAGCACCTTCTTTGCACCGCTGTCAAGGCAGACCTGAAGCGCGTTTGCAAGCTCGTCCACCTTGAGCATCGTTCCTGCAATGCTGATCTCACCCAGCACCGCCAGACTGCTGAGGGTTGGCTTTCCAAGTGCAATCGAGCAGAGTGCAATCAGTGTAGGAAGTGCAAGTCTCTCGGTCATGCCGATGCCCTGCAAGTCCTGATAGTTGATGATATAGTCCTTCGATGTGGTGCTGATCGCACCACTGATGCGGTTGCCGTTCGCTTTCAGATAGTTGAAAGCAGTATTCGCCGCTTCCTTGCACTTGCCATCAGAGTTCAGTCCCGTCCGCTCAAACTTTCCGCTGCCGGGAAGCATCTGTGATTCCAAGCGGAATACGCCGATCATGCCGCTCTTTCCCTGTGAAACCGTATAGACCTGACCGGGATTGCACATTCCTTCGGGAATCAGCTTTCCGCCGCCCTGCTCCGGGACGGAGACAAAATGTTCCTCAAAGGTGTCGTTGTCAATATACGAAAAATTGACGTCATAGAACTCCATGCCGCCCAGCTTCTTGAGCTGTTCCTTGACGCGGCGGCGCATTTCAAGGGCAAACTTAAGGATCTCTTCAAGCTGTTCCTTCGTAAACTCCCCGTCCGGATAAAGCAGCTTGATCATGCCGCCAACCATCTTGCGAACGGCAATGGTATCGCGCTGATTGAGATTCTTGCCAAGGCGGAAATACTTGTCCAGCGCATCGCCGTACTGCTCCTTACGAAGCTCCCGGATAAACTCTGCCAGATAGTCGGTGATGAAACCGTAGTCATTGGTGAAATGCTCCGGACGGAACTTTGGGATCTCCCAGCCGGGGATATAGCAGTGCATACGGTCGAGGAACGCCGTGTCCATGCCCATTTCAGGAGGAAACGGGTCAAAGAGGCTGGATGTTTTCAGCAGCACATCCACGCTCTGATTGATATTGCCGACGAAAACCATAGAAGCGGTCGCGGCTTTTTCTTCCTTTCCACGGGCGAAGGAACCGGACGCCATATAGTCCTTCATGATCTGAATGCCGTCCTTGTCCTTGAAGTTAATACCGGCAACCTCGTCAAACGCCACGCAGTCCCACAAGCCGACCAAGCCGACCGTTTTTCTGCCCATGTTGTAAAACAAATTGGCAACGGTAGTCTGACCGCCGGAAACAAGGATGCTGTTCGGGGAGATTTCTTTGTAGATATGGGATTTGCCGGTGCTTCGCGGACCTAACTCACAGAGGTTGAAGTTGTTCTCAACAAGCGGCAGCATACGGGCAAGCAGCAGCCAGCGTTCGCGGTCATTCAGCTTATCCGGCTCATAACCGCAGGAGCGCAGCATGATCTCAAGCCACTCTTCTTCGGTGAAGTTCTTTCTGCCTTCCTTCAATTCCTCAATGTCCACATGAGGCATCTGGATTGGAGTCAGCTTGCGGATGTGGATGGGAGAGGCATTTTTCTCTTCTTCCAGAAACTCATATTCGAGCTGCACAATGCACCAGATACCGCCGCAGAGCAGCCGGTCAAACTTTGCGGGATAGTCCTCTGAAATAGGGATATTCTTGATACCAAGGTTGGAGAACTCCGCCTCATAGGTATCCTTTTTCATATTCAGATTGACAGTGATCTTGTCGATGACCGTGTGCATCCCACGCTGACGAAGCATGGAGAGGATCTTCTGCGCCTCGTCCGGACGGACGTAGTTGTCCGCCAAGATGCGCTTGACGTTCTCCACACCGGTCTCAATGACTTCGGGATCATCCGAGCTGCAATACTGACCAAGTAAAAACTCAAGGACATAGACCGGCACATTCGCGCCTTCCTTGATCTTCTTCGTCAGGTCTTTCCGGACGATCTTTCCGTCAAAGAACTGCCGTAGTTTTTGGTCGATCACTGCGTTTTTATCGCCGGTCTCTCCGGTCATTCTCTGCTCATCCATTCTTGCCACCTCACAGGTCAAAGCCGAAATCGTCCGCAAACGCAATGTCGATGTGGAACTCGATCTCTTCCACGTCAATCTCGTTTGCGATCACCAGACGGTAGACTTTCTTCTTATCATACGCTCCGGTTTTCAGGTTGAACCGGACACGGAACACGCGCTCTGCTGCATTGCTGCTGGTCTTATCCGCAATGACCGTCTGACGGTCGCTGACCACCATGCCTTCATCGTCCGTCATGTAGATGGAGTAGGTGCAGGGCTGAATCTTATCGCCCACGGGCTGACGCTGATGGAACTCCAACGAGAAAATCAGGTTGGAAATCTTGCGGCTTTCGCTCAAAAGTTTCAGCTCCGCGTTCTTAACCTCGACGTAATTCTTGTTGCTCGTGCGGAGGTTCTTGAAGGCAATCACAGGCACGACAAGCTCCTGCAAGCTGATACCGCCGTGGACATAGTTCTCACCGCCGCCCTGAACCTTCATGCGGATAGTATCATGTGGGGCATAGCCCTTGATGGGCGTCCCGTCCAGCTCTCGTTCCAGATTGACGGGAAGCAGGAAATCAGCAGTTGTGTCAGGAGCAGTCAGCGCATAACGCCGTCCAAGCTCATACACGTTGCCAGAGAAGGCTTTCCGGTCAATCTTGTCGCTCTCATTCAGAGGCTTATAGGTATAGAGGAAGCCGTGATCCGCCGTGATGAAAATATTTGTTCCGCTCAGTTCGTTCACGATGATACGCAGAATGCCGGAAAGCTCCTGAATTGCCGTCTCACAGGCATCAAAGACTTTGGACTCCGTAGGGGCTTTGTCTCCGATGGCGTCGATGGAGTTGTGGTAGATGTATATTACATCTTTTCCGGCTACCAGCTCCCGCCGCTCATCCTTCTTCATGTTCAGAAGATCGTTGTATTGAATGGCAACGCTGGCTTTCGGCGTCGAGTTCAGGATCGCGTTTCGCTCTACAGTAGAACGGGTGGGATTCCCGTCAACAAGAACATCCATGCTGTCGTTCACGGAAATGCTCTTTCCCGGAAGAAGTGCTGCCATACCAAACTTCGTGATGGACGGGAAGACCGCCTGCATAGACTCCAACTCTGCGGTACCTTTTGTGTTGCGGACAATGCGCTCGGAAAGTTCGGAGGCAACCTCATAGCGAAGCGCGTCCGAGATGACCACAAATGCGCGGGTGTTCTTACTGCTTGTGGGAGCGACATATCTCTTATAGAAATCCCGCTGCTTCTCGATTTCCGAAACATAGCCAAGTGCAGCAAGGTCATCTGCCGCCGCGTTTGTCCAGCAAGCAGTCAGCTCGCGCAGGAACCAGTTCTGATACAGTGCCTCGACAAACGTTGTCGAATGTTTCAAGCCATCTTCCAGAACATCATTTGCGTTCTTGAGTGAGTTGCCGAAGGCATAATGGAAGTGGCGATAGTAGGCATCCATACGGTAGAGATCACTCGTATAGAGCTTCCAGATTTTCTTCGGCTCGACGATATGGAATCCGCCGCCGTGTTCCTGATAGAAGGTCTGCATTTTTCCGATGAAGAAGAGGCAGTCAAAATAATTTGAAAACCGCTTGTACCATCCGGCTGTCCGTCTGTTTTCACAGACCTTCCTAATGAGATCGATCTTCACAACATGGTCGCTGATCTCGGCAAAGAGCTGTTTCAGGACGCTCTCGTTGATGCACGGGAAGACATCTCCTGTAATCAGCGTTTCCGGTTCAAACTTGTCAAAGCGCGTCGGGAGCTGCAATTCGTTCTCCACGGTGCGGCACAGCTCATATAAGTCCTCGTTATCTTCGCGGGAACGCCATTCATGGACGATGCTGTAACAGTACGCCTTGTTGGTCTCGGACATAAAACGCTCCAAGCCTTTCAGAACGGAGGCGTTCATCGTCTGAGAAAGCGCGGTCAGCAGAACGTGCGCTGCAAAGTAGCCCAGCGGCTTGTCCTCTTCCTCGATGTAGCCGGTGTACTTCCGCGCAAGCTGCCAGAAGGCTTCGATGCTTCCAAACTTGCGGATGTTCTGCAAGACACTATTCGTCTCTTTATCGAGACCTGCAGCAAGGACGGCGATGATGACATCCTGCGCGGAACCCTCGCTCAGACCGGCGAGAACCGCCATAATGTCGATGTGGAGCTGGAGGGGCGTCTGATAGTCCCGCCCGATCCTACGCAGCTTTTGAATACGCTCTTTGCTGTCGAAGAACTTTGCATAGAGCTTGACCGTCTTCCGCATTGCGGCAGACGGCGCGATATTCAGCTCGTCCATCTGCATGGAGATAAAATCTGCGCGGAATGGTTCGCTGTAATATTCAATGTCCTGAAGCCAGTTGTCTTCGTCGCTGGTATATGTAATCGGGCAGTAGACGAGGTAATCGCTCTCTAAATCATCGTGAAGCAGCAGCTTCTTGACGGCAAAATTGTTTGTGCCAGTCAGCTTGACAATCTTGACGCCTTCCAAATTCAGCTCGTCAACGTCCTTCTCAAACTCCCGATCCTCGTCCTTCCAGAAGACGATCCTGCGTCGATAGAACTCCGGCAAGGGGGCTGCAAAACGCTCCGTCAGATTAAATTGTACGCGCTCGTTCGACATGGCGTATATCTCCCTTACTTGATTTTCGCCAGCACATCGGCAAACAGCTCATAGTTATGCTTTACACCGTCATCCAGGTCGATCTCGATGTTCTGATCGGCAAGGTGGTGAACCTTTTCCTCGTACTTTTGCAGCTCGGTTGCTTGATCTTGGAACTTCTTCTGCTGCTTGGTCAGCTTCACGCGCTCGGATGCGCTGGCATGGTCAATGGCGTCACCGAGCTGGGCAAGCTGGGTGCGGTAACGCTCCTGCTGCTCATGAACATAGTCGGTGCGCAGGCGGGCGAGAAGATCGCGCTGGTAGCGGTGCATATAGCACAGCGCCTTGAAGCCGTTCTTCTTGCCGCTGTCAAAGAGCCAGTAGATCGGACGCTTCTGATAGGTTTTCAGATGGTCGGCATAGAAGTCATTCAGGAAGTAGCTGCGGATCACCTCGCGGGGCGTACCCTTGCCGCCGAGCGCGTCGGCAACAAACTTGAGGTTTTCTTCCAGCGTATCATCGCCGTAGACCTTGCGGACAAACTCCACGAAACGTCCGGTAATATCATCGTCAAAATACTCATCATCGCAGATGGGGATGATATTGTCGCTGTCCGGGATGATGGTCTTGTACTTGCTGGCGTCCCATTCGCCGCCCGCGTAGGCAAGCCCGTCCACGTCCAGAGAGTAGCGTCCAAACATACATCCCACGGCATAGGAAATGAGGGAGACAATCTCGTCGCGCATGGTGCGGACATAGTTGCTGCCCTTCATAGACTCCGGCACATCGTCCTTGCTGTCAAACACGCGATGCACGGTCACGTCTTTATCCGCCACATCCGGCGTCAATTCGTCCTGCAACCCGTAAATGTCAATGAAAATGCGGTTGAGTTCTTCTTCGTTCTTTTTGAGCTGCTGGAAGCGCTCTTCGCACTCGGCTTGCCAAGCAGCATATTTCTCGGAAATCAGTCTTCCCATATCAATTATCCCTCCAACAGTTCGGTATGCCTTGCTGATCAGGTCGCAAGTTGGTCGCAAGTTAGTTTTAAGTTGGTCGCAAGTTGAACGCAAAAACGCATTTGAAATCGACGGTGAATCACTTGATGATAAACCATCTTGCAGCACTGGTTTTGCCTTTGCAGACCACTTTTTCGTCTTCCTTGAGTTCCCGCATCAGCACTTGAATCTGATTGCGATTGAGACCTGGCAAAACTTGCTGCAATTCTTTGAACGGAGTACCAACTTCGTTGTTCTGGCGGATGTGCTTTAGCAGCAGTTCCTTGTTGGTATCTCGATCCAAGCCGACGTGCCTTGTATGCACACCGGTTTTGCCCGTCGCTGCATAGAGACTTCTGGCAAGAACATACTTCTTGCGACCGATATGCTCGACAATGCCCATTTCGATCAGCCGGTTCAAGCGAGACTGCATCTTCTCGTTCAGCGGTCTTTCGTGGTACAGAGCATCAATCACAAGGAAATCCTCGGTAGACAGCAGCTCTGCGCCTCTTTCGCTGATCCGATTGAGAACGGAAAGCATCGCTTTGTCGAGAATCAGTCCGTTCAGCGTAACGCTGACGAAGAAGTCATCTGTGCCTGTGAAGTCAGGAAGCGGCTTTGCCTCCTGCACGCTCAGCTCAAACATCAGGTTCATGCCCTGACCGGAACGCTCCACCATGCCGCACAGAGAAAGAATCTCCGCAATACGGCGGTTGCGCGGGAGCTGGCGATCCAGTATGTTGTCGAGCGTAATGCCGAAGGGAAGTCCTCCGGGGCTTTCGACAACCAATCTGTCGCGGAACTGGCGGACAAAGATGCTGCCGCCAAACTGATAGTTTCTGTGGCTCACTGCGTTCAGAATTGCTTCTCGGACAACGCGCTCATTGAAGGTCGCAATGTCGAACACGAAAAAGCCTTCCTGATAGTGCTGCTTGTCGTTCCGCAGATTGACAAGCTCCCACACACGGTCATAGCAAGCGAAGAATCCGACCTTAAACTCTTCTCTCTGATTGGCAGGACCCGATGCTTCGGAGGAACGATACTCAAAAATGATCTCCGCTTGCGGCAGATACTTGATGATCGCCGCGTTCTTGCCGAACAGGATCAGAGCAGCATACGTCACACCGTCATCCGTAATCGCACCGCAGTCATGAAGAAGCTGTTCTTTTGACAACGCGGCAAGCTGCTTTTTGCCGCTCTTTTCGATCCACTTGGCGCGGAAGTTCTCAATAGCGGTCTCGTCCAAGTCATCGACCATTGCCCCGGCGCAGATCGTCCCGGAGAAATCACCGCCGGTCTCTTCATAGATGCTGCGGCGCATATCCTCCGGCATGGGCTTGAGCGTATCGCCCTCGTAAATCCACGCTACACCTTCGTACTGTACCGGCAAACCGATTGGGCGGCTCTTCACATCGAAGACCAAAACCCGCTTTCTTTCATAGTTGAAGAGCTGAAAATCAACATTGACCTTCAATTTCTCGATCAAGCCCATGCGGGTACGCTCCGGCTGGTCAAAAGCCGCGCTTCCGACCACGCTGCGGGGTCTCTTGTCTGTGATGCCAAATACCAGCTTGCCGCCGCCATTATTCGCCAGAGCGCAGCAACACTTCGCCGCCTCTCCAAAGTCAAAGCGATTTTTGGCTTCCTTGAATTGGACGTGTTCGCCCTCTTTGGCTTCCAGAAGCTCTTGGACAGTTTCTAAATATGGCATAGCGTTTCTCCTTTGCTTCGTTACGCTTTGATTGGTGCGCATTCAGATTTTGTCCACGGCACTGTCAAGACCTGCTTGCGACTCTTTTTCGGCTTGATCTGGTATAGCGGCATAATCTGAATAATCATATATTTTGCATTTATCGGAATTAGTTTGGCTCCATACCTCATCGAAGAAGGTATCAATTAGCATTGGAGACTCAACGATCTGAATTATGTGGTGGCTTTTCCCAACAGAATTGACAGAAGTACCGAGTGACCACACGCGAGTTTTATTACGCTGGTATTTAAGAATTAGGTATCGATCATGAAAACTACTGCCGTTGTTCCCGTGAACCGTCCTAAATGATAGCCGCAAATCAGTTTCTTGTCCCAGCCCGTCTTCAAGTTCCTTTTGGAAGGAGTTCCGTATTTCGTCAAATGCGGCATCTTGTATGCCATCAGTTAGTATATCTGCTTTTGCGTCCTTATTGTGGGAAATCGTATGAATATCGGTTAAACAGCATACTCGAATACCCGGTTTCTCACAAAGGGCAACTGTGTTGAGAATATCATTCGGTGATAAATAAGGATCGACTATCCTTATTTCGTCCAAATCCCATAGAAGCTGTTTGTTTATGATTGACCTAATATCGCATAGTGCTTCATCGTGCTGACCAACATTGTAAACTCGAAGATAATTTTGCTCTTTGAAAAAGGCATCCTGCCATTTTTGTTGCCGCTCTCCAGCGTCAGCCATTTCTACTAAAAGTGGTGGTTCGCCAACCATTTTGATACCGTTCAATGGCACATTATACTCCCTGCCGCCCACTTTAACCTTTCTGTACTGATGAATAGGCGTTGCAATAATATAATCGGGCGTTATTTGCCCATAATAGTTTGAATAGACGGATCGATCCGCTACTGCTCTGAAAAGAATCAGCCTCGACTCAGCATCGGATACAGTCAAAGTGGTCTTACACTGATTTGGCTCAACACCTTTTTCAATACTTTCGCCGGGGTGTAGGCAAAATGATTCATCTACATATTCGTATAGCAATCTATCGTGTTC
>OMDR01001450.1_pt1 | contig 11445 bp, 9 predicted proteins | sample 1645251 | NCBI WGS metagenome assembly OMDR01 (sample SAMEA103958142, study PRJEB25191) | human gut metagenome | biome: human-associated habitat [ENVO:00009003]; feature: intestine environment [ENVO:2100002]; material: feces | place: Germany | collected 2013/2015 | reverse complement strand
CACCATCCGCCTGCCGATGCGCCCCACGAACCGCTGATGAACCGTACGGATCCGCACTGGCAGCGGCTTAAATTCGATGAGCTACTGGCCCAGCAGATCACGCTTAAACAACTGCGCGCAGCCGTGGGGCAGGAAGGTGCCCCAGCACTCACCGATTCGGCCGCAAAGCTCACGACAGCCTTTCTCAATGCGCTGCCCTTCGCACTCACACGGGCCCAAACGCGCGTGTGGGATGAAGTCGCGCACGATCTTGCCGAGCCTCGCCCCATGCACCGCTTGGTTCAGGGGGATGTCGGCTGCGGCAAGACCGTCATTGCCGCCATGGCGGCGCTTCGCGCGATTGAAGCCGGACGGCAGGCAGCCTTAATGGCGCCGACGGAAATTCTGGCCGACCAGCATTTGGAGAAAATCGCCCGCTGGCTTGAGCCCCTCGGCGTAAAAATCGTGCGTCTTACCGGCCGCCTCAAAGCCTCGGAAAAGGCCGCCGCGCTGGCCGCTGCCGCGTCCGGCGAGGCTCAGCTTGTTATCGGCACGCACGCGCTCATTCAAGAGGGCGTTGCTTTTAAGGCACTCGGCCTCGCGATTGTCGACGAACAGCACCGCTTCGGCGTCGAGCAGCGCTTAGCACTCACGCGCCTCATGCCGGACGGCCGCCGCCCGCATCTTCTGATGCTTTCCGCTACGCCCATTCCGCGCACGCTGGCAATGAGCTATTTCGCCGACATTGATGTATCCGTGATTGACGAACTCCCGCCGGGCCGAACACCCGTTGCCACCAAGCTCGTTCGTCTGGACCGACGCGATGCCGTTCTCGCCGTTGTCAACGATACCGTCAGCAAAGGACGGCAGGTGTACTGGGTCTGTCCGCTGATTGAAGAAAGCGAAATGCTGGACCTGACGCCTGCGTCGCGATGCGCCGAAGAGCTTGCAGCCAGACTTCCGCACGTTCGCGTGGGTCTCCTTCACGGCGCAATGAGCGCAGCTGAAAAGGAAGCGGTGATGTCGGACTTTGCCGCCGGGCGCATTGAGCTTTTAGTCGCCACCACAGTGATCGAAGTGGGGGTCGACGTGCCCAACGCCACTCTGATGATTATTGAGCATGCAGAGCGCTTCGGCCTTGCTCAGCTCCACCAGCTTCGAGGACGCGTCGGCCGCGGCGGCGGGGCTGCCGCTTGTGTTCTGCTTTTTGACGGCAATCTTTCCGAAACGGGCAAAGAACGCCTGAAAATCATCCGAGAAAGCAATGACGGCTTTGAAATTGCCCGGCGCGACCTCGAGCTGCGCGGTCCGGGGGAATTTCTCGGTGAACAGCAGTCCGGCATGCCGATGCTTCAGTTTGCCGATCTGGATTCCGACGCTGAGCTCGTTGAGACAGCTTCACGCACGGCCGACCTGATGCTCAAGCAATACCCCGAGCAGGCCGCGCGCCACGCCGCAAGGTGGTTTTCCGCTAAAGCGGAGCTCTTAAAAGCTTGACTGCAGCTGGTTAAGTACTGATTTTTTTACACCTTCCCAACATTTCCATCATGACACTCACTGAACTGAAATACGTTATCGCTGTCGCGCGGGAGCGGCACTTCGGCCGCGCCGCAGAAAGCTGCTGCGTGAGCCAGCCTTCCCTCTCGGTAGCTATCAAAAAGCTCGAAGAAGAACTCGGCGTCACGCTCTTCGAACGTCGTTCGAACGACATTGCCGTCACGCCCATCGGCTCTCAAGTCATCGCTCAAGCCCAGAAGGTACTCGAAGAAAGCCGCCGCATCATCGACATTGCCCACAGCGGTCAGGATCCGCTCTCGGGACCGCTGCGCCTCGGCGTGATTTATACGATTGCGCCCTATCTTCTGCCTGAGCTCATCAGTGCGATGACCGTTGCCACGCCCAAAATGCCGCTCTTCCTTGAAGAGAACTTCACTTCTGAGCTGCTCAACAAGCTTCGCTCGGGGCAGATTGATGTGGCCGTCACCGCCAACACGCTCTCCGACACGGGCTTCATGACCCAAGAGATCTATGAAGAGAACATGGTCGTGGCCGTACCCGCGCATCACCCTTGGGTGAACCGCTCCTATGTGGGTCCCGATGAGCTCAAAGACCAGACGATGCTCCTGCTCGGCACCGGCCACTGCTTCCGTGATCAAATTCTCGGCATCTGTCCCACCATGGCGCGCTTCCAGGCTTCGGCCTCCACTGTGCAGCGCACCGTTGAAGGCTCTAGTCTGCAGACGATCTGCCACATGGTCGCTCAGGGCCTGGGCATCACCGTGCTGCCGTCGTCGGCCGTGCCCTATCTTGCGGGGCTTTCCAACACTGTAAAGATCATTCCGTTCAAGAATCCCACGCCGACGCGCCGCGTTGTGCTCGTCTGGCGCAAGAGCTTCACCCGCATGGCGGCGGTGGACGCACTGCGCGAGCAGATGAAGAAGCTTCGCCTGAATGGCTGCGTGCCGCTTAACGAACCCGCACTTCTGCGCTGATCTCGACGGCTTCGAGCACTCAAACCAAGGAATCCGCCATGACCGATGACCAGCAGCCGGCCCCCGGCGCAGCAGAACGCAGAAGGAGCACTGCTCGATCTGCTGCCGCCAAGCGAGTGCGCGGCGATTTCGTCGCTCAAATTCCCAAACGGTTTTCAGAAGGCTTCACGGAACGCATCGACCTCATCATTCGGATCGTCTTTATGGTCGTGGTGGCCGTCGGCTGCTACCTTGTGCTCGAACCGTTCCTGACGGCCATTCTGATCGCTGCCGTACTTGCAGTCGTAACCTGGCCGGTTTTCAACAAACTGCGCAGCGGCATGCGGCAGTCCTCTACCGCCGCAGCCTCGGTGATGGTTTTGTCGATTGTGGTTCTGGTGCTCATCCCGCTCTCCTTCCTGCTCGTCGCCTTGGCTCAGCAGGTGCCTCGCGGGGTGCAGGCCGCAGCGGCCTGGCTTAAGGACCCGCTGCCGATTCTCCAGGCCGTGCAGAGCATCCCTTATGCGGGCGATTGGCTTTACGGAGAACTCGTTTCAGCCATCGATCCGCAGACCTTTGCACACACAATGCAGCGCATTCTCGAGCCGCTTTCCACGTGGGTGCTTAACGCCGCAGTCAATGTCGGCTCGGGCGTCATGCAGCTCGCCTTCGTGACTTTCATCGTGTTCTTCTTCTATCGCGACGGTTCGTGGTTTGCCGACCGCATTTCGGCCGTGGTTGAACGCGTTTCGGGCGGGATTGCCGAAGAAATCACCAAGATTCTCGTCAACACCACTCGTTCAGTGGTCTTCGGAATCGTGGGCACTGCCATTGGTCAAGGACTCGTTGCCGGCATCGGCTTTTGGATTGCGGGAGTTCCGGGCGTACTCATCTTGTCCTTTGCCGTCTGCGTGCTGTCTGTCATTCCAATCGGCCCTCCGCTCATCTGGCTGCCGGCAGCCGTCTGGCTTTGGAGCAAAGGGGAACTTGGCATGGCGGCGTTTCTCGTTCTTTGGGGAACACTTGCCATCTCAAGCGTAGACAATTTCATCAAGCCGCTCTTGATTGCCCGCGGCACTTCAATGCCGATCGCGCTCATCTTTCTCGGCGTATTCGGCGGCGTGCTCGCCTTCGGCTTCCTCGGCCTCATCCTCGGGCCGCTTCTGCTTGCCGTCGGCATTGCGCTCTTCTCGGCCTGGCTTAAGCGCCCGGTCATTGCGCTAGCCAATGCTGCGGAGCAAGCCTCTGCTGCGGAAGAGCCTGCGGCCGCGGACAGCGAAAAGCTTTAAGCCTCACGAAGCACTGCGGCGGCTTAAGAAGCCGCCGCAAGAATGAAAGCGCAGCCGAATCACTCGCAGCGCAGAATTTTCGCGAGTCCGCCGCGGCTCGTTTCCCGGTATTTGGCGTTCATGTCCTTGCCGGTTTCATACATCGTTTTAATGACTTCATCGAGCGGCACGCGCGGTGCACTCGTGCGCCGAAGCGCCATACGAGCGGCATTAACAGCCTTAACGGCAAAAATGGCATTGCGTTCGATGCAGGGCACCTGCACCTGACCGTTCACCGGATCACAGGTGAGCCCCAGCGAATGCTCCATGCCGATTTCGGCAGCCATTGCCACTTGCGAGGGCGAACCGCCCATCACTTCTGCAAGACCGGCTGCCGCCATCGAACAAGCAACCCCCACTTCCCCTTGGCAGCCCACTTCTGCACCGGAAATGGAGGCGTTTCTTTTGAAGAGCCCGCCTATTACAGCTGAAGCCAGAAAGAAGCGCAGGCAGGGTTCGGGCTTGGGCTCGCCGATAAACTTCGCCCAGTACGCAAGCACTGCCGGAATCACGCCGCAGGCACCGTTGGTGGGCGCTGTAACCACACGGCCGCCGGCAGCGTTTTCTTCAGACACCGCAAGCGCAAACATGTTGATCCAATCGAGCACCGCCATTGGATCCACGGAAAGACGTGCGGTCGATTCAAGTGCACGGTTAAGTGATGGGGCACGGCGCTGCACTCTCAGCGGACCGGGCAGCAGCCCTTCAGTATGAATGCCTCGCGCAATGGCTTCTTCCATCACTTCGCGAATTCGCGCAAAGTGCGCGTAGATTTCTTCGCGCGTATGAAACACCAATTCGTTTTCCATCGCCAGACTGGAAATGGAGAGCCCCGTTCTTTCACAGGCGGCAAGCAGTTCCGCAGCATTCTTATAGGGGTAAGGCACGGGCTTTTCGGCCTGCGGCTCCAAACCAAAGTGCTCATCATCAACGATGAAGCCGCCTCCGATCGAATAGTAGGTATTCGAATAGAGCAGTCTGCCGGCATCATCCCAGGCAGAAATCTTCATGCCGTTTTCATGTTTAGGCAGAAATTCCGCATGAAAGACCAGCCCCGAAGCCCTGAGAAACGCCGCTTCATGGCGGCGGCCAAGATCAATGCGTTCGTCTTGCTCCACCCGCTTGATGATTGAAGCAATCTCTTCGAGCGGCACGGTCTCAGGCAAATAGCCTTCCAGCCCGAGGATGACAGCGAGGTCTGTATGGTGACCGCGGCCGGTAAGCGAAAGCGAGCCGTAGACATCCACCTGAATGCGCGCCGTCTGCTCTAGCAGATTTTTCTCAACGAGCTCGCTGAGAAAAGCAGCACCGGCCTTCATGGGCCCAACGGTGTGTGAGCTCGAGGGACCAATACCGATCTTATAGATGTCAAAGGCGCTGATCATGGCGGAATCTTGGAGATTTGAAGAGTTGTGAAGCACATAGCCGGCAGGATTGCCCGCCGGCGGTCGGAAAGTGTATCAAGCGGCACACAGGCCATGAGAACGGCATGTTCGTATACCAACAAAAATGCCCGTCCGAGGAAGAGAATTTCCGCAAACGGGCTTTTGCTTTGGACCATCACGTCAAGAGCGGCGGAACTGCCGCCCTGACGTTTGAGCGCTATTGCGCAGGCATTAAACCATGATCAGCGCGCAGACGATGGTCGCAGCCAGCATCGGCAGAGCCGTGCGCTTGATCACTTCGATCGGCGAGACCATGGCGATACCGGAGACGAGAATCGTCACGCCGGCAAGCGGAGAGGCCGTACGGCCGGCAGCACCAGCAAGGAACGCGAGACCGCCCAGACCCTGAATCGACATGCCGAAGTCTTCAGCATGCGGGGTAACCGTTTCATTGAAGGCCAGCGTAGCCGCGTCGCCTGAACCCGTGATCACACCCATGATGAACGGGCCGATCGAACCGCCCCAGCGGGCGATCTCATTGGATTCCTTGAGCGACTGCACAAAGACGTCGATCAAACCGGCTTCACGCAGACCAGCAGCGAACACGCCCGCAGCAATGATGATGCCCATCACGTCAGCATAGCCCTTGCCGCAGCCGTTGAAGAATTCCTTCGTGAAGGTTTCGGGATTCGGACGAGCAACCGCCAGCGCGATCACCGCACCGAGCACCATGGCCTGCGCCACGCCCATCTTGATGAACGGGCACCAGAGGTTGCCGACAACCAGAATGGTGATCGGAACGAGCGGAACCAGCGCCTTAATGGGATTAGGCGTGAAGTCGTCCGTCTTCTGTGCCTTGGACTCATCAATCTTGGCGTTCTTGTCGCCCTTGCCGTCACCCAGCAGGATGCACATGATGAGCGTACCGATCACGCCGAAAGCACCGATCATGATCGAGTACGGCGCATGGAAGCCGATGAACTCCATCACGTCAATGTGCGCCATGTTGGCCACGTACGGATTGTGGGACGTACCCGGCGAGAGGTAGGAGCCGATCGTACCGGCAAGCACAGCAGCAGCAGCGCCGGCAGGCTTAATGCCCGCGCGGAGCATCACCGGAATCAGCGTGGAGCCGACAGCTGCCGCGCAGCCGGCGGCTGACGGGATGGCGATATTAACGAAGAAGGTAATCGCCGTGCAGACCGGAACGAGGAAGATGCCAAGACCGCGAATCGGCGCGGAGAGGTAGTGAACGAGCGAGCGGTCAGCCTCTGTGTACTTAGCAACGAAAGCAAAGCCCATCGAGCCGCAGATGGCCATCACCAGCGAGGCGTTGGTCATCGATTTGGCAAAGGCATTCAGGCCGCCGACGAGGTTCCATGAAATCAAGCAGAGCAGAAGGCCGGAGCCAATCAGCACAAGGCGTGTTTCATAGCGTTTGATAAGGCAGTACACGACTGCAAATATCACCAATACGGCAACCCATTCGGTAATACCCATGGCGAGATCTCCTTGATGGAAGAAATGTTGTATCTAATTATTTATTATTAGGCGAGTTCATTATGCACGGTTTTGCATACTTCAGGACTAGTAGATACGCGTGGTAGACCACATTTTTTTGTAATAACTGCGTTTATCAATTAGATACGAAATACTTCCTGCCGATACCAGGAAAGTTCATGAATACTTTCCGCAATATCCGCAAGGGCTTGATGCTTGTTGACACAAGTTCCGACCCAAACTTTTTCCGGAGCCCACCGGCGGCAGAGTTCCTTGATGGTTGACACGTCAATCGAGCGATAGTGGAAATAACGCTCCATGCCGGGAATCCAGCGCGCCATAAAGCGGCGGTCCTGACCGATCGTATTGCCGCACATTGGGCTTTTGCCTTCTGGCACATAGCGGCGAAAGACCTCAGTGAATATCTGCGCGCATTTTTCTTCATCCACCTTACTTTCAAGGCATCGTGCAACAAGTCCGGATTTAGTATGCGTTTCCGTATTCCAAGCATCCATCCCGTCGAGCACGGCCTTGGGCTGATGAATTGCCACCACAGGACCTTCATGAAGAATGTTCAAATTCTTGTCCGTAATGATCGCAGCCACCTCCAGGACGCGATTCACCTCGGGCTGCAGCCCCGTCATTTCCATATCAATCCAAATGAGGTTGTCGTCGGCATAGGACGGATCCCGTTCCATGGCATTTGCGCAAGGCTCTGTAGTCATCTTCGCTCTAATCTCTAATAAATAAGTGCCGGCATTGGGAAACTGCGGCGCCAGACCGTCTGCTCACCGCCGACCTGCAAGTCAACTTGCCGGAAGTCTAACGCAGGCGGCGAATACTTCCTGCCGTCAAGATGAAGCATCAGCCATCCGACCTGCGATAATTTGGCCAAACCACAGCGGCTGCCGCGCGATCAAAACGCCTGAAGTCAGAGACCTCCTGTCAACGAATGCAACTTTCTGCCAACAGCATCGAGCACATTCTTCTCATCTCCTGCGCGCTCTACGTCTTTGTCGAGTGCTTTGCCTGCGCGCGTCAGGTCATTGCTGCAGAACGCGGAATCGGCAAGGTGCCGACGGGATTCCGAAACAAACTGTCATTGGCGGCTCATCAGAAAGCCGCAGCTTTTACAAGTGAATCGGCCCAGTCGCGCCTGGTGCTCGCCTTTGTCTCCGCGGCATTTGCCGTGCTGATGACCACGGGGCATGGTCTCACCTATCTCACAGCCCTCTTTGAAACCCTCACGGACAACACGCTTCTCGTGCAATGGTCGCTCCTTGTGAGCATCATGGGGCTCATGGTCGTCGTGTCTCTTCCGCTGGAGTGGCTGATTCGGTACCGACTGCGGGAACGGTTCGGCTATCAGCGGCGATCGCGCAAGGAATGGTTTAAGCGAACCGTCGGCATTTCAACCGCCGGCTTGGCAGCTGTGCTCCCCGCAACAGCGCTCCTGCTCATACTGTGCGAAGTGACCGGTCCCTATTGGTGGCTCCTCGTCTGGATGCTCTATCTCGCGTGGCTTTTCTGGCGCTGGCGGCTTTCGCTGATGCGCGGAAAACTTTGGAGCCGAGCCTCTAGGCCAATCCAAAATGAAGCCCTGCGCCGCAAGGTCCGTTCGCTGCTCGCAGAGGAGGGCTTTCGCATGGAAGATTTGGTCATCATGACGCGGCCGCCGGCCTGGAAGTACGCACACGTGCTGCTGCCGGGCAGCGGGGAACTTCGCCGCGTCGTTGTTTTTGCCGATACAGCAGCCAAACTCACGGAAGACGAACTGCTCGCCGTCATTGCTTCGCAGGCTGCGCGCATCAAGTTTCACCACGGCCCCTGGCGCATTGCGCTCTCGGCAGCAGGGGGTTTTATCACCTGTGCTGTACTCGGCTGGGCCGCAAACACGCCGGTATTTTTTGAAGGGCTTGGATTCTCACCTATTCTCACCGTCATGCAACCCGGCACACACGCCGGATTTGCCATGGCTGCGGCGGTTATTGCCTTCCCGATCGTCTTCTTTCCGCTGCGGGCGCTCAACAACTTCATCATCCGGCAGCTTCGCTACGCCGCAGACCGGTGCGGCGCGGCAAAAATGGGCGGCGATACGCTCGCACGGGCACTCGCCAAGCTCCACCGCGACTACACCAATACGCTTACGCCCTCGCGTTTTTATTCGGTTTTGCACTACGATCACCCGCATGCTGCCATGCGCGTTGCGCATCTTCTAAAGTACATGCGTGCGCGCAAACTCGTGCCGCATCTTGCGGATCCGGCACCAGCGCTCCCAACGGTGCTCTCTCAGGAGCAAGCCATTACACGAGCGCTGCGCCGTGAACGCACGTCCTTTAACGCTGCCCGGCGCGAAGCCGAAGAAGCCCTCACTCAGGAACTGCTCACGCAGCACGACTGGGTTGACGATGACGGTTTCGAGGACGATCCCTGCAAAACCGGAAAATCCGAACGCCCAACACCGAAAGCTTCAATTTCAATGCCTGACGTCCCCCATATTGCCGCAGTGACTCCTGCGGCATCCTCACCTTCTCAGCATGGCTAAACGCAACTCTTCCGGCCGACGTCCGGCCTCTGCCGCACAGCCCGAAACACTCCTTTTCGGCCGAGTCACTGCCGGTCACGGGCGCCACTATGTCGTCACGCTCGATACCGGTGAACAGCTCGTAGCACACCGCCGCGGGAAAAAGGGAGATGTCGCCGTGGGGGACCGGGTGGGCTGCACGCCTCCCGTCTCGGGCATTGCCGCAATTGAGACGATTGAAGATCGTCGAACGCTCCTATACCGCTCTGACGAGTGGCGCGTAAAAACCTTAGCCGCCAACGCGGATCTCTGCGCTGTCGTTTTTGCACCGCGGCCGAGCTTTAACCCGTGGTTCATCTGGAAGGCGCTGCTGGCTGCCCATCAAGCCGGGATCCCGGCAGTTGTCATCCGCAACAAGCTCGATCTGTCAGAAGGCCGAGCGGCCGCCGACCAGCAAACAGCGCTGCTGCGCTCGATCGGCGCACAGACGATTGAAATATCAGCGTCCGAGCGGCCTGATGAAGCCCGCGCCAAACTGCTCGAAGTCTTTACGGGCAAAACCGTGCTCCTCGTCGGACAGTCCGGTATGGGGAAGTCGACGATCCTCAATCTCCTTGTGCCGGAAGCTAACGCGCAGACGCGAGAATTTTCCGAAGCACTTGACCTCGGCAAGCAGACAACGACGGCGGCTGCCTGGCACGCAGCCCCTGAATGGCAGGGTGCCGTCATCGACACGCCGGGTTTTCAGGAGTTTGGGCTCGCTCATCTGTCGCTTTCAGACATTCTCCGCGCCATGCCTGACATCGCCGAACACGCCGTCGGCTGTCGCTTTTTCAACTGCCGCCATCTCCATGAACCCGGCTGCGGCGTCAAAGCAGCACTTGAGGCCGGCTTGATTGACCCCGCCCGCTACGCCTTTTATGAGGCTGCGGCTAAGGATGCGGATCCGCTGCCTCGCTAACGGCTGCCCTTTTTTCTGAAGCAAATTCGGCAGACGATCTTTGGACATTGTCAATTCCGCAGCAGGTTACTTCTCTCGACGGATAGTTTTTGCGGCCGATCTCTTCCTACAATCTTTCGCCGCCCAATAAGCGGCCGCAAGAATAAAGAATACAGACCAGTCATGATCACCGACCCTACCCTGTCGAGCACGGATCCAAAGCCTTCAGCGCCCAAAGCGCCTAAGGTCATCCGCATCACGCCTCGCCCGGCGCTGCCCATTCCGCAGTCCGGCCCCGTTACGCGTGCGCCGCGTCCCGACGGACTTCCCGGCACGCGCTGGATCGACCGCCTTGGCCGACCGCTCACCGACCTGCGGATCTCCGTCACCGACCACTGCAACTTCCGCCGAAGGAAAAATATGCCCAGAACCACAACTTTTTGGCGATGACGGAGCTCCTCACCTTTGACGAAATTCTGCGTGTCTCGCGCATTGCTGTTGCCAACGGCATTGAGAAGATTCGTCTCACCGGCGGGGAACCGCTCTTACGCAAGGGCATTGAAAACCTCGTAGCGCAGCTTGCCGCTTTGCGGACGCCCGCGGGCAAGCCCATCGATCTGGCCATGACGACGAACGGATCGCTTCTCATCAAAAAGGCGCAGGCTTTGAAGGACGCCGGCTTTGACATCATCGACGGCACCCACCCCTGCGTACCCATCATGCTCTACGACGAGCACAAGGCTGCCCGCATGGCTCAGAAGCTCTATGAGCTGGGCATCTATGCCGTCAGCTTCACCTACCCCGTAGTCCCCAAGGGCCGGGCCCGCATCCGCACCCAGGTTTCCGCCGCCCACACCAAGGAGGACCTGGAGTTCGCCGTCCGCTGCTTCATCGAGGCCCGCCGCCAGATGGAGGAGGAGGACGCCAAGGCCTAAACCCACCTTTCTTCCACATCCATACGTCAAGAGCCCGGCAGCGTATCGTCTGCCGGGCTCTTCATATATCTGAGCCGCCGTCCACGGAACCTATCGAATGGACCGGGCGTATTCCGTAGGGGTAATGCCGAATTTTTCCTTGAACTGCCGGGAGAAATGGTGCACCGTGGAGTATTGCAGTACCTGGGCAATTTCCGTAAAGTTCATTTTACCCTCCCGGATCATAAGCTTGCTCTCCTGGAGCTTGGCCCGGCGGATGTACTCACCTGGGGAAATTTGCAGATTCTTATGGAAGAGTGCAGTTAAGTACGAGGGACTCACTCCCACCTCCCGGGCCACCATAGGCACGCTGAGCTTCATCCGGACGTTCTGCCCGATGAACC
>OMDR01001437.1_pt1 | contig 11485 bp, 5 predicted proteins | sample 1645251 | NCBI WGS metagenome assembly OMDR01 (sample SAMEA103958142, study PRJEB25191) | human gut metagenome | biome: human-associated habitat [ENVO:00009003]; feature: intestine environment [ENVO:2100002]; material: feces | place: Germany | collected 2013/2015 | reverse complement strand
CATTTAGAACAGATTGGCTATTTCCGGTATAACTCCAAGAGTAAACTATGGGAAGCTGTATTAAATAATAATCATACCCTGGCACTCAAAAGAAATACAAACTCACAAAAGATATTGAGTCTGCATCCCTATCTTATCCAGATTAGCCAGTCACACATTATCAATATAAGCTATCTGGTTTCGATTGAAGACAACAATTGCATATTGCTTCCTCCATTTAATGAGATGGAACTTTTACAAGTAAGCAAGTCTTTTATGAAAAAGCTAAAAGAAAAATATCCATGTATCTGATTGTATATAGATCATCTTTATGTTCTATGCAACGCCAAGCAGTTCCACTTCGAAGATCAATGTCGAGTAAGCAGGAATAGAATCAAAAGATTTGATACCGTATCCCATTGCATAAGGAATATAAATAATCCATTTATCACCAACATGCATTTTCTGAAGTGCCACCTGCCACCCTTCTATTACATCACTAAGACGTAAGGCATCGGGACAAGTACGCTCATAAGAATTATCAAACACCCGACCATCAATCAGACTTCCTTTGTAATACTCCGCGCACCCGGAGAAATCGTACTTTCGCCAGTTTCCAAAACTTTGTAATAGATTCCACACGGCAACGCGCAAACACCTTCCTGAAAAGATAGTTTTTTCAAAAATCGCCGATTGGCCTCTTTGTATTCTTTCTTTTTCCCCATAAATAAATTGATTAAGAACTTGCAAAAATAATCAGAATAACAAAGGATTTAGCATAAAAACTGTATATTTGTTTGTTGAACTATAAAAAACTTCTCACTATGGGACAAACAAAGACTACACGTAGCATCAGTGCTACCGGACTATTCTTACTTATCATGATGACTGTGGGCCTATATTCATGCACACGCACTCAAAAAGACATCATTCCTTCTGCCGATTATGCACCGTATGTAAATGCGTATACGGGAGGAGTCATCTCGCAAAATTCGACCATACGTATAGAACTGACCCACGACCAACCCATGGTGGATATGAACAATGAGTTAAAAAGCAACCCGTTCAGTTTCTCACCTTCATTAAAGGGAAAAGCATATTGGGTTAGCAACAATACCATTGAATTTGTGCCCGAAGAAGGAGCGCTGAAACCGGGAACACTTTACGAAGGAACTTTCCGGCTCGGAGACTTCATCGAAGTGGACAAAAAGCTGAAAGAGTTCAACTTCTCATTCCGTGTACAGGAACGTAACTTCACCCTGCAAATGGAATCATTGCCGATTACAGCTACCCAACCGAATGAAATAAATATTAAAGGAGAGATACGTTTCAGCGACGTAGTGAAAAAGGAAGAGGTAGAAAAGATGCTGACTGCCAGTGACGGGAAAAAGAGTTATCCGGTGGAAGTCACCGCAACCGACAATCATACCCGGTATTTGTTTAGTATCAGACAAATCCCCAGAGAAGCTGATGATTACCCCTTGACTATCACAGCCAACGGCAACGCAGCCGGCATCGACCGTAAACAAAGCGAAGAAGTACTGATACCGGCGAAAGATTGTTTCCGTTTCATGTCTGCCGAACGCATCGACCAACCGGAAAATGGAATCGAGATTGTTTTCTCCGCTCCCTTATCCACTACTCAAGATTTAAAAGGACTGATTGAGATCCCGGAAATCTCCTCATCGATCTTCCAAATCAGTGAGAACAGAGTTTTTATCTATTTCGAAGCAAACACACAGAACAAACTGACGTTGAATATCCATGAAGGAGTCAAAGACAGTCAAGGTAAAGCGTTGGGAACTTCTCATACGATCTCATTCAGTGAAGTAAGTCTGAAACCACAAGTGGAAATGTCTACTACCGCCGCTATCCTGCCCGATTCGAAAAGTTTGATTATTCCTTTCAGGGCTGTCAACCTATACGCTGTGGATTTGAGCGTGATCCGCATTTTCGAGAACAATGTATTGATGTTTATGCAAACCAATTCACTGGCCTCGGCCAATGAGCTACGCCGTTCGGGAAGACTGGTTTACAAGAAAACATTATGGCTTGCCAAAGATGCTTCCAAAGACATTCATCATTGGGGAGATTACTCGATAGACCTTGCCGGATTAATCCACCAGGAACCGGGTGCCATCTATCGTGTCATACTTTCATTTCGTCAGGAATACTCCGCTTATCCTTGTGGAGGAGGCGAGAATCAGGATCTGAAATTCGCCGACAGCAGCACCTCCGACGGGCTGACCAAAGTAAGTGGAAGGGTTTTGTCCGAAGAAGATGAAGCAATCTGGAATACCCCCGAAGCCTACTATTATTACAATGGCGGAACAATGGACTGGAGTGTGTACCGATGGACGGAACGCGACAACCCCTGCCATCCGTCTTATTATATGGATTCAGACCGGGCAGCTGCCTGCAACGTTTTTGCTTCCAACCTGGGAATGATTGTAAAACGGAACTCACTGAATAAACTGTGGATTGCCGTTAGTAATATTTTGGATACAAAACCGATAGGGAAAACACAGGTAACAGCGTATAACTTCCAGTTACAACCCATAGGGAAAGGAGAAACCAATGGAGAAGGATTCGTTGAAATCACTCCGAACGGTGTGCCTTTCATTATCGTGGCAGAATCGGAAAAGCAAAAGGCGTATGTGCGCGTTGTGGACGGTGAAGAACAGTCCGTCAGCAGATTCGACGTGGGAGGAAAAGATATTCAAAAGGGACTGAAAGGATTTATATATGGCGAAAGAGGAGTATGGCGCCCGGGAGACACGCTGCACATTTCCTTTATATTGGAAGACCGCGAAAAGAGAATCCCCGACAAGCATCCCGTAGCACTGGAGATTTACAATCCGAGAGGACAGTTCTACACAAAAATGATTTCAACACAAGGAATGAACGGATTCTATACATTCGACGTTCCGACACAGGCAACAGATCCGACCGGACTCTGGAATGCATATATTAAGGTAGGAGGAACCACCTTCCACAAAGGTCTGCGTATCGAAACCATAAAGCCCAACCGCTTGAAAATAAATCTGGCATTGCCGAAGGTGCTTCAAGCTACGGACAAGGATTTCTATGCCCCACTCACTTCAACCTGGCTGACAGGAGCAACTGCCTCCAAACTGAAAGCCAAAGTAGAAATGTCTTTATCGAAAGTGAATACACAGTTTAAGAATTACGGACAATATATCTTTAACAATCCGGCTACGGATTTCACGACTATCAAAACTGATATATTTGACGGCACACTGAATGCAGAAGGAAAAGCAAGCGTCACGCTGAAAGTTCCGACCGCAACGGAAGCGCCGGGTATGCTGAACGCCACTTTCACCACCCGCGTGTTCGAACCGGGAGGAGATGCCAGCATCTACACTCAAACAATTCCATTTTCACCATTCACCTCTTATGTCGGTATCAATCTGAACCAGCCACAAGGCAGATATATCGAAACAGACAAAGAGCATATTTTTGATATCGTAACGGTCAACTCCGACGGAAAGCCGGTAAATCGTTCCGGTCTGGAATACAAAATATACCGCATCAGTTGGAGTTGGTGGTGGGAAAACGACAACGAATCATTCGAAACATACATCAACAGCAGTTCCATCACCCCCGTAGCTACGGGAAGACTCAACACAACAGGCGGCAAAGGACAATTCAGTTTCAAAGTGAATTATCCGGATTGGGGACGCTATTTGGTTTACGTCAAAGACCGTGAAAGCGGACATGCTACAGGAGGTACCATCTACGTGGACTGGCCTGACTGGCGAGGGCGTTCTAATAAGAGTGACCCGAGTGGCATCAAAATGTTATCTTTTTCCATTGACAAAGACTCTTACGAACCGGGAGAAACCGTAACAGCCATATTACCGGCATCTGCCGGTGGAAGGGCCCTGGTTACGCTCGAAAACGGTTCGTCTGTAATTCAACGGGAATGGATCGAGGTATCAGGGAAAGAAGACACTAAATATCAATTTAAGGTAACCCCTGAAATGGCTCCGAATGTTTATCTCCATATCAGCTTGCTACAGCCCCATGCACAGACGGTGAACGATCTTCCTATCCGGATGTACGGCATTATGCCGGTATTCGTGACCGACAAGCAAACCGTTCTTGAACCGCAAATCAAGATGCCGGAAGTACTTCGTCCCGAACAGGCATTCAACCTTACCATAAACGAGAAGCATGGCAGGCCGATGACATATACACTTGCCATTGTAGATGACGGTCTATTAGACTTGACCAATTTCAAGACACCGGATCCCTGGAATAATTTTTATGCCCGCGAAGCATTGGGAATCCGTACGTGGGATATGTACGACGATGTATTAGGAGCCACGGCAGGAAGCTATGGATCAATGTTCAGCACAGGTGGTGACGAGACACTGAAGCCATCGGACCCAAAAGCGAATCGCTTCAAACCTGTTGTGAAATTTATCGGTCCTTTCAGTATCGGTAAGGGGGAAAGCCGTACGCACCAAATCACTTTACCCATGTATGTAGGTTCTGTCCGTGCTATGATAGTAGCAGGTCAGGACGGAGCATACGGAAATGCCGAAAAGACAGTTCCGGTACGTACCCCTTTGATGATTCTTTCAACATTGCCACGAGTTTTGAGCACCAATGAAGAGATTGAAGTACCAGTCAACGTATTTGCATTGGAAAACAATGTAAAGAACGTCAACGTATCCATACAAGCTTCCGGTGCAGGAACACAAGTGACAGGTAACAAGCAACAAACGCTTACCTTCACTCAAACGGGTGACCGCCTGATCTTTTTCAAGTTAAAGACAGGTACGAAAACCGGAAAAGCCACCATTCATCTTACTGCCAACGGAAACGGACAAAACACCAAAGAGACCATTGAGATAGAGGTTCGTAATCCGAATCCGGTGGTCACCCTGCGTGAAAGCCAATGGGTGGAAACCGGAAAGAGCGAAGAACTCAATTATCAGTTAAGCAGTGGCTCGGAAGGAAACAGTATACAGCTCGAAGTCTCACGTATTCCGTCTGTCGACATCAGCCGCCGTTTTGACTTTCTCTACAATTATCAGCACAACTGTACGGAACAATTAACCTCTAAAGCTCTTCCTTTGCTATTTATCAGCCAGTTCAAAACAGTAGACAACGAAGAATCGGAAAAGATAAAAGTCAATGTACAGGAAGCTATCCGTCAGCTATACGGACGCCAGCTACCGAACGGAGGTTTCGTTTATTGGCCCGGAAATGCCTCGGCAGACGAGTGGATCACCTCCTATGCCGGTATGTTCCTGATACTGGCACAAGAAAAGGGTTATGCAGTAAACAGTAATGTACTGAACAAATGGAAACGTTTCCAACGGGCAGCAGCCCAAAACTGGCAACCCGTTGCCCAAGAACAGAGCTGGTGGTATTGGCAGGCAGATTTCCAGCAGGCCTTCCGCCTCTATACATTGGCCATGGCCGGAGCACCAGAACATGGAGCAATGAACCGCATGAAAGAACTGCCTACACTTTCGCAACAAGCCAAATGGCGTTTGGCAGCCGCTTATGCACTCAACGGTAAAGAAAAAGCAGCCGGCGAACTGGTATTCAGTGCAAAAACGACTGTAGAACCCTATTCATCGAATAATTATGTATATGGTTCATCCGACCGGGACGAAGCAATGATACTTGAAACGCTATTGCTAATGAATCGTCAGCGCGAAGCCATGGAACAAGCTAAAATCGTTTCACATAATCTGACAAGAGAGACGTGGTTCAGTACACAGTCCACCGCTTTCTCACTGATGGCAATGGGACGTCTGGCAGAAAAGTTGTCCGGCACATTGGATTTCAGTTGGACACTGAACGGAAAACAGCAACCGGCAGTAAAATCAGCAAAAGCAGTATACGAGACACCTATTTCCACTTCATCACGTGAAGGAAAGGTAATTCTGAAAAACAATGGAAAAGGAGCTTTGAATGCAGACCTGATCACACGGACCCAATTACTGAACGACACACTGCCTCCGATAGCCAATAACCTGCGGATAAGTGTAAAGTACGTTGATAATAACGGTTCACCGATAGATACGCATTCTCTGCATCAAGGGACAGATTTTATGGCAGTGGTAACTGTTGCCAATACCAGCGGTACAACCGATTATACAAATCTGGCATTAACACACATCATCCCTGCCGGATGGGAGATTTTCAATGAACGAATGACAGGACAGATTAGCACTTCTGCTCCTTATAGCTATCAGGATATCCGCGATGACCGGATACTGACTTACTTTAATTTGCAACAGGGACAAGCCAAAACATTTACCGTCCGGTTGCAGGCAACGTATTCCGGTGACTTTGTCATGCCGGCCATCCAGTGTGAAGCGATGTATGATGCCAATGTACAGGCAAGGACACAGGCAGGCAGAACTAAAGTTGTCAGACAAAGCATCGAATAAGAAAACTGATGAATCAGATTCTTAAGCCACACAATCTTCCCCCCTCCTTTCAAGGGAGGGGGTGGAAGATAAGTATCAAAAGTTGGTGGAAACCTGCCCTTTTCCTCCTTCTTGTCCTGTATATATTTTGCCTTCCCAGCCAATTATTCACCTCCCCTTACTCTACCGTCGTAACAGACCGGAACGGTGAACTTCTCGGTGCCCGTATCGCCACGGATGGACAATGGCGTTTTCCCCCGCGCGACAATATTCCCGAGAAAGTTGCCACTTGCCTGATTGAATTCGAGGATCGCCAGTTCTACCATCATTGGGGAGTCAATCCTTTGGCAATAGGCAGAGCCGTAGTTCAAAACCTCAAGCACAAACGTATCGTCAGCGGAGGAAGTACCCTTACCATGCAGACCATTCGGTTGGCTCGGAACAAGCCGCGTACATTCAAGGAAAAGCTGATTGAAATGGTGTGGGCCACCCGTTTGGAATTTCGTAAATCTAAGAAAGAGATACTGTCACTTTACATTTCACATGCCCCCTTCGGAGGAAACGTAGTAGGACTGGATGCGGCCGCCTGGCGATACTTCGGACACTCGGCTGAAGAACTATCATGGGCAGAATCGGCCATGTTGGCTGTACTCCCCAACTCACCCGCCATGATCCATCTTTCGAAAAGTCGGCAAGCACTCCTCGATAAACGGAACCGACTATTGACACACCTGCATAAAAAAGGAATTCTGGATACTTCGACATATGAACTGGCCATCAGTGAACCACTTCCGCAGGAACCTTTACCTCTTCCACACATAGCGCCTCACCTGACAGACTATTTTTATCAAACCCGAAATGGAAAATACTCCGTATCGACCATCGACAGAGGTATACAGACTCAAATTGAAAGTTTGGTAGAACGATGGAACAGTGAATTCAAACGGAGTGACATCCGTAATCTGGCGATTCTTGTGATTGACATCCGGACGAATCAGGCGATAGCCTATTGTGGCAATGTACATTTCGACAAAGAGCAGAGCGGCAACCAAGTAGATGTCATCCGGTCGCCACGGAGCACCGGCAGCATTCTCAAGCCTTTTCTTTATTATGCCATGCTACAAGAAGGAGAAATTCTCCCAAATACTTTGTTGCCGGACATTCCCGTCAACATCAATGGGTTCACTCCACAAAATTTTAATCTGCAATTTGAAGGAGCCGTACCGGCCTCGGAAGCCATTGCACGCTCTCTTAACATACCTTCGGTAACAATGCTGCAACGTTACGGGGTACCTAAGTTCCACAGTTTCCTGAAACAAATCGGACTGACTACCCTGAACCGTCCCTCAAGCCATTACGGACTTTCTCTGATTCTGGGAGGTGCAGAAGCCACGTTATGGGATATCACTTCGGCCTATGCCAACATGGGACGCAGCCTCAACCGGTTACCTCAATTCCCGTGTACACTCCTCCTGTCGGATTCCATCTCCGTTCATCGCCCATCGTTTCAATCCGGAGCCGTCTGGCAGACTTTTGATGCAATAAAAGAAGTGAACCGACCGGAAGAAATAGACTGGCGTACCATTCCTTCCATGCAAACCATTGCCTGGAAAACCGGCACCAGTTATGGTTTCCGGGATGCTTGGGCAGTGGGTGTAACTCCTAAATATGCAGTGGGTGTATGGGTCGGAAATGCTACGGGTGAGGGAAAACCCGGGCTGGTTGGTGCCCGTACGGCAGGCCCTGTCCTGTTCGATGTATTCAACCTGCTCCCTTCTTCTCCCTGGTTCGAACGTCCTCAGGGCGAACTGGTTGAAGCAGAAATTTGTCGGCAGTCCGGCCATCTGAAAGGACGATTCTGTGAAGAAACAGATACTTTGCTGATCCTTCCGGCAGGTCTCAAAACAGAAGCTTGCCCTTATCATCACCCGGTCACCTTATCGGCAAATGAACGGTTCCGAATATACGAGAATTGTGCCAATAGCGAACCGGTTGTCCGCCGTAACTGGTTTACCCTTCCTCCCGTATGGGAATGGTATTATAAGCAACATCACCCGGAATATCGTCCTCTCCCTCCCTTTAAATCAGGATGTGGAGAAGACCGATTCCAACCGATGCAATTTATTTATCCGCCAATGGGAGCCCGTATCCATCTGCCCAAACAGATGGATGGCAGCAAAGGGCAGTTGACTGTCGAATTGGTTCACAGTCATCCGAATACAACCATCTACTGGCATCTGGACGAGACATACCTGACGCAAACGCAGGACTTCCACAAACTTTCTCTCCGTCCGTCCCCCGGCAAACACTCCCTGACGGCAGTGGATGACGAGGGAAATACAATTTCGACAACGTTCTTTGTGGAATAGCCTCTAAAATGATAACTTTGTGCCATGAAACAGATTTTGAAAGAAAACGGCGGACTACCGGCTTCGATTCTTTGGACACTTGCTATTGTTGCAGGTATATCGGTAGCCAATCTGTACTATAACCAGCCTTTACTGAACATGATCCGCCATGAATTGGGTGTTTCGGAGTTCGAAACAAACCTGATTGCCATGGTAACGCAGATCGGATATGCCCTCGGACTATTGTTTATCGTCCCCTTAGGCGATTTGTATCAGCGAAAGCGGATCATTCTCACCAGCTTCTCCATATTAATCGTTTCGTTGCTGGTGATCGCGATGGCCCCCAACATCCACGTCATCCTGTGTGCCTCGCTCCTCACCGGCATCTGTTCGGTGATGCCACAAATATTCATCCCGATAGCTTCCCAGTTCTCACGTCCGGAAAACAAAGGGAGAAATGTAGGAATCGTCGTATCGGGACTACTGACCGGCATTTTGGCCTCACGTGTAGTCAGCGGGTTTATAGGAGAACTGTTTGGTTGGCGTGAGATGTATTACATCGCTGCCGGCATGATGTTGATATGTGGTATGGTAGTCATGCGGGTATTACCGGACATACGCCCGAACTTTCAGGGCAAATACAGCGACTTAATGAAGTCTTTGCTTTCACTGCTGAAGCAGTATCCCGAGCTCCGCATCTTTTCAGTCCGCGCCGCACTTGCTTTCGGTTCATTTCTGGCCATGTGGTCATGTCTGGCTTTTAAAATGGGAAGTGCCCCCTTCTACGCTGACAGCCACATCATCGGTATGTTAGGATTGTGCGGCATTGCCGGCGCCTTATCAGCCTCTCTTGTAGGTAAGTATGTACGGAAAGTGGGAGTCAGACGATTCAATTTCATCGGATGTGGACTGATCTTATCAGCTTGGTTGCTTCTCTTTATCGGAGAGAACTCCTATTGGGGAATCGTTGCCGGTATCATCATCATCGATATCGGCATGCAATGTATCCAATTGAGCAATCAGACCCGTATCTTCGAACTCTGTCCGAGTGCTTCGAACCGCATTAATACTATTTTTATGACAACTTACTTCATAGGAGCCTCCACCGGGACATTTCTGGCAGGAACTTTCTGGCAGGCATTCGGTTGGCATGGAGTCATAGGCACAGGAGTGGCCTTGACTACCGGCTCACTGCTGATTACTTTTTTTTCAAAACGATAATCCGAATAGTAACAAAAGTTGTTATATAAATCATGAAGTACGGAGTAAACAGACAAGTGTTATTAATCACAGCCGGCATCGTCTGGATAGTGGCGGGAGCCAATATTCTCCGGATTGGTATTGTCACCTGGCTTAATGACTCACAATATTGGCTTTTTAAGGTAGGCGAAGCCACAGTTGTTTTCCTGCTCTTTTTTGTCCTTGTCTTCCGAAAGCTCTACTACAAACACACTCGCCGGATTGAGCAAAAGAAAAAAGAGAAAAATTGCCCCTTTTCTTTCTTCGATGCAAAGGGATGGATCGTCATGTGTTTCATGATAGCAATGGGAATCACCATCCGGACATTACACCTGTTGCCCGACACTTTCATTTCGGTATTTTACACCGGACTCTCACTGGCACTTATGTTCACAGGCACATTATTTATACGCTACTGGTGGCGCAGAAGACCACATACTTAGTACGTTTTTCACAGAGGTCGCCCCCAGAACAGCAGGGAAAGCCGAAGGGAATAAAAGACCTAATGCCCCATAAACTACCCTCCCTATAGAGAAAGCTCAAATATCAGTTAGTATTTCCGGACAGTTATTAAACTCCATACCGCCAATTACCACGTATTTCTGAACGGCTGAAATCAACAGGCTCTCAGAAAAAAGGAGCATTGCCTATTCTTAATGTGGCTAAAGAACTTTTAAATATCCCGACTCAACTTCATGAAATAAATGACATTTGCGCCATTTATTGTATCTTTGCAAAATTAAAAGTGATGAAGATGGACTTGAAGAAAGAAGTGAAGGAAGAGTTTATCCGTTTCCAACGAAATGAGAAAACCGAAAGTATCGTATACGAACGACTGGCCTCTATTGAAAAAGACGAATCGAACCGCAAAGTATTACGTCTGATCTCAGCAGAAGAAAAAGCGCACTATGCCACACTGAAGAAATATACGGAAACCGACGTTGCACCAGACAAGTTGCGTATAGCCAAATATTACTGGCTGGCAAGAATCCTGGGTATTACATTTGCCATTAAACTGATGGAGTCAAGTGAAGAGAATGCACATCATGATTATGCCAAATATACAGATTATCCGGACCTCCGGCAATTGGCCAATGAAGAAGAAGTTCATGAACAGAAATTAATCGGTCTGATCAATGAAGAACGACTTGAATATATGGGTTCGGTAGTGCTCGGTCTGAATGATGCTTTGGTGGAATTTACCGGGGCATTGGCGGGATTCACTCTGGCCTTGAGTGACTCCAGGCTGATAGCCCTGACGGGAAGCATCACGGGGATTGCCGCAGCTTTATCAATGGCTTCTTCCGAATATCTCTCGACCAAATCGGAAGGAGGAGAAACGAAACATCCCATAAAGGCCGCCATCTATACGGGTATTGCTTATATCATCACGGTAGTGGCGCTGGTTGCTCCCTTCATATTGATCGAAAACGTACTGATAGCTTTGGGAGTAATGCTGGCCATGGCTTTGGTAATCATTGCATTATTTAATTATTACTATTC
>OMDR01001430.1_pt1 | contig 11520 bp, 14 predicted proteins | sample 1645251 | NCBI WGS metagenome assembly OMDR01 (sample SAMEA103958142, study PRJEB25191) | human gut metagenome | biome: human-associated habitat [ENVO:00009003]; feature: intestine environment [ENVO:2100002]; material: feces | place: Germany | collected 2013/2015 | reverse complement strand
AATACCGAGTTCAAAGCTCTTATAGCCAGTTACCAGTAGTGATGTCATTTGTTGTTCTCCTCGTTCATTTTATGGTATAATAAAATAGTCTTTATGCATATCTTATAAAGAAGAAGGGAAAGAAATGACAAATAAAGTTGTCAAAATGACAAGAATGCAAGTCAAAACAGAAACAAGAAAGGAGGAAACTTTAAGTAATCAAATTCATTGTCAATAGTGATTAAATGTGTTAAAATATACTCATGGAGGATATTGTTATGAACACATCTAATATCACTAATTACAAACCAAAAGATTTTGCTGAATTATTGGGTGTCTCAGTCAAAACGTTACAACGTTGGGATAGAGAGGGGATTCTGAAAGCAAATCGGACTCCGACTGATAGGCGTTATTATACTTATGACCAATATCTTCAGTTTAAGGGTATAAATACTGAAAACGATAATCGTCAGATTGTTATTTATGCCAGAGTATCTACAAGAAACCAAAAAGATGATTTACAAAACCAAGTAACTTTTTTACGTCAGTTTTGCAATGCTAAAGGTATCATTGTAGATCAATGTATTGAAGATTATGGAAGTGGGCTTAACTACAATCGTAAAAAGTGGAATCAATTATTAGATGAAGTAATGGAACAAAAAATCAAAACTATTATAGTTACACATAAAGATAGATTTGTCAGATTTGGCTATGATTGGTTTGAAAAATTCTGTATGAAGTTTAATACGACTATAGTGGTAGTAAACAATGAGGAACTATCACCACAAGAAGAACTTGTGCAGGATATTGTTTCAATACTCCATGTGTTCTCTTGTAGGCTGTATGGGCTTCGTAAGTATAAAAAACAAATAGAAAGGGATGAGGAAATTGCTAAAGAGCTTCAAGACAGAAATAAATCCAACAGAGGAGCAGAAAGCCAAAATTCGTAAAACAATAGGAACTTGTAGATATATTTACAACTTCTACCTTGCTCATAATAAAGAGCTTTATAATAAAGGCGAAAAGTTTATGAGCAGTAACCAATTTAGAGTATGGCTTAACAATGAGTATCTTCCAAAGCATCCAGAATGTTTTTGGATTAAGGAAGCTTATTCAAAAGCAGTAACACAAGCAGTAAATAATGGACAAGCCGCATTTATAAGATTTTTTAAACATCAGAGTAGTTTCCCTAGATTTAAAAAGAAGAATAGATCTGATGTGAAAATGTATTTTGTAAAGAACAATCCAAAAGATTGCCGTTGTCAAAGACACAGGATCAATATTCCATCACTTGGTTGGGTTCGCATTAAAGAAAAAGGATATATTCCAACAACAAAAGATGGATATGTAATTAAAAGCGGTCATGTGTCAATAAAAGCTGGTAGATACTATGTTTCAGCTCTTGTAGAAATTCCAAATAACAAGATAGCTAATAGTTTCAATGAAGGAATTGGTATCGACCTAGGGATAAAGGATTTTGCCATTGTTTCCAATGGTAAAATTTATAAGAACATTAATAGATCAGTAAGATTAAAAAAACTTGGAAAACAACTTATTCGAGAACAGAAAAATCTTTCTCGAAAGTATGAAAATTTAAAGAAAGGAGAATCTACTCAAAAAGCAAATATACAAAAACAGAGGCTTAAAGTACAGAAACTTCATCATAAAATTGATAACATTCGTACGGATCACATCAATAAAACAATCGCAGAGATAGTGAAAACCAAACCATCTTATATAACGATAGAAGATTTAAATATATCAGGAATGATGAAGAACAAACATCTTTCAAAGGCAGTTGCTTCGCAGAAGTTTTATGAATTCAGAATAAAGCTTCAGGCGAAATGCAATGAAAACGGAATTGAACTTCGAGTTGTAGACAGATGGTATCCATCATCTAAAACCTGTCACTGTTGCGGAGCAATCAAGAAAGATTTAAAACTTTCAGATAGAATTTTCAAATGTGATTGTGGTTATAGCGAAGATAGAGATTTCAATGCTGCACTTAATTTGAGAGATGCTACGACTTACGAAATTGCATAAATAAATGCAAACGTAGGTATGTACCGAAGGCTATTTCGGGAATTTACGACTATGGAGTGTACAAGAACTTGTGAGTAGATATGATTTCGGTCAATCCAAAGCATACACGATGAAGTAGTAAGTAGAACTCGTGAGAGTCTACATTATCTCGATGTGAGTATGTTTAATCACATTTTGAGTAGCAGAGTAAAATTTATGGGACATATATCAACCGTTGAAGTTCGTTATGCAGAAACAGATCAGATGGGAATTGCTCATCACAGCAACTATGCCGTCTGGTTTGAAGTTGCCAGAACTGATTTTATCAAGGCTGTTGGAATTTCTTATACAGATGTAGAAAAAGAAGGAATCATCACTCCATTAACGAGTCTTGAATGTAAATACAAAAAAGCAGCTTTCTATGAAGACCAGTTACAGATTCATGCAAGTCTTACAAAGCTGTCTCCGGTTCGTCTGGAATTCTCTTATAAGGTTACAAGAGATGGGGACCTGATCGCTACTGGAAAAACAACACATGGTATGGTGACAAAAGATTTAAAACCGATCAACGTAAAAAAAGAACATCCGGAAATTTACCGAATGTTCGAAAATGCTTTGGATTAAAGATAACTTAACTGCTCAATTAGAATTAACCGCATTAGTTGATGTGGGAATGTCATTCTACTGAAACTTAATTTTAATTTTCCTTTGGATACAACCTTTGGTGATAATCCGAGGGAACCACCAATAATAAATGTGATATTGTTTATGGACTCCTTGTTCCACTGATCCCATTTCTTCTGGAATTGTTCGGTGGAGTAAGGAGTTCCTTCTATACAGAGAGGAATTACGAAAGATCCTTCTGGAATCTTATCAAGAATTCTTTGACCTTCAATTTCTTTAATCTTTGACTCCTCTTTGTCACTGGCATTATCTGGAGTTTTCTCATCAGGGAGTTCTATGATCTCAAAATTATATTTTTTACGGATGATCTTTGTGTAATGATCGATCAGTTCTCTTAAATATGTTTCTTTGATTTTTCCGACACAGATCATTTGGATTTTCATGTGTTTCGATACCTTCCTTTATAATTATATTCCAACGGTTTGGGTAGTTTTATCTTTGCTTTTATTTTTTACACAAAGTGTACCACATTTCCTTGATTCTATCAAACGTCGTTAATACAATAACATAGTCCTTCGGACTGGACTTGCTTCGCAAGGTAAGGTATAATATACTGTAAATTTGCTGTAGGTGGATTGGAGGGATGTGCGTGAAGCTTAGAAAATCTACAATTGTTGTTATCATTACAAGCTGGATCTTATTTTTTATTGCAGCTTTTTTGGCATATGCGAAATTGGACCAGATGAAACAAGAACGACTTACAAATGAAAAGATTTTTCAACAAACAACACAAAAGAATACCTCACAAGGCGTGATCAGAGAAACAAATGATGCAGCGGAAACGAAGAAGAAAGATTCAGAGACTGAGAAAAAAGCAGTTGAGGATTTTATGAAAACATATTATGAGAGAGTTCAGAAAAATGATCTGGAAAATCTTAAGAATATGGTAGAAGATACGAATGAATTAACTGAGGATCAAAAGGCAATCCATCAGTATGTGAAGAAATATAAGAATCTTACATATCTGATCAAACAAGGAGCAGACGATGAATCCTATATCGTTTATGTAACATATGAGATGAAGATCCGCAAGATTAAAACACTTGCACCGGGGATGACATCGTATTATGTGATGAAGAAAGGGAATACATTCTGTATCTATAATAATCAAAAACATGATACGGATGAGATCACAGATGCAAAAAAAGAAAGCCAGAATAGCAAAGAAATTAAAAAACTTACAAAACAGATCAACAAAAGATATGAGCTGGCTTTAAAACAAGATAAAAAATTAAAACAATTTTTTGAAGGAAATTAAAAGATATGATGAAATTTGAAATTTATATTCTGCAGAAGAAATCACAGGATCCTAAGATGTATCAGGAAGCAATGGGTGAGTATCTAAAACGTCTTGGTGCATACGCGAAAGTTTCTGTAATATATAAGAAGAATGCAAAACAAGTAGAGAAAATATTAAAAGAACCGGGAGAACATTATCATATCCTACCTGGAAGAGACAGTATGACAAGTCCGGGGCTTGCACAGCTGATTAATGAAAGTTCTGTACAGGGAATTTCAAAGTTTCATTTTTATATTGGAGATTTAGGATCAGAGGAAGCAAAGCCATTTCATGTATCGTCATTTACACAAAGTGGTTCGCTGGCAGGCACGATCATATTAGAACAGATTTATCGTGCTTATCGGATTTTGAATCATCAGCCATATCACAAATAAAAATATTACGAGAAAACACTAGAATGGAGTTGATAAAGATGGAGTTTAAAACACCAACAATTGAAGATAAGGAAGAAATTGATCGATGTATCTTAGCAGATGACACAAGAAGTTGTGATTATGCAACAGCGAATATTATTTTATGGAGTCCTTTTTATCAAGTAAAGTATGTGATCATAGATGGATTATTTGTATCTCATACTGATGAGGAGGGAGGTTCTTTTTGTTATCCACTTGGAAAAGGAAATAAAAAGAAAGTATTGCAATATTTTATGGATGATTGCAAAGAAAAAAAGATTCCGTTTGTATTACATGGTGTAACTCATGAGATGGAAGAAGAGTTTCGTGAGATATTTGGAGATATTTATGAGATTGAATATGACAGAGATATCTCAGAATATATTTATGACAGAGAAAAACTCGCAACATTATCAGGAAAGAAACTTCATGGAAAGAGAAATCATATCAATCGTTTTAAAGAAAATCATGAATGGTCCTATGAACCACTTTCCGATGAAAATCAGTTAGAAGTACTGGCAATGCTGATGGAATGGAAGATGCAAAATTGTGATCCAGAAGATATAGAGAAACATGACGAGATCTGTGTTTCTAAAAATTGTGTGATCAATTATAAAGAATTAGGACTTGTCGGAGGTGTTCTGCGTGCGGAAGGAAAGGTCGTAGGATTTTCAATCGGTGAACGTGCATCAAATGAAGATACATTTATCGTTCATATTGAAAAAGCTTTTGCAGATATCCAAGGAGCTTATCCGATGATCAATCAACAGTTTGTGATCCATGAGATGGAAGATTTCAAATATGTAAACAGAGAAGACGATGCTGGAGAAGAGGGACTTAGAAAGTCAAAATTATCGTATCGACCAGTCTTTATGGTAGACAAGGGCGTTCTTCGTCTAAAATCAGAAGTAAAGAATTGACACTAGGTGCCTAAAAATGTAGAATTGAAGGTAGGACAAACCATTAGGAGGAATATGTAATGAGACATTTGATTGATCCGATGGATTTAAGCGTGGAAGATATTGATAGATTATTAGACCGCGCTGATGACATCGCAAAGAATCCTGAGAAGTATCAGGAAGTGTGCAAACACAAGAAATTAGCAACGCTGTTCTTTGAACCAAGTACAAGAACAAGATTAAGCTTTGAAGCAGCAATGCTTGAATTAGGGGGAAGTGTTCTTGGATTTTCTTCTGCTGATTCATCGTCTGCATCTAAAGGAGAAAGTGTTGCAGATACAGCAAGAGTCATTGAATGTTATGCAGATATCATTGCGATGCGTCATCCAAAGGAAGGAGCACCATATGTAGCGTCACAGTATGTAAATATCCCTGTGATCAATGCAGGAGACGGTGGTCATAATCATCCAACACAGACATTGACAGACCTTTTAACAATTCGAAGAGAAAAGGGACGTTTAAGTAATTTCACGATTGGATTTTGTGGAGATTTAAAATTTGGACGAACAGTGCATTCTCTGATCAAAGCATTATCAAGATATGAAGGAATCAATTATATTTTAATTTCTCCAGAAGAACTCCAGATTCCAGAGTATCTGAAGAAAGATGTTTTTGAGAAGAAAGGAATCACATTTACAGAAGTTGATAAGATGGAAGATGTGATGCCACAGCTTGATATTCTTTATATGACACGAGTACAGAGAGAACGTTTCTTTAATGAAGCTGATTATGTAAGATTGAAGGATAGCTATATCTTAGATATGGATAAATTAAAGATCGCCAAGAAGGATCTTTCTATTTTACATCCATTACCTCGTGTGAATGAGATTTCTGTAAAAGTTGATAACGATCCAAGAGCCTGCTATTTTAAACAGGTATTGAATGGAAAACATGTAAGAATGGCATTGATCATGGAATTACTGGGGGTAAGTGCAGATGAACATTGATAGCATTAAGAATGGAATCGTATTAGATCATATCCGTGCAGGACGCGGAATGCAGATTTATAATAGTCTTGGATTAGATCAGTTAGATTGCAGTGTTGCGATCATTAAGAATGTAAAAAGCAGCAAAATGGGTAAGAAAGATATCATTAAGATTTCAGATGCATTTGAAGTGAACTTTGATGTTTTAGGTTATATAGATCCAGAAGTTACGGTATGTGTCATTGAAAATGGCAGTGTAAAGTCCAAACACAAAGTAGAACTTCCAGAGAAGATCGTGAATATTGCAAAATGCAAGAATCCAAGATGTATTACATCTGTAGAACAAGAAATCGATCATGTGTTTAAATTGACAGACAGAGAACACCAAGTATATCGCTGTATTTACTGCGAATCAAAGCTTAAAAAATAATCAAAAGAAACAAGAGGTATCCGTGCATGAAACAAGAAAGCAGAACAAACATTAATCGTGTAAAGAAGGATATCAGCAGTCCAGATAGTTTCACACCGCCTGAGGAACTGAAACGACAGCTGATCACAACCATGCAAAGCATTTATGATGAAGAAGATATTGAGGCTGTAGAACGTGCCTATAAAGTAGCATATAAGGCACATGAGAAACAGAAACGAAAGTCTGGAGAGCCATATATCATTCATCCTATTTGTGTTGCGATCATATTGGCAGAATTAGAACTTGATAAAGAAACGATTATGGCAGGACTGCTTCATGATGTAGTAGAAGACACGGAAACAACCCATGAAGATATTGTAAGAGATTTTGGGGAAGAAGTTGCCCAGTTAGTTGATGGCGTAACAAAGTTAGGACAATTAAGCTATTCCAAAGACAAGATTGAAGTTCAGGCGGAGAACTTACGAAAGATGTTTCTTGCAATGGCAAAAGATATCCGAGTGATCCTGATCAAACTTGCTGACCGTTTGCATAATATGCGTACCATGCAGTTTATGCGTCCAGAGAAGCAAAAAGAGAAATCCAGAGAGACGATGGATATTTATGCACCGATCGCACATCGTCTTGGTATTTCCAAGATCAAAGTTGAATTAGATGATCTGGCACTTCGATATTTAAAACCAGATGTTTATGAAGATTTAGAACGCTCTCTTGATTCTGCAAAGGAAGAAAGAGAAGCGTTCATTCAGGAAATCGTTGACGAAGTGAAAGGACATATTGACCACGCTGGAATTAAGGCAGAGATTGATGGCCGTGTGAAACACATGTTCAGTATATATAAGAAGATGGTCAATCAGCATAAGACGATCGATCAGATTTATGACTTATTTGCAGTCCGGATCAAGGTTGATACGGTTAAGGACTGTTATGCGGCACTTGGGATCATTCATGAGATGTATAAACCAATCCCAGGAAGATTCAAGGATTATATCGCGATGCCAAAACCGAATATGTATCAGTCACTTCACACAACATTGATCGGACCAGAAGGACATCCATTTGAGATTCAGATCCGTACATTTGAGATGCATCGTGTTGCTGAATATGGTATCGCAGCCCATTGGAAATATAAAGAAAATAATAATACCAAGGGACTTAACAAAGAAGAAGAGAAGTTAAGCTGGTTAAGAGAAGTGCTGGAATGGCAGCGTGATATGGATGATAACAAAGAGTTTTTAAGTTTGCTGAAGACGAACTTGGATCTCTTTGCAGAACAGGTATATTGTTTTACACCGAATGGAGATGTCAAAAACCTTGCGAATGGTTCGACACCGATCGATTTTGCATATTCAATCCATAGTGCAGTCGGTAATAAGATGGTTGGAGCCAGGGTCAATGGAAGACAGGTACCATTTGATTATCATTTGCAGAATGGTGATCGTGTAGAGATCATTACATCACAGAATTCAAAAGGACCTAGCAGAGACTGGTTAGGGATCGTAAAATCAGCACAGGCAAGAAGTAAGATCAATCAGTGGTTTAAACGACAATTCAAGGAAGAGAATATCGTCAGAGGTAAGGAACTGTTAGAAAAATACTGTAAGAGCAAGAGCATCAGGCTCCCAGAACTCATGAAACCTGAATACATTAAGAAGGTTGAACTAAAATACGGATTTAAAGACTGGGATTCTGTATGTGCAGCTGTTGGACATGGTGGTTTAAAAGAAGGCCAGGTTATCAATAAGATGCAGGAAGAAGACCGTAAGATCCAGAAACAAAAGATCACGGATGAACAGATCTTGCAGAAAACAACAGAAGCAGCACAGGCGGCAGCAGCGAATCCAGAGAAGAAAAAGGATGAGAAATCCAAAGGAGGAATTGTTGTACGTGGAGCGAATGATGTTGCTGTTCGTTTTTCAAAGTGTTGTAATCCAGTACCAGGAGATGAGATCGTTGGATTTATTACAAGAGGACGAGGAATCTCGATTCACAGAACAGATTGTGTGAACCTTCTGAATATGCCAGAATCTGACAGGGCAAGACTTATTGAAGCTGAATGGCAGGTAAGTGAAGCAGATACAACACAGACTTACACGACAGAGATCAATATTTATGCCAATAATCGAAAGGGATTGTTAGCAGAAGTATCAAAGATCTTCTTAGAATTAGATATTGACATCATAACGATCAACGTATCAAACAATAAGAAAGGAAGAGCAACGCTTAGTATGTCCTTTGATATTACAGGCGTAGAGCAGTTGAACCGTATTATTACGAAGATCAGGAATGTAGAAGGCGTGATCGACATAGAAAGAACAGCAGGATAGGTGAAAATATGAGCGAAACAACATTAAGACTTGACAGACCTCTTAAGATGGTAACGATCTGTCTTGGGCAGATGCAGACAAACTGCTATATTGTTGAGAATACAAAAACAAATCAGGCATTCGTCTTTGATCCGGGAGATCAGGGAGAACGTATTATGAATACATTAGAAGAAGATGGAATGGAACTGGCAGGCGTATGTCTGACACATGGGCATTTTGATCATGTAATGGCCCTTCCATATCTGATGGAACAAAAACCAGATCTTGATATCTATCTTTATGAAGATGAAGCAGATGTTCTGGCAGATCCACAGCTCAATCTCGGAGCGATGATGGGAATGGATCTCTCATTAAAAGCGAATCATCTGGTGAAAGATGGAGAGATCATAGATGTATTAGGAACAAAGGTAAAATGTATCCATGTTCCAGGACATACAAAAGGTGGAGTATGTTATTATTTTGCAGATTATGGATGGCTGATCTCTGGAGATACACTGTTCCAGATGAGCATTGGAAGAACAGACTTTCCGACAGGCAATTTGAATGATCTTCTGACAGCGATCAGAGAGAAATTATTCGTACTCCCACCATGGACAAAGGTACTATCCGGTCATACACCACCAACGACGATCGAGGAGGAAAGCAGATGCAATCCGTTTCTGCAATAGATTATGATTGGATTAATTCAGAACAAGATCATTTATGAATATGACATTCGAAGTTTAATATTGGCATTTATGCTTGGAGAGAAGATAGAATTGACGGATCACGTTGATTCTATCTATGATTTTATACTGGACGTGGATTATAAAGATCAGGAAATCGTCATGAATCTATATAAAAAGGGCGAGTTAGAAGATGAGATCCAGTTATTTGGTGATTATGAAAATAAGAAGATTTTTAAAAACCGGATGAAACAAGGAATCTATCAGTTGTTTTCCAAAGCATTAGACAAACAGCTTCCATGGGGAACGTTGACTGGGATCCGTCCGACAAAGATTGCTTTTGATGGATATGAAAAGGGTGAGAGCAGTGAAGAGATAATTCACAGAGAAAGAACTTCTAAAAGCATTTCCATACAAAGAAGGATACAGTCTATATATAGGAATCCCATTTTGCCCAAGCACATGTTTGTACTGTTCTTTTACATCGTATTCGATCGATCAATTTGAGAATATTGTACAAGACTATCTTGAAGCTTTATTGAAAGAACTGGATTTTGTGGCGAAGACTTATGCGCACAAAGAACTTCAGACGATGTATATTGGCGGTGGAACACCAACATCTTTAAAAGAAGAAGATCTGGAATATCTGTTATATGAGGTTAATAAGAGATTCCCATTTTCAAAGATCCAGGAGATCACTGTGGAAGCAGGACGGCCAGACAGCTTGAATTTCGAGAAATTAAAGATTCTAAAGAAATATGGTGTGACAAGGATTAGTATCAATCCACAGTCAATGAACGATAAGACATTAAAACTCATCGGAAGAAATCATTTCGCACAAGATATCAAAGAGAAATTTAATCTTGCGAGACAGGCTGGGATCGATAACATTAATATGGATATGATCTGTGGGCTTCCAGAAGAAGGCATGGAAGAACTTTCCTATACTTTAGATGAGATCAAAAAACTTAATCCAGAGAGTTTAACGGTTCATGCACTTGCAGTCAAGCGTTCATCGAGATTGAATCGAATGAAAGATACATATCACTTTGGAGCGAGTGAAGAGATGGTATCTTATGCCGCTTCATGTGCAAGAGATATGAATATGGAACCATATTATTTATACCGGCAGAAAAACATTCCAGGGAACCTTGAGAATGTCGGTTTTTCGAAAAAAGGAAAAGAATGTCTCTATAATATTTTGATTATGGAGGAATTACATGATATTATAGCAGTTGGTGCTGGTACATCTTCAAAGATCGTCCATCAGGAAGACCATCAGGTGGACCGCATCGAAAATCTTAAAGATATAAAGCAATACATTACACGAATTGATGAGATCATTCATAGAAAAGAATTAAAGATGATATAAACAGGAGTTTGATTATGGCAATCAGTTATGGACGAACAGATATTGAGACACCGATCCATGCGGATATAAAAGAAACGATCAGTCATGGTATCATTGTCAGTAATTTGGCTTATCTTGTTGGCAAGGAATTAGGATTACAAGAAGAAGTGTGTTATGATCTTGCGGTTGCAGGAATGTTACATGATCTTGGAAAAGTAAGACTTAATTTCTATATGAATGAGAAAGTGGAAGATGAGATTCTGGCTGTTGACGAAACAAGATATATGAGAATGCATCCATCCATTGGATATGCGATCCTTGCAGATTACGATTATAACCAGACGGTTTTAGACGCAGTTCTATATCATCATGAACATTATGATGGCACCGGTTATCCACATAATCTAGTAGGAAAACAGATTCCATTAGTTGGAAGGATCATGCATGTATGTGATATTTTCGGAGCATTGATCTCAAACAGGGATTAT
>OMDR01001419.1_pt1 | contig 11583 bp, 12 predicted proteins | sample 1645251 | NCBI WGS metagenome assembly OMDR01 (sample SAMEA103958142, study PRJEB25191) | human gut metagenome | biome: human-associated habitat [ENVO:00009003]; feature: intestine environment [ENVO:2100002]; material: feces | place: Germany | collected 2013/2015 | reverse complement strand
CGGCGAGGACGAGGAGGCCAAGCTGGCGGCTCAGAACGTGCTGTGCTATGTGCTGATTGAAACGCTCAAGCTGCTGCATCCGTTCATGCCGTTCATCACCGAGGAAATTTATCAGGCGCTGCCGCATACGGCAGAGGATAAAGGCGAGTTCATCATGCTGCAGAAGTGGCCGGAGTACCACACTGAGCTCAGCTTCCCGCAGGAGGAAGAGGCGATGGGACTCATCATCGACGCCATCACCGCCATCCGCGCCCGCCGCAACGAGATGAATGTCGCGCCCTCGAAGAAGGTGCATTACACCATCGCCACCGCGCACGCGGACACCTTTGCGCGCGGCATTCCGTTCTTCAAGCGCCTCGCCTCCGCGAGCGACGTGACCGTTGCCGACGCGAATATCCCCACGCCGGACGGTTCGATCGAGGTCGTGACCCATGCCGCGCGTGTGCTGATGCCGCTCGCTGAGCTGGTGGACTTTGAAAAGGAACTGGCCCGCATCGCCAAGGAAAAGGCGAACGCAGAAAAGCAGCTCGCCGGCATCGAGAACAAGCTCTCGAATCAGGGCTTTATCGCCAAGGCGCCCGAGGCCGTCGTCAACGGCGCTCGCGAGGACGCGGCCAAGCTCCGCGCTCTCATCGAGAAGCTCGACGCCTCCGCCGCCGCGATGAAGAAGTAAAAGGTCATGAAAAGCACCGATGCAGGAGGTCCTGCGTCGGTGCTTTTTCCATACAGATGGAAACTATTTCTTTTTCAGCTCTCGGATACACATGACAACGATATAGATCAGATAACCACAAAAAATAATGACAGTGGGAAGGACCATAACGACGAAAAAGAAGATTGTGACGTATTGCGCGACCGCTATAGGGATGATCTCTATCATAAAAGTCCTCCTCTAAAATTCCGGCTTGTCAGTATGGATACTTTTATGATAGCACAGAGCTGTGGGAAAGTCCACGGCAAAATGAGGGCTTTTCAAGTCCCCGTTCTTTTGTTATACTTACCTTACTATCAAAGGAGGGTGACACCTATGCAGAAGATCGAATTCGGCTCCACCGGCCTTGTGATCGAAAAGAACGGCTTCGGCTGCCTGCCCATTCAGCGCATCAGCGAGACGGAGGCGGTGAAGCTGCTGCACAAGGCCTGCGACGGCGGCATCAATTTCTTCGACACCGCCCGCGCGTATTCCGACAGCGAGCAGAAGGTCGGCGCGGCCTTTTCCGGGATGCGCGACCGGATCGTGCTGGCGACCAAGACCGGCGCGCAGACCGCCGAGGGCTTCTGGCGCGACCTTGAGACCAGCCTGCGCACACTCAAGACCGACTACATCGACATTTACCAGTTCCACAATCCGGCCTTCTGTCCGAAGCCGGGCGGCGAGGACGGTCTGTACGACGCGGCGCTCGAGGCAAAAAAGCAGGGGAAGATCCGCCACATTTCCATCACGAACCATCGCCTTGCGGTGGTGCAGGAGGCCATCGACTCCGGGTTATACGCCTCGCTGCAATTCCCGTTCAGCTATCTTGCCGGGGAACAGGAGCTCGCATTGGTCGAGGGCTGCCGCGCGCACGGCATGGGCTTTATCGCGATGAAGGGCATGGCCGGCGGCCTGCTCCGCGACGGCTTGACCGCGGCGGCCTGGATGGCGGTGCAGGAAAATGTGGTGCCCATCTGGGGCGTGCAGCGGGAGAGCGAGCTGGATCAGTTTTTGCAGTGCATCCGCGAGGGTACGGAGCTGACGGACGAGCGCCGCGCAACGATCGAGCGCGACCGCCGGGAGCTTTGCGGCGAGTTCTGCCGCGGCTGCGGCTACTGTATGCCGTGCCCCGCGGGCATTGAGATCAACCAGTGCGCGCGTATGTCGCTGATGCTGCGCCGCGCGCCGGCGCAGGCGTGGCTCACCGAGGAATGGCAGGCCAGAATGCACCAAATCGAGCAGTGCAGGCACTGCGGACATTGCATAGCAAAGTGCCCCTACGGCCTCAACACCCCGGAGCTGCTGCAGGCAAACTACAAGGATTACTGGGAGGTTCTGGCACAGAGCCGGAAGTAAAACCACCGTACCGTCAGAACAAAGAGCATATCGGGAAAGCGCAGGGAGACTCCCTGCGCTTTCTCAATGCTTTTTTGCCTTTGCGCTCAGCGACCTGACCCGGATGGCGAGAACCGCCACACCGCGTGCCTGCTCTTCCGTAAAGGTATCCTCACGGCCTGCCATGTGGCGCATGAGCGCGGAGAGCGCATCGAGCTTTTCCGCACCCTCAATGAGCTCTGCCGTGCCGCTGCCGATGACGGAGGCATAGTAGTAGCCGTAGCCGCAGGCGTGGTCGGCGGACTGCAGCTCGCCGCGGCAGTCCATTTCAAAGGATACGCGCGGGTCGCGGCGCAGCAGCTCGAGCTTGTGACCTTCCCTGGCGCTGTGGCAGTAGAAGGTAAAAACGCCGTCCGCAAAGCGGTAGCCGAAATTGAGCGGGATGATGTAGGGGAGTCCCTGTTCATCAAGCATGGCAAGGCGAATAACTTTACATTCATTGACAATGGAGAGGATCTCCCGGCTGTCGGTGATCTCGCGGTCGTTTCTGCGCATGGCACTGCCTCCTTATATCAGGCCGTTCGGCCCTTGATATGATAGCAGCATTTTACAATGTCCGATGGGAAAAGAGCAAACGAAAAAAAGACAGAACAGGCAAAAAGAAACGGAATGGCACATTCTTTCGACAAAAAAACGGCCGCGGACAGGCTATACTGAAAGCGCACAGAGGTGCAGAACGAGCAAGAGGAGGTCGGGACATGGAGGTTCTGACAAGAACAAACGGAAGAGAGATGACGCTTGCGATCAGCGGAGATCTGGATCACCACGGCGCGCACGGCGCGATGCAGCAGATCGACCACGCGCTCGACGCGGCGCTGCCGCTGTCGCTGACGATGGACCTTTCGGGAGTGTCCTTCATGGATTCCTCCGGGATCGCCGTGGTGCTGCGCGCACACCGCCGCATGGCGGCGCTCGGCGGAAGTCTGATCGTTACCGGCGTGCCGGCGCAGGCCCGAAAGGTTTTCGACGCGGCGGGGGTGCCGCGTCTGGTCACAATGCAGTAAGGAGGAAGGATATGAAAAAGAGCAGCAACTACATAAAACTGGAGTTTCTCAGCCGCAGCACGAACGAGGGCTTTGCCCGCAGCGCGGTCGCGGCCTTTGCGTCCCAGCTCGACCCGACGCTCGACGAGCTCGGCGACATCAAGACGGCGGTGAGCGAGGCGGTGACAAATGCCATCGTTCACGCCTATCCCGATACGCTTGGAAAGATCGTGGTTCGCGTGCGCCTGCTGGACGGCGGTGTGCTGGAGATCGCAGTATACGACTGGGGACGCGGCATTGCGGACGTGGAGAAAGCACGCGAGCCGCTCTTTACGACCGGAGGCGAGGAGCGCAGCGGTATGGGCTTCACCATCATGGAGAGCTTCATGGATACGCTCAAGGTCCGCTCCCGCCCGGGCAAGGGGACCGTCGTGACCATGCGCAAAAGGATCGCGCAGCGCGCGGGCCGCGCATGAGCACAGCCGAGACCTTTGCCCTGCTCGAAGCGGCGCAGAGCGGCGACGAGGAAGCCGGCGAGCGTGTACTGCGGGAGAATACCGGCCTGATCTGGAGCGTCGTGCGCCGCTACAATGGCCGCGGCGTGGAGACGGAGGACCTCTATCAGCTCGGCTGCATCGGATTTCTAAAGGCTGTTAAGGGATTTGACCTTACATATGGAACGCAGTTTTCCACCTACGCCGTACCGAAGATCGCGGGAGAGATACGGCGATTCCTCCGTGACGACGGCGCGATAAAGGTGAGCCGGACCCTGCGCGAGCGGTCGCAGAGCATCTATAGTGCGCGGGAGAAGCTGCGGGTGCAACTCGGACGCGAGCCTGTCCTCTCTGAGCTTGCGGAGGAGACCGGCTTGAGCGTCGAGGAGATCGCGGATGCCGACCTTGCCTCTGCCGCGCCGGAGTCCTTTCAGCAGGAGATGGGCGACGGGCTGACGCTGGAAACGCTTCTCGGCACGGAAAGCCCGGAGGAGAGCCTGATCGAGCAGCTTTCCCTTCGCGCGGCGATCGACCTGCTGCCGGAGCGGGAGCGCATGACGATCCTGCTGCGCTTTTTCAAGGCGCTGACGCAGGAGCAGACGGCGCGGGTGCTTGGCGTGTCGCAGGTGCAGGTATCGCGGCTGGAGCGTCGGGCGCTGCAAAAGCTGCGCACGGCGATGGAGACGGAGGGATAGCGTCCGGATCGGACTGAAGCTCCGTCAGAAGCGGCCAGAAGCGCTTCGGCATGTGCGACATGCGGAGCTTCGGATTTTCCCGTTCGCGGATGGCGATGGTATCGTAAAAGCAGCGCCAGAGCCGGCGATAGCGCTTTTCCGCCTCGTCGGGCGGAGCCATGACGAACTCCTCCAGCGATACGATGGCAGAATGACCGTCGGCATAAAAGAGCGCCTCGCGGTGCGTGCGGTCATAGAGGAAAAAGGTCTCATCGTGGCAGCGCTGGCAGAAGTGACCGCGCAGAAGCGGCAGAACGCGGTTTTTCGGTTCGATCTCCGCGGCGAGCACGCCGCCGATGTCGGAAAAGCGCACGAAGCCGCGGTATTGCTCCAGCTCGCCGTTCAGCTGCCGCACAGCGCGCAGCAAGGGATGGTACGTTTCATCGGAAAGGCGCTGCAGCAGCGGCTTTCCCTCGCGGTAGAGCTTGGCGGCAAAGCGATAGATGGCAAGCTCTTTTTCGGGCAGGCATGTCCAGTACGCGCGGCGCAAAAATGGTCCGACCTCCGGCGAAAAGCGCCGGAAGCCTTCGTATACGCGGCGTGCGTGCGCCGCGTCCGTCGTGACGGCGCGGACCTCATACAAGCATGGCTCGAGCTCTCCGGTGCGGAAAAACGCGGCGGGGAGCTCCTTTTGCGTGTAGCTTTCGTAGATGCAGCACAGAAGTCCATCGAAGCTGCCGTCGTATTCATAAACGACCTCGCGCCATGTCATAAAAAACTCCTCATTATGCCGGCTCAAAGAGTGAGAGCTGGTCGAGCGGTCCCGCCGGGAGCGAGGCACGCTCCGTGGCGGTCAGATTGCGCCGGACCCCCTCGAGCGAGAGCCGCAGCGGTGCGGTGCTTCGGCCGGAGCAGGTGAGAAAATACTGCGCCCGCTTGAGCACGACGCCGAGCTTTTTGAGGTCCTCGGCGCGCAGCGCTCCGCCGCGCCGCGCGACAAGGATGCGCTTCGCGCTGACCACGCCGATGCCGGGAACGCGCAGCAGCGCTTCGTAATCCGCGCGGTTGACCTCGACCGGGAAGAAGTCGGGGTGCCGCAGCGCCCAGCAGCACTTGGGATCGAGCAGCGGGTCGAAGTCCGGCTGGCCTTCGTCGAGCAGCTCGCCGGCGCGAAAGCCGTAGAACCGCAGCAGCCAGTCCGCCTGATAGAGCCGGTGCTCGCGCAGAAGAGGCGGCTTGGTATCCAGAGACGGTAAGAGCGTATTTTCCACCACCGGCACATAGGCCGAGTAGAAAACACGCTTGAGGTGATAGGTGTCATAGAGCGACTGCGTCAGCGTCAGGATGTGGCGGTCGCTCTCTCCGGTCGCGCCGACAATCATCTGCGTGGCCTGCCCCGCAGGGGCAAAGCGCGGCGCGTGACGGTATTTGACCAGCTCGCGCCGGTTTTCCTGTCCGCGGTCCGCGATGAAGCGCATGGGCCGCAGCACGGCGGCTTTTGTCTTGTTCGGCGCGAGGGCGCGCAGCGACGCTTCGCTCGGTAGCTCGATGTTGACACTCAGGCGGTCGGCGAGCATCCCAAGCTGCTCGACCAGCTCCGGCGAGGCGCCGGGGATGGCCTTGGCGTGGATGTAGCCGTTGAAGCGGTATTCGCGGCGCAGAATGGACAGCGCGCGAATCATCAGCTCCGTCGTGTAGTCCGGCGAGCGCAGCACGCCGGAGGAGAGAAAGAGCCCTTCAATATAGTTGCGCCGGTAGAACTGGATGGTCAGGTCGGCAAGCTCCTCGGGCGTGAAGGTCGCGCGGCGCGTTTCGTTCGTGCGCCGGTTGACACAGTATTTGCAGTCGTACATACAGTCGTTCGAGAGCAGTACCTTGAGCAGCGTGATGCACCGTCCGTCCGCGGAAAAGCTGTGACAGCAGCCCATGACGCCGGATGAGGTGCAGCCGATCTTGCCATGCTCAAAGCCGCGCTTGGCCCCCGAGGAGGTGCAGGCCGCGTCATACTTGGCAGCGTCCGCTAAAACGGAGAGCTTATCCAGAAGCTCCATACCGTTATCCGCGTGCACGGACGCGGCGCGTCTTGCGGCGCGGCTGGTCGAGATAGGTGATGACCTTCATCAGATTTGCCGTGACGGCAGTGATGCCGAGCAGCACAAAGATCGTCGTGGAAGCAGCCATGTTCATACCCTCCGAATCGTTCTAAAACTCTTGTTCTAATCGCATTATAAATCGAACAAACGTGCTTGTCAATAGAAAATAGAACAAATTTTTTATTTCTTTGCAAAATTCAGGGAAAAACGGTTGACCGGGGAGGGGAGATGCGGTAGAATCAAGGAGAATTTTGAGAAAACAGGTGGAACGCATGAGTGATTTTTCTTCCCGCTTCTGCGCGGCGCGCCGCGCGTGCATTGCGCGGGATTTTGCAAAGCTGAATCCGGAGCAGCGGCGCGGCGTCCTGACGACGGAGGGACCTCTGCTGCTGCTCGCGGGAGCCGGCAGCGGCAAGACGACCGTGCTCATCAACCGCATCGCAAATCTTTTGACCTACGGCCGCGGGAGCGACTGCGGCGAGGTCCCCGCCGGTGCGTCGGAGGACGATCTCGCTTTCCTTGAGAATTATCCCGCTCAGCCGACCGCAGACGAGCGCCGCCGGATGCGGCAGCTCTGCGCGGTGGAGCCGCCGGCGCCGTGGCAGGTGCTCGCCGTGACCTTTACGAACAAGGCGGCGAAGGAGCTGCGCGAGCGCCTGGAGGCATTCGGCATCGCAGGCGCGGACGACATCTGGGCGCTGACCTTCCATTCGGCCTGCGTGCGCATTCTGCGCCGCGACATTGATAAGCTCGGCTTCTCCAACGACTTTACCATCTACGATACCGACGACTGCAAGCGCGTGGTGAAGGATATTCTCAAGGAGATGGATCTGGACGAAAAGACCTTTTCTCCGCGCGAGGTGCTCGCGGTCATCTCCAAGGCGAAGGACGAGCTGCTCTCGCCGCAGGACTTCTCGAAGAAATGGGCGGGCAGCGGCGACTGGAAGCGTGAGCGCATCGCCAAAATTTATGCGCGCTACGACCGCATCCTCTGCGAGGCGAACGCGCTGGACTTCGACGACCTCATTCTCCACACGGTGCGCCTGCTACAAAACGAGCCGGATGTACGAGCGTACTACCAGCGCAAATTCCGCTACATCCTCATCGACGAGTATCAGGACACGAACCGGATGCAGTACGAGCTGGTGCGGCTGCTTGCGGACGGACACCGCAACATCTGCGTGGTCGGCGACGACGACCAGAGCATCTATCGCTTCCGCGGCGCGGACATCTCCAACATTCTGAATTTTGAAAAGGAATACAAGGGCACGCGCACGATCCGTCTCGAGCAGAACTACCGTTCCACGCAGAACATCCTCGACGCGGCGAACGCCGTCATTAAGAACAACGTCGGGCGCAAGGGCAAGACGCTCTGGACCGACGCGGGCAGCGGTGAAAAGGTGACCATCAAGACCGTGTTCAACGAGCAGGACGAGGCGAACTTTGTCGTCTCCGGCATGATGACGGACTTCAACCGCGGCAAGAGCTGGCGCGACAACGCGGTGCTCTACCGCATGAACGCGCAGTCGAACGCGCTGGAATACGCGCTCAAGCGCAACGGCATCCCGTATCAGGTCGTCGGCGGCATGAAATTCTTTGACCGCGCCGAGGTCAAGGATATGCTGGCCTACCTCGCGCTCATCAACAATCCCGCGGACGATCTGCGGCTGCGGCGCATCATCAATACACCCGCCCGCGGCATCGGCAATGCGAGCGTCGAGCGTGTGCAGGCGCTGGCCGCCGAGCAGGGCGTGCCGATGATGACGGTCCTCCGCGCGGCGGGGGAGTACGCGGCGCTCAAGACCGCCGCGGCGCGGCTGGAGAAATTCGCCGCCATGATCGACGCGCTGCACGACGCGGCGGGAGACACGGAGCTTGCGGACTTCTACGACCTCGTGTGCGGGCAGTCCGGCTATCTCCGCGCGCTGGAGGACAAGGGCGATATGGAGAGCCGCGGGCGGCTGGAGAACGTGCAGGAGCTCAAGTCCAACATCCTCGCCTTCCTCGACGGCGAGCCGGAGGACGCGACGCTCGCGGGCTTCCTCAACGAGATCGCGCTCTATACCGACCTTGACAGCGCCTCGACCGACAACTGCGTGACGCTCATGACGATGCACAGCGCCAAGGGACTGGAATTTCCCTGCGTCTATGTCGTCGGCATGGAGGAGGGTATTTTCCCGGGAAATCGCGCCGTCGGCGACGAGGAGGAGCTGGAGGAGGAACGCCGCCTCTGCTACGTCGCCATGACGCGCGCCAAGGAAAAGCTGACGCTGACGAACGCGCGGCAGCGTAGGCTCTTCGGCCGCACGACGCCGAACGCGCCCTCGCGCTTTTTGAGCGAGATCCCCGCCGAGAACGTCAACTGGCTCTCGAAGCCCTCGGCGGAGCCGCGCAGCCGCTACGACGAGGACTATGCCGACGGCTACGGCAGCTTCGGTCGAAGCTCGGGCTTCGGCAGCGGCTACGGCAGCCGCGGCGGCTCGGTGACGACCGGCTTTTCCGGCACGGTCGCGCGCCCGACGCACCCGAAGACCGCGGTCAGCGCCGCGGCAAAGCCGGCTGCGGGCAAACCGACGTTACAGCTTTCCGCGGGCGATCAGGTCAACCACAAGACCTTCGGCGACGGCATGGTGATCTCGGTCACGCCGATGGGCGGCGACGCGCTCATCGAGGTGGCGTTCGAGCAGGTAGGCACGAAAAAGCTGATGCTCAAGACCGCCGGCGTCCACATGACCAAAAAATAACAAGGAGCGAAGCACAGAAATCTCCTGTGCTTCGCTCTTTTCAACGATTGTAATGCAGTTATGCTTTACAGCATTTCACCAAAGTCGCGGATGAAGCGGTCGCAAACGAGCGGCATTTCGTCCTTCGTGCCCTCGAAAAACGGGTCGTACACGCCGATGACCGTCATGCCGCTCGCCTTGGCGCTGCGGCAGGACTTGACCGAGTCGTCGAAGAAAATACACTCCTGCGGCGTGACGCCGAGCAGCTCCGTCGCCTTGGCGAAAATGGCCGGGTCGCTCTTGTCCATGCCCAGCTCCTGCGCGAAAATGACGCGCTCGAAGCAGCGGTTCAGGTCGTGGACGGCGAGCGCCGTTTTGCAGTGCGCGGGGACGCAGCTCGTGAAGACCGCCATACGCTCGCCCTGTGCGCGAAGCTTTTCCAGATACTCGCGCACATGTGGCTTGAGCGCGACGTGGGCGTAGTTGTCCTTCGCCAGCTCCATCCACTCCGCCATGATCTCATCCGTGCTTTCGGAGAGATGGCAGTATTCCTTGGTGAACACAGCGGCGAGGGGGAAGATAGTGTGCGCCACGCCCTCGTAATACTCCTTGGTATAGGGGTAGCCGCGGCGGGCGAGAAAGGTGCGGTCCACCTCTGCCCAGATGCCGTTGGAGTCGATGAGCGTGCCGTCAAGATCGAAGAGATACATGGAAAGGCTCCTATTAAAAAATATTTTCATGGGGTACTTGCCAAACGCGGCGCTTTTTGCTACGATAGGCGATATTCTTGTTTCGTTAAGAATTATACCATCTTTGAAAGGGGCAGGCAAGTGCTATGAAAAAGAGAAATACAAAGCAAGTGATCCTGCCGCTCATCACTTCATTCATTTGGGGCAGCTCGTTCGTGGCACAGAGCCTCGGCGCGGGAAAAGTGGGCGGCTTTACCTTCACGGCGGCGCGTGCGATCCCCGCCGTGCTGGTGCTGGGGGCGCTCGTGCTCATCCTGCGGCGCGTGCGGCACGAGGAAAAATACACGCCGCAGCAGAAAAAGGATCTGCTGGAGGGCGGCCTCGTGTGCGGCATTTTTCTGACGCTCGGCACGAACCTGCAGCAGTTCGGCATTGCCGATACCACGGCGGGCAAGGCGGGCTTCATCACAGCGCTCTACATCGTGCTCGTGCCGCTCGCCGGCATGTTCCTCGGGAAAAAGGCAAACAAACGGCTGTTCCTCTGCGTTCTGATCGCGGTGGTCGGTCTTTACTTCCTCTGCTTCACGGGCAGCGAGGGCGCGATGAGCTTCGGCCGCGGCGACTTCCTCGTTTTCCTGTGTGCCTTTGCCTTCACGGGGCATATCCTCTGCGTGGACCATTATGTGCAGAAGGTGGACGGCATCGCGCTCTCCTGCGTGCAGTTCGCGGTGATGATGGTCCTCTCCACCGTCTGTGCCTTCACCTTTGAAACGGTCGATTTCGCGGCGCTCGGCGAGTGTATGTTCTACATCCTCTACATCGGCATCCTCTCGAGCGCGGGCGGCTACACGCTGCAAATTCTCGCGCAGAAGGACGGCGACCCGACGGTCGTCTCGCTGCTGCTGAGCCTGGAGTCCTTCTTCGCCGTGGTCTGCGGGGCCATCATCCTCCACGAGCGCATGAGCGGACGGGAGTACCTCGGCTGCGCGCTGATGCTCACGGCGGTGCTCCTCTCGCAGCTGCCGGAGAAGACAGCCGACGCAGCGGAGCCGCAGAAAAAATAAGATAGAGAAAGCAGAAAAAACGGCTTGGGACACGATGGCATGTCTCAAGCCGTTTCTTCATGGAATGTCAGGAGCAAAGGATCAGTCGTTTGCCTTGCTGCGGACAAAGTGGAGGATCAGACCGATAACGAGTCCCAGCAGCGCGGGAAGAACCCAGAACAGCCCGAGCTTCGCCAGCGGCAGCGTCTCCCGCAGCATCGCGAGGACGCCGTCCAGCCGGCAGGCGGCGAGCAGCGGCGCGGGCAGCGCGGCGGCGAAGTCATAGAGCGCGCCGACAAGCGTCAGCGCGGTCGTCCAGACAAAGACGGCGCGGTCATAGGCGAAGAATTTCCCGAAAAGGGAGAGCGCGATCAGCGTGATGGCGAGGGGATAGAGGAACATCAGCACAGGGACGGAGTAGCCGATGATGGAGCTCAGACCGAAGTTGGCGAAGAGCAGGGAAACCAGACTGAAGATCACCGCCCAGACGCGGTAGGTGGGGCCCTTGGGGAAGAGGCCCGTGAAGGTCTCCGCGCAGCTGGTGATGAGGCCCACGGAGGTCTTGAGGCAGGCGAGCGTCACGGTCGCGGCGAGGATCAGAAGGCCGACGGAGCCGAGGTAGTGCTGCGCGATCTGCGCGAGGGCGATGCCGCCGTTTTCCGAGGTCTCGAACAGTCCGCGGCTCTGCACGCCGACGATGGTGACGGCGACGTAGATGGCGGCCATAAGCAGACAGCTGAAAATACCCGCGCGGACAGTGCTGCCCGCCACGGCGTCCGGCTCGGTCACGCCGAG
>OMDR01001418.1_pt1 | contig 11599 bp, 9 predicted proteins | sample 1645251 | NCBI WGS metagenome assembly OMDR01 (sample SAMEA103958142, study PRJEB25191) | human gut metagenome | biome: human-associated habitat [ENVO:00009003]; feature: intestine environment [ENVO:2100002]; material: feces | place: Germany | collected 2013/2015 | reverse complement strand
ATTTGAAGAGGACTTACAATCTTTCCTTATTGGAGAAGCCATAAAAAAAGCCAGACAATCCAAAAATCTCACTCAAGAAGAACTAGGAAATCTGATAGGCGTACAAAGAGCCCAAATCTCCCGCATAGAAAGCGGGAAAAACTTAACTCTTTCCACGCTAGCTAAAGTCTTTAAAGCGATGGGTATAAGTGCCAAATTAGAAATAGACAATTTAGGGAAAGTTGCCTTATGGTGATTTTCACTTTTGCTTCTCCGTCAAATACTTCCAATAACGTACAGGCATATCCTGCCTGTGCTTTCTCGGATTCATGCGTTCTTTTATACAAATAGCCTTGAAATATGTCTTCCAAAGTTGTTGGAAAAGCTTCTCATCCTTGTCCATCAGGCTTTCATCCAGCATCCCCGTAATCAAATGGGATTCACGGCTGTCATCATCAAACGAGATAGTTGTCACCTCCTGTAAATCATAATAAAATCCGTAACGGCGTTTCATGTCGTAAATAATCCACTTCTGATCGGCAAAACGGTCTTTGAAATGGTGAACGGTCAGCGGGAGCGCATTATACTGCGGTTCGAAAGCGGCAAAGAATGTACCGTCAGCAGCTTTCTGGAAACGGACAAATTGCATCAGGTGTACGCGTTCGCCATCCACCTTCTTCCATATTTGCGCTAATTGCAAAACGTCCGGATCACCAAAATTGGTTTCAATAGAGCGGGGTGCATCGATTGCTTTACGGATATATCGAAAAATAAGTATTCCTATTTCCGGAAACTTTCTTCTGCAATCCCCGCCACACACGCCCGGCCTTTTCTTCATCGGTCACTACCGTATGCAGCTCATCACAAAATAAAGGCAAAGCATCTCCTTCCGACAACAAAGCATCGGGAAAAGTCTTGCGGAAATAGGCGTCGAACACAGCCGTCAGCAGCCCATCAAAGGTTTTATCGTAAATATAAACATTCATAAAAAACACCAAGCATATTTACTATTCGCCAAAATCAAGCAACAGCTGACGTTCATCCACTTTCTTTTTCGGTTTCGGCAACAATAAGCTGCGCACCCGTTGCGGAGAAAGTTCGTTCACTGTCTGCATCTGGAGAGGCAGTTCTTTGCAAGTGATGAAATATTGCGCTTTCTTCATCACCACTCCTATCTTCTTCAGTTCATAAAATCCCAGCCGCGAAAAACGACGGGAAGCAACAATCAGTTTCGCCGACTTCACCCCTACTCCCGGCACACGGAGCAACATTTCGTAGTCTGCCTTATTGATGTCAACAGGAAACTGTTCGGGATGGCGCAAAGCCCACGAAAGTTTCGGGTCTATTTCGAGATCGAGATCCGGATAGGAATCATCCACAATTTCATCTACCTTGAATTGATAAAAACGCAATAACCAGTCAGCCTGATAGAGCCGGTTTTCACGTACCAGAGGCGGCTGTTTCAATGCCGGAAGGCGCTTATCATACGTATTCACGGAAACGTAGCCCGAGTAATAGACACGTTTCATGGTGGGGCGCCCATAAAGTGCCGACGAAAGAAAAAGAATATCTTTATCCGATTCGGAGGTAGCTCCCACAATCACCTGGGTACTTTGTCCCGCAGGTGCGAAACGCGGTGCGTGGCGAAACTTCTGCCGTTCTTCTTTACTCTCCAACACGCCTTGTTGAATGTATTTCATCGGAGCAAATACGCTTTTATGGTCTTTTTCCGGTGCAAGCAGTTTCAAATTTTCTTCTTTGGGAATTTCGACGTTGACGCTAAGACGATCGGCATACAATCCGGCTTCATTCACTAATTCGCGACTGGCTCCGGGAATACTCTTGAGATGGATATAACCGTTAAAACGGTACACTTGCCGCAAATCTTTGGCTACACGCACAAGTCTCTCCATTGTATAGTCCGGATTACGGACCACTCCGGAGCTAAGAAACAGCCCTTCGATATAGTTACGACGGTAGAATTCCATCGTCAGCTCCACCAATTCCGAAACGGAAAAGGTAGCGCGGGGAAGATCGTTGCTACGACGGTTGACGCAATAGGCACAATCGTAAATGCAATAATTGGTAAGCATGATTTTCAATAGCGAGATACATCGACCGTCCTCGGCAAAACTGTGGCATATCCCCCATCCTCCCACAGTGTTTCCCAGCGTTCCCGGCTTATTGGAACGCACCGTACCACTGGAAGAACAGGAAACATCGTACTTGGCAGATTCTGCAAGTATCTTCAGTTTAGCTAAGACGTTTTCGTTCATCATTCCCGATCTTGATTCTTTTCGCAAATATACGATTTAATTTGAGATGCGTATAGAAGAAAAAAGTTTGCCCCCTACAAATTGCAAATAAATCATTTAAAAGAACCACAAAAATATAAAAAGCCCGGACTTACATCTTGGGAGACATCTCTTTTCTAAAAAAGCGATTCACCCAAACGAACCGCTTTTTATGCTATAAATAATTGCCACTATCCGTACTAAAACAATAAAAAGTCATTCCGCATTAAAACAAAAAGAGGGCATATCGCTTCACGATATGCCCTCTTTTTCAATATCCTAGTAGTCTTCTAAATTATTTTTTAGAAGCTTCCAAAGATGCTTTACGGAATTCTTTCATTGCTTTTTCGATTTCCAAAGAAGCTTTACGAGCGCGAGTTCCTGCTGCTTTGTTACCGTTTTCGATCTGTGCGTTAGCATCTTTTGAGAAGTCAGCATAAAGAGCTGCTACCTTTTCTACCAATTCTTTCATAATCCTTTTATTTTTTTCGTTAATAATGTGCCGCAAAAATACACTGTTTCCCGAAATAAAAGCATAAAATCAATATTTTTTTTGAAATAATCTTCGAAAAATATCTAAAAAAGGGGCTTTTTACCTTTTTTACCTACCTTTGTAGCCATGAAACTGCTTACAGATACCGATTATATACATGCACTGATTGCTGAAGGAGAGCACCAGCAACAGGACTTTAAATTCGAAATTTCCGACGCACGCAAAATAGCCAAAACACTTTCGGCTTTTGCCAACACGAACGGAGGACGATTACTTATTGGCGTTAAAGACAATGGTAAAATCGCAGGAGTACGCTCCGAAGAAGAAAAATATATGATTGAAGCCGCCGCACAACTTTATTGCGTGCCGGAAGTGGAATATTCTCTGCAAACATACATAGTGGAAGGACGACAAGTGTTAGTGGCAACCATCGAAGAAACTCCACATAAACCGGTTTACGCCAAGGACGAAACCGGAAAGCCCCTAGCCTATCTCCGCATCAAGGACGAGAACATTCTGGCAACTCCCATACATCTCCGTGTATGGCAACAGAGCGATAGCCCCCGTGGAGAACTCATCCGCTACACCGAACGTGAACAGCTCCTGCTCGATCAACTGGAGCACGGAACTTTACTCTCACTCAACCGTTACTGTCGACAAACCGGACTTTCACGACGTGCCGCTGAACATCTGCTCGCCAAATTTGTTCGTTATGATATTGTGGAACCTGTATTCGAAAATCATAAATTTTACTTCCGAATAAAAGACGAATAACCACAAACAATGCTTTATACTTAATACTTAACTATGACTTTTATCAACGAGATTAATGACATACTTTGGACGTATATTCTAATTATTATGTTATTAGGATGTGCTGTCTGGTTCAGCCTACGGACACGCTTTGTACAATTTCGCATGATCCGGGAAATGATCGTGCTGTTAAGCGAATCCGCCGGCAAAGGGAAACAGGGAGAGAAACATGTATCTTCTTTTCAGGCATTCGCTATTTCTATCGCCAGCCGTGTGGGTACGGGGAATCTTGCGGGAGTGGCTACTGCCATTGCCATCGGAGGTCCCGGGGCTATTTTCTGGATGTGGGTCATCGCACTGTTAGGGGCTTCGAGTGCTTTCATAGAGTCTACTTTGGGACAATTATACAAAATACGCGGAAAGGATTCGTTCATCGGAGGACCTGCTTATTATATGAAGAAAGGGTTGAAACAACCGTGGATGGGAATGCTTTTTGCCGTATTAATAAGCATTACTTTCGGGTTTGCTTTCAATTCTGTACAGAGTAATACGATCTGTGCTGCGGCAGAGCATGCTTTTGGGTTCAATCATATTATATTGGGAGGTGTGCTGACTTTGCTGACATTGCTTATCATCTTTGGAGGTATTCAACGCATTGCCCGCGTCAGCAGTATTATCGTGCCTGTTATGGCTTTGGGATATGTAGGGCTGGCACTGGTTATTGTTGCACTCAATATCACTCATTTACCGGGTGTTATCGCACTGATTGTCAGTCATGCTTTCGGTTGGGAGCAGGCATTGGCAGGAGGAGTTGGTATGGCATTAATGCAGGGCATCAAGAGAGGACTTTTCAGCAATGAGGCCGGTATGGGTTCGGCCCCGAATGCGGCTGCCACGGCTCATGTCAGCCATCCCGTAAAACAAGGGTTGATACAGACTTTGGCGGTATTTACAGATACATTATTGATATGTACCTGTACGGCTTTTATCATCCTCTTTAGTGGGGCTCCTCTGGATGGTTCGGCCAATGGAGTGCAACTGACTCAACAGGCATTGACAAACGAAATCGGTTCTTTGGGCAGTATCTTCGTTGCCGTAGCTCTTTTCTTTTTTGCTTTCAGCAGTATTCTGGGGAATTATTATTATGGTGAGGCTAATATCCGCTTTATCACTCACCGGAAATGGGTACTTCATGGTTACAGGATATTGGTGGGTGGTATGGTGCTCTTCGGTTCACTTGCTACATTGGATATGGTATGGAGCCTGGCAGATGTCACGATGGCGTTAATGGCTATCTGTAATCTGATCGCTATCCTTTTCCTCGGAAAATATGCTATCCGTCTGCTAAATGATTACCGGGCGCAAAAGAAAGCTGGCATCCAAAGCCCTGTTTTTAAGAAAGAGACAATGCCGGACATCGAAAAGGACTTGGAATGTTGGTGAAAACCAACTGTTTTTGTACCTTTGCACGCAAATTGACAGATGGTAGTTATGTTATATACCTTCCACACGCTCAAATAGTAAATTGTAAATAATAAAATTGTAGAGATAACAATGGGCTTATTTGGTTTATTCAAGAAAAAATCCGATGAAACGAAAGTCGGCAATGTAGAAGATTTCATATCACTGACACGGGTGTATTTCCAGTCAGTTATCGCCACAAACCTCGGTATCACTAATATCCGCTTCTTGCCGGACGTAGCTAACTTCAAACGTTTGTTTAAAGTTCCTACTCAAAACGGTAAACTGGGATTGGCCGAAAAATCTGCTGCGCGCAAAATGCTGATGCAGGATTATGGGTTGAACGAGAACTTCTTTAAGGAAATCGACTCTTCCGTGAAACGTAACTGCCGCACTCAAAATGATATTCAATCTTATTTGTTCATGTATCAGGGATTTTCCAATGATCTGATGATGTTGATGGGAAATCTGATGCAGTGGAAGTTTCGTATGCCGTCGATCTTTAAGAAGGCTTTGTATGGTATGACACAGAAAACGGTACACGATGTTTGTACCAAGACAGTGTGGAAGGCTGATGATGTGCATAAAACGGCTGCGACTGTTCGCCAGTACAAAGAGCGTTTGGGATACTCTGAACAGTGGATGACGGATTATGTGTATAATATTGTTCTTCTTGCCAAGAAGGAGCCGAAACGGAAGAACGACGATACGGAAACGAAAAAATAAGTCGCTTTAAATGTTAGAAAATCGTAAAGATTAATAGGATAGAAAAAGCGGGGGTTTTGTACCTCCGCTTTTTTTGTTATCTTTATGTACTTTTTTCTTTTGTCTTGATACAAAAGAAAAAGTACCCAAAAGAAAAAATCAAGGCTGCGCCTGCCCGGCTACTCCGGTTTCATTCCCGTCTAAAGGGTAGAAACTCGCTTCGCTCAAACAGTCTGCCCTTCTTAACGCCGGTAATAAAACCTTCGCTTGACGCCGTGCAGACGAGGCCGGAGGAGGACCATGCGGTATGGTAGTATATTATAATAATTAAAAAATAGAGAGATTGCTTATGAAACAAAAGAAAATGCTTGCGCTTACTTTTTCACAGTTGAAACAAATCTATAATCAAGAAATTCCGGAAGTGGTGGAGATAGCTGATAAGAGCTCTTCTGTGGAAGAGTTCAAGGCTGGGATGCTGCGTTTTTTGGAAATTTGCAGGATAGAAAATGAGGCTGCGGAGGAGGCGAGGGAGCAAATTCGACTCTTACTCGATTATGATGGACAGAATGTCCATGAACTGTCTACTGGACAGGATATGTCAGTACAGACGATTCGGTTGCTTTATGAGTTTCTGACGGGAACGTTGGAAAATATGGAGATACCGACGGATTTGTTTATTGAAATTTTCCAGATGTTTAAACGGTTGAAGGGAGAGGTTGTGCCTTTACCATCGCCACAGCGTATCAAAAGTAGGAATGACCGGTGGGAAACGGGATTGGATGAAGAGGTACGTGAAGTGCGGGATGAGAATAAGGAGCGGATGTTGCACTTGTTGATTCAGAAGATTGAAAACAGGAAGTCGAAGCCTTCGGTGCGTTTTCACTTTGAGGAGGGAATGAGTTATGAAGAAAAATACAGGTTGGTCAATAAGTGGTGGAACGATTTCCGCTTTCATTTGGCAATGGCTGTGAAAAGTCCGGGCGAGTTGAATCGATTCCTGGGAAATTCACTTTCGTCAGAGACTATGTATTTGCTTTATCGTGCCCGGAAGAAGGGGATGCCATTTTTTGCGACTCCTTATTATTTATCGTTACTCAATGTAACGGGATATGGATATAATGACGAGGCTATTCGGAGTTATATTCTGTATTCTCCACGTTTGGTGGAGACGTATGGAAATATTCGCGCGTGGGAGAAAGAGGATATTGTAGAAGCCGGGAAGCCTAATGCTGCGGGATGGCTTTTACCGGACGGGCATAACATTCATCGGCGGTATCCGGAGGTGGCTATTCTCATCCCTGACACGATGGGACGGGCTTGCGGAGGACTTTGTGCTTCCTGTCAGCGTATGTATGATTTTCAGAGCGAGCGGTTGAATTTCGAATTTGAGTCATTACGCCCGAAGGAATCATGGGATCGTAAGTTGCGTCGGTTAATGGCTTATTTTGAAGAGGATACGCAATTGCGGGATATTCTTATTACAGGAGGCGATGCGCTGATGAGTCAAAATAAAACGCTTCAGAATATTCTGGATGCGGTGTATCGGATGGCGGCACGCAAACAAAGGGCGAATCTTGAACGCAAGGATGGAGAGAAATATGCGGAATTGCAACGGGTACGGTTGGGGTCACGTCTGTTGGCCTATTTGCCGATGCGTATCAATGACGGGCTGGTTGATATTCTGCGGGAATTCAAGGAGAAGGCATCGGCTATCGGTCTGAAACAGTTTATTATACAGACTCATTTCCAGACACCGCTGGAGGTTACTCCTGAAGCTAAAGAAGCAATCTGGAAGATTCTTTCTGCGGGATGGATTATTACGAATCAGTTGGTATATACGGTGGCTGCTTCACGTAGAGGGCATACGACCCGGCTTCGTCAGGTGCTCAATTCGTTGGGGGTGGTATGTTATTACACTTTCTCGGTAAAGGGATTCAATGAGAATTATGCAGTATTTGCACCCAACAGTCGTTCAATGCAGGAGCAACAGGAGGAAAAGATTTATGGCCGTATGACACCGGAACAGGCAGAGGAGTTATATAAGATATTAGAGACGAAAGTAGGAACAGAAGAGGAGCCTAAAGAGGATGTTGCCAAGCAATTAAGACGCTTCATGAGAAAGCATCATTTACCTTTCCTTGCCACTGATCGCAGCGTATTGAATTTACCGGCTATCGGTAAAAGCATGACTTTCCAGTTGGTGGGACTAACTGAAGAAGGAAAACGAATTCTACGCTTCGAACATGACGGTACTCGTCATCATAGCCCGATTATCGATCAGATGGGGCAGATTTATATTGTAGAGAATAAATCGCTAGCTGCTTACCTGCGCCAGTTAGCCAAGATGGGAGAAGATCCGGAAGACTATGCTTCTATCTGGAATTATACGAAAGGAGAAACCGAACCTCGTTTCAGTCTTTACGAGTATCCTGATTTCCCCTTCCGCACAACAGATAAAATGAGTAATTTAAGTATTAAGAATTAGGTATTAAGTATTAATCGACAAGCATCAACTAACAAGTATTAATCAACGCCTATCAAGTATAAACCAGCGGCTTCGGTAATACTTATTACTTAATACTTGTTTCTACTACTTGTTTCCTACTCTTTTACCCGTATTACTATATTTGCAATAATTGCAGTTAGGCCTCCGGTGGTAATCCCTGAAGAGAAGATACTTCGAATTGCTTCCGGGGCTTGTTGTAATACGTCCGGCATTAGTTCTACCCCTAAGCCTAAGGAGAGGCTGACTGCTAATACCAAAGTTTCTTTACGGCCTATTTCTTGTGAGGAGACAATACGGATTCCCGCCGCTGCTACTGTGCCGAACATTAGTAAGGTTGCACCGCCCAGTACAGGATCGGGCATTAAGGAAAATACGGCACCTACGATGGGAAATAAACCCAAAAGGACGAGCATTGCTGCGATATAATAACCAACATAACGGCTGGCTACTCCGGTCAGTTGGATAATACCGTTGTTTTGTGCAAAGATGGAGTTTGGAAAAGAGTTGAATACACCGGCGAGAAAGGAGTTGAATCCATCTGCCATTACTCCACCGGAAACCCGTTTCAAATAGGAATCTCCTTCAATGGGAAGTCCGGAAATCATAGAGTTGGCAGTTACATCACCTGTTGCTTCAATGGCAGTTATCAAGTAAACCAGACCAATGGCTATAAAAGAAGACACATTGAAATCAACACCATATTTAAAAGGCTGGGGAATATTAAAACTCATCAGCATTTCCACATTCAACGCACTCATATCCACTTTTCCCAGAGCAAATGCCAAACCATAGCCAAGGCAAAGTCCGAGTACAATGGAACTCATACGCAGGTATTTGTTCCCGCAACGGTTGAAAAACAAGACGCTAAGAAGTACCAGTGCTGCAATAGACAGGTTTTCCCACGTAGCAAACGTACCATTATCCATAGCTGCATATCCGCCTCCGCAAGATACGATACCTACCTTTATCAGACTCAATCCGATAAGCAGCACGACAATACCGGAAACTAGCGGAGTGATAATATTACGCAGATATTTGAATGTGCGGCTGACAATCATTTCGATAGGCGCAGCAGCCATACAGGAACCGAAAATTAACGGTAATCCGCCTACCATTCCTGTGGCAATGATAGGGCCGATAAAAGAAAAACTGGTTCCCTGGATGCAGAGCAGTCTTGCTCCTATCACACCAAAGCGGCGGCATTGTATAAAGGTAGATACTCCCGAAGCAAAAAGAGACATGGAAACCAGAAAGCTTGTCTTTTCTACATCAAGTTTCAAGGCACTTGCGATGATAAGCGGAGGTGTAATGATCGCTACGAAAATAGCCAAAAGATGTTGTAAAGCCGCAAACAAGGCGTCTTTAAAAGGGGGACGGTCTTCTACGCCGTAGATTAAATCAGTTTTCATTTAACAGGGTTTCTATATATTTTTTTAAGTTCCGCAGAGGGATAAACAGAGATTATTCTGAAGTCCGGCTTCTTTTAGTCCGACTTTTTTTAATTCTATTTCTTATAATCCGTTTTTTAGTTCAGCGTCCATTTCAGAGCGAGTGTCGGGATAACATAAAAGCCATCACGACCGCCGAAGTTATTACTCAATTCGACTTCGGAGCCAACACTAAGATTGAAATTTTTATTTACTCCTTTGATTTTGTTTAGGTTTACCCAGAATTGTGGTTCGGAGAGAAAGATAGTCTTTCCATAGTTGGTTTCTTCGCGCCACCAGTCGGCAAAGCCGGAGAAAGTGAGCAGATTGCGGCAGAAATTCACGTACCACGTACCTGTCAGCTGGAAGTTGTTGGGCGATTGGTGTTTCTGAATATACTTATACATAGCAGTCAGCGTAAAGCCTTTGGAAAAGGAAGCATTATTAAAAGTGTAGGTAGCTCCTGCCAGATAAGCATTTTTATAAGACATGCCTTTCGATAATCCACCGTTATATTCAAGATGTGCAGAGAAAGGACCTTTCCAGAATTTTAGTTCACGGGCTATTTCCCAATAAGCGGAAGCGACACCCTCGGAAGTGTAATCCATATCAACAAAGAAATAAGTGCTTCCCCAAGTATCAGGATGAAACTTCTCCACAGTGGAGGTGAACAGCGGGCGACCTTGCAAATCTTTATCATACAAAGAACGTCCGAAATCATAATGTAGCTGAATGTTTTGCGCCTGCAATCCCGGTACGCCAGAGAGCAACATACAAAGGAAAAGAGCAGAGATAATCTGTTTCATAAGTAAATGTGTTTAAATGAAGATGCAAAAATAGTTAAAGCTACACATATAAGCACATTACTTCTGTCTTTTTTTATTCCAGGTTATTATTTCCCGTATCCCACCAGAGTCTTGTACCTCCATGGTCATCTCCGCCTAAAGCCTCCATAAGAGCAGAATATTGCTCCGGGTCTTCCGTCTGCAATGTACCGGGGAAGTTTAGACGACGCACCATGATCTCCGTGTCAATACATCCGTTTCTGCTATGGTTGAATCGAACGGGAAATAAACGGGGATATCCTGTCCGCCTTTGTTCAGCCCAGGCTTCACAACCTTCCGGGAACATGGCAATCCACTTCTGCGTGATAATCTTCTCCAGTTTGGTCTCCTTATCATCCTGCGGATTCCATTTGGGAGTGACTTTACAACGGGCCTCTATATTATTTTCTTCATCATAAGTGTCTATAAAGCCGGAAGCTGTCAGCTCACTTTTCAGGTAATCCTCCACCCCATAAATTCCCCATTGATGAAAAGAGGTAGTTACGCCGTTCCGGTAACAAGCTTCTTCATCTTCATCGGTCCACCCGCGCAAAGCGGCTTCGGCACGCAGAAACCAGACTTCCGAAGCAGTCATCAGAGGCGCATCGGTGCTTTGCAGGACAAACAGCTTCGACAATCCGGAATAATGACTATGAGCAAAACATGTCCCTTGACGAATTCCACGATATTGTCCTTTCAAAGCTTCATCCGTACAGTGTTCGAAATAAGCTCCAAGACGAGGATCATCATATCCGACCAAGATTGATTCCATGTTAGCACTCATGTAAGTTTCATTCCACACACAGTTAAGTTCTCCCAATGGATTGGTATATCCGGATTTGGTAGAAACGATTGCTCCGCCTGTTTCCGCTTCAAAGAAGCCATAATCGTTTTCTTTTATTTTCTGTATTTCAGCACAAGCCTTATCGGGAGCAACAGAGGCAATACGCATTGCCAACCGCAAACGCAACGAATTGGCAAACTTCACCCAGGAAGCGTATTTCCCATCCAACAAAATATCAAAACGTGCAAATCCATTGGATTCCGGTTTCTCATCTATATAGTTGGTGAGAGCAACTACAGCAGAATCGAGTTCATTGAAAAACTCATAATAGACATCCTCTTGTTTATCCGGACGGTAATGTTTTTCGGCATTA
>OMDR01001417.1_pt1 | contig 11602 bp, 10 predicted proteins | sample 1645251 | NCBI WGS metagenome assembly OMDR01 (sample SAMEA103958142, study PRJEB25191) | human gut metagenome | biome: human-associated habitat [ENVO:00009003]; feature: intestine environment [ENVO:2100002]; material: feces | place: Germany | collected 2013/2015 | reverse complement strand
GCTTTGGCGTTCGGAGGCGGGGGCGGCGGTGTCCGGGAGCCTCTCCTCTCCGGTGTCGGGGCGGTCGAACGCGCCGGCTCGGGCGAGCGAGTCGCGCTCCCGTTCGGCCCGGATACGCTCCTCAGCGGTCTCGGCCGCCAGTTTCTCGGCCTCGGCGCGGAACCGGGCCAGCTTCTTCTCGTCGAGCGTCAGGCGCAGGTCCACGCGCGACCCGAGGTTGGCCTCGCGTTCGGCCGAGGGGGTCTGCACGAAGACGCGGGCCTCCTTCTCGTTGAGCAGGTTCACCCCTTCGTCGAAGTCGATGCGTCCGACGTTGAGTCCCAGCTCCCAGAGACGCCCTTTCGCCTGCGCGAGCGGTACGCCCACGACCTGCGGGACGACCGTGAGGCTGTCCCCGTCGCGCACGCCGACGTAGAGCGTCACGCCGGAGCCGATCTCGGCTTCGAGGCGGCTCGTCTGCGTCACGGGCTTCTCCCCGCAGTACTCTTCGAGGACGTAGTTGGTGGCCAGGTCGGGGCGGTAGATCAGCTCGTCGATCTCCAGCCCGGCCACCTCGAGCATGTTCTTGGCCTGCCGGAGCGACCGGCCCGCCACGTAGGGCACGCGGACGGTCTTCTGCCGGAAGGAGTTGATCGTGATATAGACCGTGCGGCCGGGTTTGACCTCGACACCCCCTTCGGGCAACTGGTCGAGGACGATGCCCCCGGCGTAGGCCGGGACGAAAAGCGAGTCGTTCACATGCAGCTCGAGGTCGTTCGCCCGGGCGATGCGGCGGGCTTCGTCGAGCGCCGTGCCCGAGAAGTCGGGCACGATGCGGCGTGCTCCGTGGCGCGTGCCGGCCTGCATGACGAGGTGCGCGGCGACGGCCATCGAGAGGATGATCGCGGCGATGAGCGAAAGGTTCCAGAGCAGGCGGTTCCGCCGGAACCGGGTGAGGAAATTCTGCGGTTTTTCCATGCGAGCGAAGAGTAGTACGGGTTATTTCGGCGCCTTCCGGTAGAGGTAAATGGCGATACAGAGATAGATGATGTTGGGCAGCCAGACGGCCAGTCCGGGAGGCAGGGAGCCGCTCTTGGCGAACTCCTCGAAGAAACGGTTGAAGAGAATGTACGAGAAGCAGAGGCCCGTGCCGATGCCGATGTGCAGTCCCGTGCCGCCGCGCACCTTGCGCGAGGAGAGCGAGACGCCGATGAGCGTCAGGATGAAGGTCGAGAGCGGATAGGCGAAGCGGGCGTGTTTCTCGACCTCGATGATGTTGATGGCGTCGGAACCTTTGGCCCGCTGCTGGTCGAGGAATTCGTTCAGCTCCGTGATGTTCATCGTCTGTATCAGGTCGTTGATCTCGCCCAGCTCGGTCACTTCGAGGTTGATGAGCGTGTCGAGGTTGCGGAACTGCTCGAATTTTTCGACGCCCAGCGAGTCGAATTCGCGTTTGGTGTAGCGCGGCGCGGTCCAGCGTTTGGTTTCGGGGTTGAACTTCACGTCGGACGCTTCGAGCGAGCGGGTCATCGTGCCGCTGTAGTAGTGTTCCAGCGCGAGGAACGACGCCTGCTGCGATCCGTCGTTGTAGCCGCGGATGTAGGCGAACGTGCCCGGCTCGATCTGCCGGTAGATATGGCGGTTGAACTTGTTGTTCTGCTTGCGCTTGATGTACTGCGATTCGAAATTGACGATGTGTCGCTGCGAAATGGGGATCAGCCAGAGGTTGAGCGTCAGCGACAGGCTGCCGATGATCAGCGCGCCGAGGAAGTAGGGCCACATCAGGCGGCGGAACGACATGCCGCCCGAAAGCATCGCCACGATTTCGGTCTGGTAGGCCATCTTCGAGGTAAAGAAGATGCAGGCGATGAAGGTGAACAGACCGCTGAATTGGTTGATGAAGAAGGGGATGAAGTTCAGGTAGTAGTCGAAGATGACGTCCCGCAGCGGGGCGTGCAGCTCCGTGAAGTCGTCGATCTTCTCCACATAGTCGAACAGCACCACAACGATGATGATCATCGCGATGGCGAAGAAGTAGGTCGCAAGGAACTTGCCGAGTATGTAGCGGTCTAAGATCTTAAACCCCGGAAATCGCAGTTTCATACGCTTTTATAGTCTTCGTGTCAGTTTTGCGACCATCGCATCCTTCCACGGCTTGAAATCCCCGGCGGCGATATGTTCGCGCGCCATCCCCACCAGCCGCAGGTAAAAGGCGATGTTGTGCAGCGAGGCGATCTGCGCCGCCAGCATTTCGCCGCACGTCACCAAATGGTGCAGGTAGGCCTTCGTGTAGAGCGTATCGACGAACGCCGTGCCTTCGGGGTCGATCGGCGAAAAGTCGTCCTCCCACTTCTTGTTGCGGATGTTGATGACCCCTTCGGCCGTGAACAGCTGCCCGTTGCGGCCGTTGCGCGTGGGCATCACGCAGTCGAACATGTCCACGCCGCGCTCGATCGCTTCGAGGATGTTGACCGGCGTGCCGACGCCCATCAGATAACGCGGCCGCTCCTCCGGCAGTATGGCGTTCACCACTTCGATCATTTCGTACATCACGTCGGTCGGCTCTCCGACCGCGAGGCCGCCGATGGCGTAGCCGTCGGCGTCGTACTGCTTCACGTTCTCCGCCGCGTGCGCCCTCAGGTCGGGATAGGTGCACCCCTGCACGATCGGAAACAGCGCCTGATAATGCCCGTATTTGGGTTCGGTCTGATGGTAGCGGTTGAAACAGCGCTCCAGCCACCGCTCGGTGAGCGCCAGCGACTTGGCGGCGTATTCGCGCGGTGCGTCGCCCGGAGGGCACTCGTCGAAGGCCATCATGATGTCGGCGCCGATCGTGCGCTCGGTGTCCATCACGCTTTCGGGGGTGAAGAGGTGTTTCGATCCGTCGATGTGCGAACGGAAGTGACACCCCTCCTCCTTGAGCTTGCGGCATGCCGCAAGCGAGAAGACCTGAAATCCGCCGCTGTCAGTCAGCATCGGGCCTTCCCATGTCGAGAAACGGTGCACGCCGCCGGCCTTTTCGATGATCTCCATGCCGGGCCGCATGTAGAGGTGGTAGGTGTTGGCCAGAATGATCTGCGCACGGGCTTCGTCGCGCACGTCGCGGTGGAAAATGCCCTTGACCGTCGCCGCCGTGCCCACGGGCATGAAAATCGGGGTGCGGATGACGCCGTGGTCGGTCGTCAGCTCGCCTGCGCGGGCTTTGGTCGCCGGATCCTTATGCTGTAATGTAAACTTCATGCTCATATATTCGGCAAAAATACATAAAATAATCTGATTTGGGAATTCTGAATTCTGAATTGTTTTGTACCTTTGCGCATATTTCGCCTGTATGCAATTTTTCGATACGCTTCTGACATGTTACGGCTGGGAAGGCATCGCCCTTGCGGGGGCCGTGCTGGCCATGTTCGGCGTGCAGCTGTACTACTATATTTTCGTTTACGGCCGGATTCCCGGCTACAAGAACAACCGCCGCAGCGCGGTGCTCGACGCCGAACCTCCGGTGTCGGTGGTCGTGCCGCTCTTCTCGGAGGATTATTCGTTCGTCGAGGAGCGTCTGCCGCTGATGCTGGCCCAGAGCTACCCCGACTTCGAGGTGGTGATCGTCTACGTGGGCCACGACTCCGATTTCTACGAGGACCTCGTGCGGCTCAAACAGTCGTTCCCGCAGATCGTGACGACCAAGATCCACCTCGACCCGCGCTTCCCGATTTCGCGCAAGATGGCGCTCAACGTCGGCATCAAGTCGGCGCACCACGAGCATATGGTCTTCACTTCGACCGACGCCTGCCCGCAGACCGACCGCTGGCTGTCGCTCATGGCCAAGGGCTTCACGCGGGGCGAGATCGTCGTGGGCTACTGCGGCGTGGAGCGCAAAAAGGGCTTTTCGAACTACATGATGCGCGCTTGGCGCATGATGCACTCGGCCGACTGGCTCGCCCGCGCCGTGCGGCGCCGCGCCTACCGGGGCACGCTCCACAACTTCGGGTTCACCAAGCGCATCTACTTCGGGGCCAACGGCTTCAGCCACCTCAATATGAACATCGGCGAGGACGACCTCTTCATGCAGAAGGTCATGACGCGCGACAACGTGAGCGTCATCCTCTCGCCACGGGCTTCGCTGCGCGAAAAGACGTGGGGCGGCATGGGCTGGTGGATGAGCCAGCTGCGTTATTACGGCTCGGCGTTCCGCTTCTATCCGCAGACGGTCCGCAACTATATCCAGTGGGAGCTGGGATCGCGCTCGCTCTTCTTCCTGACGGTCGTCTGCGCGGCTGCGGTGATGCCGTTCGAGTTCAAGATCGCGGCGCTGGCCCTGCTGGTGATCCGCTTCCTGATCGTGGCGATCGAGGTGCGGCGCATCGCGCGCCGTCTGGGCGAATCGGGCATGATGGGCCGCTATTTCGTCTACGACCTGCTGAGTCCGCTTTGGGCCTTGGCGCTGAGCGTGATGCTGATGCGCAAAGACGACCGCGTATGGAGATAGCCGACTATATCGTCGCCGAGGACCGGCGGCTGGTGGAACTGGTGCTCGAAGGCGACGATACGGCCTTCGAATACCTTTTCAACCGCTACCGCGACGCTATCCACCGGTTGTTCGTGCAGCGGCTGGGCGGGGTGAACGACGCCGACGACCTGCTGCAGGAGACCTTCATCAAGGTCTATATCAACCTGCACCGCTACAGCACCGACTATACCTTCGGACAGTGGGTCTACACCATCGCCCGCAATACGTTCATCGACTTCGTGCGCCGCCGTCAGGACGATCTGTCGATCGACGAGCGTTTCTCGTCGCCCCCCTCGACGGCCCCGACCCCTGAGGAGAGCGTCATCAGCCTCCAGCAGCGGACCCAGATCGAGCATTACCTCGAACGGCTGACGCCGCGTTACCGGACGCTGATCGTCATGCGCTTCTTCGACGAATACTCCTACGAGGAGATCGCCGCCAAGCTCACCCTGCCGCTGGGCACCGTCAAGACGCAGATCCACCGCGCCCGCGAGCAGATGTGCAAACTGATCGCGCAGGGCGACGAACGATGACACGATTTAAGGATTAAAAGTCAAGATTTGGAACTGATTCTCAAATATTTCCCCGAACTCACCGACTGCCAGCGGCAGCGGTTTGCGGCGCTGTACGACCTTTACGCCGACTGGAACGCGAAGATCAACGTCGTCTCGCGCAAGGATTTCGACCAGCTGTACCTGCGTCACGTGCTCCACTCGCTGGCTATTGCCAAGGTCTGCGCGTTCGACGCCGGGGCGCGCATTCTCGACGTCGGCTGCGGCGGCGGCTTTCCGTCGGTTCCGCTGGCGATCCTCTTCCCCGAAGCGCGTTTCACGGCCGTCGATTCCATCCGCAAGAAGATCGCCGTCGTCGAAGGCGTGACCGCGGGACTGGGTCTGCGGAATCTGGAACCCCGCTGCGCGCGTGCCGAAACGCTTCCGGAACGCTACGATTACGTCGTTTCGCGCGCCGTTACGGCCATGTCCGAATTTGTGAACTGGGTTTGGAACCGCCTCGAACGCGGACAGCGCGGCACCCTGCCCAACGGCATTCTCTACCTCAAGGGGGGCGATCTGGCCGAAGAGCTGGCGCTGACCGGCAAACGGTGGGATGTCTACGACATTGCGCGCTTCTTCGAAGAGGAGTTCTTCGAGACCAAGAAAGTGGTCTATACGCCCAAGAAATAACGATTGCGGCAATTTGCGGATGCCGCTATTCCTGCGGCTCCTCCGGATAGGTTATCCCCGCGAAAAATTTCTCAAGCGAGATATTGTAAAATTTGCAGAATTTGGCGATAGACTCCAAAGAGGGGAATCTTACTTTGTTTTCATAGCCGGAAATACCCAAACCCGTATTGTGCAGAACATACTCTTTCGTATGATTGTGCTGTTCCCGGATTTCCGTTAGTCGCCGGGCAATCAAATTTACCAATATGGGGTTTGTAGGTTTCAAATCATCTGTATTTTAGAAAAAATGATTCACATTTGACAGAAGTAGGGTATGGTGCGCTGGCTGTGAATTTCGTATGATTGATTTATTCCTTTGCCGGATAGTCTATTGGTGAAAAGAATTCGACGATAGTTATATTGTAGAACTTGCAAAGGATAGCTATTGTCGTCAGCGACGGAAAATCCCGGCCTGTTTCAAGATGCGGAATATCCAAGCCGGTGTATTCATTTACGTATTCTTGTGTATAATGGTGGTCTTCACGTAAATTTTTTATACGTTGAATAACCATTTTGAATAATTCTTCGTCGCGGCGTTGCTTTCTTTTGGGCATTTTAACTCATTTTTACAAAAAAATGAATCTTCACGCCTTTTTATATTGGAGCATCTTCCAATATTGAGTTTTTTTACTTATATTTGTTGCGTGAAACAATAAAAACTAATTACAGAAATTATGCTAACTTTGCCGTACTATTACGGTAAAGTGACATAATACAGAGGTTAAGACGAACCTTTACGCATACTGGTAAACTTGCAAACTGCTATATTCCAAACGGATATGGCAGGTTTATGGAGTAGTGTAAATGTTGTCTGAAACCCAATGTCATGCCTGCGGCTTCGGCCGTGGGCGGCTTGGGCGTAAGGGCAATTTTACTCCACGGCATTGCAAGGCCATCCAGTAGAAATTGTACCTGCGCCCTTGCTTTTTTTCGGCGGGGCCGGGTCGGAAGGCATATAAACTGATTTCAACCCCGGCGCAATGTCACGAGCAATCTGTTGTAAGGCGAATGTATTATCCGGCGGCCTGCGGTCGCCGGGCGTTGCCGTGCCGTTTGCCGGGGTTGATTCCATAAGGACGGGCGGCGCGGCCCTGCGATCTGGTGAGCGGCACGATGAAATCCCGCATCGCTTCGTCCTTTTTCTGTTACAGCCGGGTGCGGGCTGCCGAAATGAATTCTTCATAAATCTGTGAAAGTTGCGTCACGGAATTGTTTCGGTCCTGCATCCGGCTTTTTATTCGGCAAAGAGGGCGGTTATTCGGAATATTGTCTATCTTTGCGGCATGATTAAGACCCTCTATAAATCGGATTCGGTGTTGTAAACGATTCGTACCCGCCGTACGGATCGTCCTTTCGTTCGCTCCCGGACTCTCTCCGGGGGTAATTTTCATGTAATTGGTTCAGTTTTTTTAATCCGCGTACGACGATAAGGGCATTGCCATGCCTTTGCGTGTACGCCGCAATACTTCAAGACAATGAGTAACGAAAATAACGCCATTCACGGATTCGACGTCAATCTGATCTGCGATTTTTTCCTGAATACCGAACGGCAGGGACCGGGAAGTCCCGAAGCGACCCTCAAGGCGCTGAGTTTCATCGACAACCTGACCGACGAATCCCTGATCGCCGACCTCGGCTGCGGGACGGGCGGTCAGACAATGACGCTGGCCCGGCATGCGCCGGGACGTATTACGGGTCTCGACTTCTTTCCGGGATTCATCGACCGGTTCAACGCCGACGCCCGGAGACTGCACCTCGCCGACCGGGTGAAGGGCGTCGTCGGTTCGATGGACGCCCTGCCTTTCCGCGCCGGGGAGCTGGACCTGATCTGGTCCGAGGGGGCGATTTACAACATCGGCTTCGAGCGGGGCCTGAACGAATGGCGCGAATACCTGAAGCCGGGCGGCTATCTCGCGGTCTCCGAAAGCGTGTGGTTTACCGACGAACGTCCGACGGAAATCCATGATTTCTGGGTCGATGCCTATCCTGAGATAGATACGATTCCCAACAAGGTGGCTCAGATCCATCGGGCGGGGTATCTTCCGGTCGCGGCCTTCGTCCTGCCGGAGACCTGCTGGACGGAACACTATTTCGCTCCGCTGGCCAAGGCGCGGGAGCTGTTCGCGGCGAAATATCCGGGTGACAGCACCGCCGAAGGGCTGATGGCGTTCCAGCGTTATGAGGAAGAGCTGTACCGCAAGTACAGTGAGTTCTACGGGTACGTCTTTTTCATTGCGAGAAAGCCGAATCCGCGCCGGACGCCGTGTCCCGGTGCGACGCCGAATCCCGGTGCGACGCCGAATCCCGGTCCGACGCCGAATTCCGGTGCGACGTCGAGTGACGGGACGCGGAGCCGCGCCGCGGACCGCTGATCGCCGGCGCATCAAGCCCCTGTCCAATGCGTTCGCCCCTGCCGCAAAGCTGCGGCAGGGGCGATTTTTGTTTTTCGGAAGTTGCCGGACGGCCCGCGTTTTCGGCGTCCCGGTCCGGCGGCGGTTACCTGCGCTTCGAGCCGTCGATGATCTTCTGGACGCTCTCCATGAACTCCTTCGGAGCCGATGCGCCCTGTATGCGTCCCAGCAGCTCGCCCTGCGTGTCGAAGACCAGATAGAGCGGAATGGCTCCGCTGCCGTAACGCTTCATCAGCTCCTTGCCCGTGGGTTTGTCGGTGTCGTATTTGGCCGCGACGAAACGCTGCTGCATGAAGTCGCCGACATCCTTGCGCGAGAAGACTTCGCGTTCCATCATCCGGCAGGGCGGGCACCACGAGGCGTAAAGGTCGATGAAGACCAGCTTGCCGCTCTTGATCGCCATTTCGCGCACGGCGTCCGTCGATTTGGTTTCGAATTTTACCTGTCCCTGCGCCGCACCCGCTCCGAGCGCCAGCAACAGGACGAAGATCAGTTTTTTCATGGCATCTTGTTTTACGGCTAACGTGCAAGAACCGTGCTCTATTGCCCGTCCTCCGCCGCCGCGGTGCTCAGCAGTCCGCAGGCGGCCTGAATGTCCTCGCCCCTCGAAGCGCGGATGGTAGTCTGTATCCCCTTCGCCGTCAGCGTGTCGCGGAAGCGGATCATCGCCTCGTCGTCGGGCGAGAAGAAGGGCGATCCGGGGATTTTGTGGAACCGGATCAGGTTTATGCGGCACTTGATGCCGTCCAGCAGGCGGCACAGTTCGCGGATATGCCGCGGCGAGTCGTTCAGTCCGCTCATCACGATATATTCGAACGACACGCGCCGCTGGTGGGTGAAGTCGTACCGGCGCAGAATGGCCGCGACTTCGGCGATCGGCCATGCCCGTTCGACCGGCATGATCGCGGCCCGCTCCTCGTGAAACGGGTTGTGCAGACTTACGGCCAGATGCACTTTCGTCGCGTCGAGAAACCGCTGCAGTTCAGGCGCTACGCCTGCCGTGGAGAGGGTGATGCGCGTCGGCGACCAGCCGAAGCCCCACTCCGAAGTCATGATTTCGAGCGCCCGCAGTACGTTGTCCGTGTTGTCGAGCGGCTCGCCCATGCCCATGAAGACCACGTTCGTCAGACTGTCGCGTTCGGGCAGCGAGACGATCTGGTTGAGGATTTCGGGCGCCGTCAGCGAGTGCTGCAGTCCTTGCCGTCCCGTCGCGCAGAATTTGCATCCCATGCGGCATCCGGCCTGCGACGAGACGCACAACGTGGCCCGCTCGCCGTCGGGAATGTACGCCGATTCGATCCATGCGCCCTGCTGCGTGCGGTAGAGGTACTTTTTCGTTCCGTCGGCCGACTCGGTGATCCGCGCGGGCGGGGTGAATGCGGGGCGGAAGCGTTCGGCCAGCTTCGCGCGGTGGGCCGCGGCGATGTCGCTCATCCGCATCGGGTCCTCGACGTGTTTCGCGTAGAGCCAGCGGGCCAACTGTTTCGCGGCGAAGCGCGGCATTCCCAACTCGGCGCACACGGCGGCGAGCTGCTCCGGGGTCTTCCCGTATAACGTTTCCGAAAGGGCCATTTTTCCGTCTCCTGCGAGCTGTTTTCCGGCACAAAAGTAGGTAAAAAATAAAGATTTTTGTGCGGGATGGCGCATTTTTGAATTTTTATCCATATATTTGTGGTGCATAGCATGCCTGTGCGTGATTTTTGACTTTGCCGAACAATTAAAATTCAAATAAATGGAAATTAAGAAATCACCCAAAGCAGACCTTCAGAACAAGCGGGGTCTTTTGCTTGAAATCGGCCTTGTAGTGGCTCTCGCGCTGGTTATCGCCGCTTTTGCCTACACGCCGAAGGAACACCGTATCGAGAAAGTCGACCTGAACTACGGTCCGGTCGAAGAGGAGATTACCGAGATTACCCGTCAGGACCAGAAGCCGCCCGAACCTCCCAAGAAGGTCGAGGTGAAGGTTATCGCCGACCTGTTGCAGGTGGTGACCAACGACACGAAGATCACGACCGAAGTGGACTTCGCCGAGTTCGACGAGAACACGGAGGTGATCCAGCAGGTCGAGGTGCAGGAGGAGGAGATCGAGGACGACCAGCCCTTCCTGATCGCCGAGACGATGCCCTCGTTCCAGGGCGGCGACCTCAATACGTTCCGTACGTGGGTGCAGCAGAACGTGCGCTTCCCGCAGATCGCTCTCGAGAACGGCATTCAGGGCCGCGTGGTCCTCACGTTCGTGATCGAGAAGGACGGCCGTCTGACCAATATCGAGGTGTTGCAGACGCCCGACCGTTCGCTGTCGGAGGAGGCGATCCGCGTGCTGAGCAAGTCTCCGAAGTGGAGTCCCGGCAAGCAGCGTAACCAGGCCGTGCGTGTGAAGTACACCCTGCCGGTAGATTTCCGCGTGCAGCAATAGGGTCGCGGACCGCAGATTTTGAGGGTATCCTGCTTTCGGGCGGATACCCTTATTTGTAGTTTGGAGCGACGTTTCCCGTCCGGTCCGGAAGGCGGGCGGAAACGGCGACGGATCAAAAAAACGAAACGATTGAAAGAGAATAACGAAAACAACAAGCCGGCCGCGGCTTCCGCAGCCGGGACCGGAGCGCCGTGCGAACGTGCGGTGCTGGTGGCCGTCGTCCGCGACAACCAGGACCCGCGGCAGGCCGAAGAGTTCCTCGACGAGCTGGAGTTCCTGGCCGAGACGGCCGACATCCGGGCCGTCAGGCGTTTCACGCAGCGGCTGCCGCAGCCGTCGGCCCGGATCTATGTCGGGCCGGGCAAGTTGCAGGAGATAGCCGACTTCTGCCGCGAGGAGGAGATCGACGTGGTGATCTTCGACGACGAGCTGACGCCGTCGCAGACGCGCAACATCGAAAAGGAGATGCCCTGCCGCCTGCTGGACCGCACGCGCCTGATCCTCGATATCTTCATGTCGCGGGCGCAGACGGCCTACGCCAAGACGCAGGTGCAGTTGGCCAATTACGAGTACATGTTGCCCCGCCTGTCGGGGTTGTGGACCCACCTCGAGCGGCAGCGCGGCGGCACGGGAACCCGCGGCGGCGCGGGCGAGCGCGAGATCGAGACCGACCGCCGGATCATCCGCAACCGGATCGCCAAGCTCAAGGAGGACCTCCGGCGGATCGACCGGCAGATGGCCGTGCAGCGGTCGAACCGCGGCGCACTGGTCCGCGTGGCGCTGGTGGGTTATACGAACGTGGGCAAATCGACGCTGATGAACCTCATCGCGAAGAGCGAGGTCTTCGCAGAGAACAAGCTCTTCGCCACGCTCGACACGACGGTGCGCAAGGTGGTCTTCGACAATCTGCCGTTCCTCCTGTCGGACACGGTGGGATTCATCCGCAAGCTCCCCACGGAGCTGATCGAGTCGTTCAAATCGACGCTCGACGAGGTGCGCGAAGCCGACCTGCTGGTGCATGTGGTGGACATTTCGCATCCGCAGTTCGAGGACCAGATCGCCGTGG
>OMDR01001406.1_pt1 | contig 11648 bp, 9 predicted proteins | sample 1645251 | NCBI WGS metagenome assembly OMDR01 (sample SAMEA103958142, study PRJEB25191) | human gut metagenome | biome: human-associated habitat [ENVO:00009003]; feature: intestine environment [ENVO:2100002]; material: feces | place: Germany | collected 2013/2015 | reverse complement strand
ATGCTGAAGTCCTTCCATGGCCGCACGCTGGCTACCGCCACCGCTACCGGTCAGGAGATCGTTCACAATCCCAAGTGGTTCTCCCCTCTGCCTGAGGGCTTCCGCTATGCCGAGTTCAACAACCTCCAGTCCGTCAAGGACATCATGGATGAATACGTCTGCGCCATCCTGACCGAGCCCGTCCAGGGCGAGGGCGGCGTGCGTCCCGCCTCTCAGGAGTTCCTGCAGGGCCTGCGCGACCTGTGCGACGAGAAGGGCATCCTCCTCATGTTCGACGAGGTCCAGGTCGGCTCCGGCCGCACCGGCAAGCTCTTCGCGCATCAGAACTACGGCGTGGAGCCCGATACCTGCTCCATGGCCAAGGCGCTCGGCTCCGGCGTGCCCATCGGCGCGGTCTGCGCCCGCGGCGACGCGGCCAAGACCCTCACCCCCGGCACCCACGGCTCCACCTTCGCCGGCGGTCCTCTCGCCTGCGCTCTGGCTGCCACCACGCTCGACGTCATGATCAACGAGGGCGTCATCGAGAATGCCCGTGTCATGGGCGAGTACTTCCGTGACCAGATGCACAAGGTCATCGAGAAGAACCATCCCAAGGCGGTCAACGAGATCCGCGGCCTCGGCATGATCAACGGCATCCAGCTCAACCATCCCAGCGGCCAGCCCGTCGTCGACCTGTGCTTCAAGGATGCCAACGTCCTCATCAACAACACCAACGGCAACGTCCTGCGCTTCGTTCCGCCGCTGATCACCGGCAAGGAAGAGATCGACCTGTGCATCAAGGCGGTCGACGACGCCATGACCAAGCTCGGTTGGTAAAGCGCAACAGCGTTATCGCCAAGCCCAAGGGGTAAATTTTGTGATATCCGGCAAGCGCGCGGCACTTGCCACCGTGCATAAAATATGCTAAAATATCCGCATATTTAATCGGTACGCCGCACGCTTCCCGTATCAGCCTTATATGCAATTTCCCCGTCCTCCCCTTCGCAGGGGGGCGAGGGAGGACGGGGAGACCGCAGCAAATCGTTTCCTGATCATTCAAGGAGGGAAAAATCACCGAATAAAGGGGGAATACCGTCAAGATCACGTCTTCCCGCCGCCGGTCTCATCTGCCGGTCTGCGGGCGCACAGACCCTCGCAAATACCGTAAAACAGTGTTCACCATCTACGAAGCTGCGCAGACGGGAGCGTTCCCGCCCTATGCGCACCATGTATTTAGAGAAAGGTTGGTACAATCAAGTGAGTGAAGAAAAGAAAGCCAGGACCCCGCGTATGCCAAAGCTGTGGGAAGCTCTGGTCACCATGCTGATCTTGGTCGGCGCATTGGCGCTCGGCATCGTCAAGTATGAAACAGACCCGCATGTCCCCATGTTCATCGGCGTTATGGGCGCCGCGCTGATGGCGCTCTACCTCGGCTACAAGTGGGAGGCCATCGAAAAGTCCATGATGGACGGTATTTATAAAGCCCTCCAGTCTGTCTGTATCCTCGTCATCGTCGGTATCCTCATCGGCGTTTGGATCAACGCCGGTGTCGTTCCCACAATGATCTTCTACGGTCTGAAGGTCCTCAAGCCCGCGATCTTCTTCATTGCGTCTGTTCTCATCTGCTCCATCACCTCTCTTGCCACCGGTACCTCCTGGGGCACGATGGGTACGATGGGCGTCGCCTTGATGGGCATTGGCTTCGGTCTCGGCATGAGCCCCGGCATGACCGCCGGCGCGGTCCTCTCCGGTGCCTACTTCGGCGATAAGATGTCCCCGCTGTCCGATACCACGAACCTTGCGCCCGCTATGGCAGGCACGGACGTTATGACCCACGTGAAGGCCATGATCCTGCCCACCGGCATCACCTATGTCGTCACCCTCATCGGCTTCGGTATTCTCGGCGCCATGCAGTATCACGGCGGCGATGCCGACATGAGCCGCGTGACGGAGTTCTCCGGCGCGCTCGAGGCCGTGTTCAATATCAACCCTGCGCTGCTCTTGCCCCCGGTCATCGTTATCGTGGCGGTTGCCATGAAGATGCCCGCCATCCCTGGTATCACGCTCGGCATCATTTCCGGCGCGATCATGGGCATGATCTTCCAGCCCGAGTGCAACATGGGTACCGTGTTTGATTTCGGCATGAACGGCTACTACTTCAGCGACGAAGTGCTCGCCATGTTCGAGGAGACCCTCTCTCCCGAGACCAGCTACACCATGACCCGTCTGCTTGAAAGCGGCGGTATCCTCGGCATGATGTCCTCCGTCGCCATGACGATCATCGCCATGATGTTCGGCGGCATTATGGAGGACACCCACCAGCTCGAGGTCATTGTCAACAGCCTCAAGAAGCTGGCGAAGGGCCCCGCGGGTCTCGTGCTCCTCACCGAGTGCACCTGCGTGCTCTCCAACGCCGTCATGCCCGAGCAGTACATCTCCATCGTCGTTCCCGGCCGTATGTACGCTGAGGAATACAGAGAGAAGGGTCTGCACCCGGCTCTCCTCTCCGGTACGCTGGAAAGCGCCGGTACCGTCACCTCCGCCCTCATTCCGTGGAACACCTGCGGCGTGTTTATCTCCAGCACCCTCGACATCAACGTGTGGGGCGCGGGCGGCTACGGTCCCTGGGCTCTGTTCAACTGGCTGATGCCGCTCATCAACTGGCTGTGCGCCCTCATCGGCTGGACGGTCAAGGATCTTGCCGGCAAGCCCTATAAGAAGTCCAAGGCTGCGGCTAAGGCGGAATAAATCAAAACGGCAAAGGAACGGTCTATGAACAGAGGAACGGCACGATACCCTCTTTTAGAGATCGACCTTGACAAGCTGAAAGCAAATCTGGCAGCGCTCATCGAGCGCTGCCAGAGCCTTTCTGTCGAGGTCGCGGGCGTGGTCAAGGGCTTTTCGGCGCTGCCGGAGGCCGCCGGGGTCTATACGGAATGCGGCGTGCGGAGCCTTGCCTCGTCCCGTCTCAGTCAGCTGCGCGCCCTGCGCGGCGCGGGCGTCGCCTGCGAGCGCGTTCTCATCCGCATCCCCATGCTCTCCGAGCTTCCGGAGGTCGCGGAGGTCGCGGACATGAGTCTCCAGAGCGAGCTTGAAACGCTCCGCGCCCTCAACGCGGTCTGCGCGAAGCGCGGAACGCGCCACAGGGTGATCCTGATGGCTGACCTCGGCGATCTGCGCGAGGGCTTCTGGAGCCGCGAGGAACTGGTCGACGCCGCGCTTGAGGTCGAGTATAAGCTCGACCATCTGGAGCTGGCGGGCGTCGGCACGAATCTCGGCTGCTACGGCTCGGTCGCCGCCACGCCGGAGAAGCTGCGCGAGCTGGTCTCCGCTGCCGAGGCGGTGGAGCGCGCCATTGGCCGCGAGCTGCAATACATCTCCGGCGGCGCGTCCACCTCCGTCCACATGGTGCTTGACGGCACGCTGCCCGCGCGCGTCAACCATCTGCGCATCGGCGAGTTCGCCCTCCTCGGCGGCATCTACGGCTGCTATCCCGACTTTCTGCGCCGTGACGTGTTCACCCTCCGCATGGAGGTCGTGGAGTGCAAGCCGCAGCCCAGCTATCCCGTCGGCGAGCTGACCGTAGACGCCTTCGGCAAAACGCGCGAATACACCGACCGCGGCATCCGCCGCCGCGCGCTCTGCGCCGCGGGCCGCGTCGATTACGGCGATCCCTTCGACCTCACGCCGCGACTCGCGGGCGTGGAGGTCCTCGGCGCGTCCTCGGACCACACCATTCTTGACGTGGAGGACGCCGCCGTCCCCGTCCGGCTCGGCGACGTGCTGGACTTCGGCGTGAGCTACGGCTCGCTCGTCTACCTCACCAACACGCCCGAGGTCCGCATCGTCTATCGGAAAGGCGGCCGCCTGTACACGGCGGAATAACGCACAAGGAAGCCCTCCGCTCGGTGAGCGGAGGGCTTCTCGTCGCTTTTTTGTTTTCTCAGCTCAGCGTCGTGCCGGTGACGAAGCTCGCCACGATGATGAGCAGGATGGAGATGGGCGCAACGTACTTGACCAGCACGCTGTAGACCTTTGCCAGCTTGAACGGCTTGCCGTCCAGCTCGATCTCATGCACGGCATTCGCGGGCTTCCAGATCCAGCCGGTGAAAATGCACACGCCGAGCGCGCACAGAGGGATCATCAGACGGTCGGTGAGGAACTCCATGAAGTCGCCGAAGATGGGGAAGCTCACGCCGTTGGCGAAGTCAAACCAGATGCCCTTGATGTTGAACGCGGCCTGCGACATGGTGTACAGACAGCCGATGAGGAACATCAGCGTGCAGACGATGATGGTGGTGGGCTTGCGCTTCCAGCCGAAGCGCTCGGTCAGGAACGCCACCACGCCCTCGATGAGGGATATGCTGCTCGTCAGCGCGGCGAACAGGAGCAGCATATAGAACAGCACGCCGAAAAACGCGCCGCCCGCCATGTGCTCGAACACGCCCGCGAGGGACGCGAAGGCGAAGCCGCCGCCCTTGCCGACGTTCTCGGAGCCGAGCGTCGCAAACACCGCGGGCACGATGATGAAGCCGGCGATGAGCGCCACGAGCGTATCCATCGTGCAGATGAGCGCCGTGTTCTTGCCGAGGTTCTCATGCTTGGGCAGATACGAGCCGTAGGTGATCATGATGGCCATGCCCAGCGACAGGGAGAAGAACGCCTGCCCCAGCGCGGAGAGGAAGGTGTTGAAGCCGACCTTGCTCCAGTCGCAGCTGAGCATATAGGCGAAGCCGACCTGCGCGCCGTCGAGCGTGATGGTGCGCGCGAGCAGTACAATGAGAATGATGAACAGCGCGGGCATACCGACCTTGTTGAACTTCTCGATGCCGCCCTCAACGCCCTTGATGATGATGACGGCGTTGACTGCCATAAAGACCGCGGCAAAGAGAATGGCGGTCAGCGGGAACCATGTCTCACCCGTCGCGGCGTTGTAGCCGAGCAGGCCGTAGAAATAGCCGAGCGGATCGGCATAGACCGTCTGCGCCTCCGTAATATAGGACACAACGTAGCGCAGCACCCAGCCGCCGACGTGGCAGTAATAGGAGGTGACGATGAACGCCACCGCAACACCCGTGACGCCGACCCACTTGAAGCCGCGGTAGCCGAGCTTGTGGAAGCTGTCGATGGCGTTCGCCTGCGCGGCGCGGCCGATGGTCAGCTCCGAGAGCATGACGGGGAAGCCGATGAGAACGACGATGGCCAGATAAATGAGGATGTAGGCGCCTCCGCCTCCCTCAAAAGCCTTGCCGGGGAACTTCCAGATGTTGCCGAGGCCGACGGCGCTGCCCGCCGCCGCCAGTATGAAGCCGATCTTGCTTCCCCATTGGGCACGATTGTTTTCCATGTGATTTTCTCCTTTAACTACGTTTCTCTCTCCGTTTTCCGTCAAATTCGTCCTCATATATTTTAATGAGATGTATAAATTAAACAGAAATTAGTCAAATGATACCGTCTTTCTTGCCAAAAGTAAAGCGACGTATTATAATAAAAATATGAGCGATCCTAATAGAAAGGAAATACTTCTATGGAAAGCAAGAAATTAGAGGCCCTGCTCATGGCAGTCGATCTCGGCAGCTTTACCAAGGCGGCAGAGGTCCTCGGCTACACGCAGTCGGGCCTGACACACATGATGAACTCGCTGGAAAAGGAGGTCGGCTTCACGCTGCTCGAGCGCGGACGCAGCGGCGTGCGCCTCACGGAGGAGGGCGAGCGCATCGCGCCCGCCGTGCGCGAATTTCTGCAGGCCAACGCCCGGCTGGACAGCGTGATCGAGCAGGTCGCCTCCTCGCGCACGGAGATCATCCGCGTCAGCGCCTACGCCAGCATCGCCATGCACTGGCTGCCGGGCATCATCCAGCGCTTCCGCGAGGAGTGCCCCGACGTGGACGTGGACATCCGCATGGCCGACCACGTCGACGTCCCCTACGAGCTGCTCGCGCAGGGCAAGATGGACGCCATCCTCGTCTCCCCGCAGGACGAGGGCCAGTACGAGTGGGTGCATCTTGCCGACGATCCCATGTTTGCCGTTCTGCCGAAGGATTTCGACACGCAGGGCATGACCGCCTTCCCGCTTGCCGCCTTCGAGGCGCGCGACTTCATCATGCCCTCGCAGGGCTTCGATAAGGACATCATGCGCATCTTCAACCGCATCGGCGTCAAGCCGCACATCCTGCCGACCTGGGTGGACGATCCCACCGTCATCAGCATGGTCAGCCACGGCCTCGGCGTGAGCATGATGACCGAGCTGACCGTCCGCGGCCGCACGGACGGCGTGAAGCTCCTGCCGGTCGAGCCGGCGTCCTCGCGCGAGCTTGGCCTTGCCGTCCGCTCGCTCGACGCCGCGAGCGACGGCCTGCGTCACTTCATCGACTGCACGAAGCGCGTCGTCGCGGAAATGCAGCCCTGAGCCGTTGCAAAAGCCACTTGTAATCACCGCCGAAGCGGTTATAATAAGGAAGCCCGCCGACCCGCGGGCGCAGAGAAAACAACGCGAAAGAAAAGGAACACCCTATGCTCACCTTTACTCCTGTCACGCAGCGGGACATTGCCCGCCTGCGCCGCTACTATAAAAGTTGCGAATACCAGCTCTGCGAATACTCTGCCCTCGTCAAGCTCATGTGGCGCAGCCACCTGCACCCCTCGTGGGCGGAGGGCGCGGGCTGCCTGATCGTCCGCAATTTCATCGACGGTCAGTATTGCTTCGACTACCCCGTTCCCGGCCCCAACGGCGATGAGGACGCGGCGCTCACGCTCATCGAGGACGACTGCCGCGAGCGGGATATTCCCCTCGTCCTCTCCGTCGTCCCGCAGGACAAGGCGGAGCGCCTTGCCGCGCGCTACCCCTACTTCCGCTTTTCCTCCCCGCGCGTCTGGCGCGACTATATCTACGCCGCCGAGGATCTGCGCGACTTTGCCGGACGCCGCTACTCCGGACAGCGCAACCACATCAACAAGTTCCGCAAGCTCTATCCCGACGCCGCCTTCCGCCCGCTCGGGAAGAGCGACCTGCCGCTCATCACGCAGTTCTTCCGCGACTACGAGGCCGTCTTCACCAAGGCGTCCGACTCGGCGAAAAACGAGCTGCGCTGCGCCGAGAAAATGCTCCGCATGACCGGCAGCCCGCACTTCCTCGTCGGCGGCATGGAGCTGGACGGCAGGCTCCTCTCCGTCGCCATGGCGGAGCGCTGCGGCGACACGCTGCAAATTCATATCGAAAAAGCCCTCTACGGCTATGAGGGCGTCTATCCCGCCACCGTGCAGGCGTTCGCGCAGGAATTTGCCGTGGACGGCGTGCGCTGGCTCAACCGCGAGGACGACGCCGGCGACAAGGGCCTGCGCACCTCGAAGCTCCAGTACCTGCCCGACCACCTCGGCGCGAAGCTGCGCTTCGACGTGCTCAACGAGCTGGTCAACATCACCGAGATCCCCACGCTTACCACCGCCCGCCTGACGCTCGACGCGCTCACCGACGCGGACAAAACCGCCTACGCCGCCCTCTGTCTCGACGACGACCGCAACCGCTGGTGGGGCTACGACTTCCGCAAGGACTACGACGGCACGCCCTACGAGGACTACTTTCTCGCCGTCGCGCGGGAGGACTGCGCCCGCTCCCGCGCCGTGAACTTTGCCGTCCGGCTCGACGGCGCACTCATCGGCGAGGTCGTCCTCTACCGCTTTGATTCCCGCGGCGGCGCGGAGCTCGGCTGCCGTGTCTCGCCGGACTTCGCGGGCCACGGCTACGGCACGGAGGCGTTCGCCGCCGTCGCCGACTGGGCGCTCTACCGGCTCCACCTCGCCCACGTCGTCGCCAAATGCTATAAGGAAAACGATGCCTCCTACAGGATGCTCTCCTCCTGTATGCACCGCGCCGGCGAGGATGAGACCTTCTTCTATTTTGATAAAGAGGTCTGAACCGCGTATGAAAAGACCGCCTCTGCACACAATAGTGCAGAGGCGATTTTTTGTGTTCACACAAAAGATCGCGGCATCTGCGGCACGCCGACAGGCGGCAGCCGCGCCGTATGCAGGCTCTCCATCTGCCGCCGACGGAGAGCAGCGCAAGGCAGAGCGGCAGAATGGAGATCTTCACGATGGGAACCAATTCCGAATTTTGCTCCGATGAGCGCGTGGGCTACACCCTGCTCAAATCCTTCCTCGCGGGTGACGTCAACGCCAACCGCTGCTACGCCGGCCTCTCGCCCGAGGAGCAGCAGCGCCTCGTCTCCGGCGCCAAGAGCCTGCGCACCCCCGACGAGGTCGCCAGCTACGTCTGGGACTATCTTGACAGACAAGGACGGTAAGCCGCCATGGAGCGCCTGACGGGACACTTTGAACTGGATGTCCGCACGCTCGACGCCCTGCTGGGCGTCGAGCGCTGCTTTGACATGATCGCCCGCGACCTCGTCGCGGGCGGCCGCCGCTGCCGTCTGTATGTCGTGGACGGCTACGGCGACGACGCGGTGCTCGAGCGCATGATCGGCTTCTGGCTCGCCCTGCCCTCCACCGCCGACGCCGCCGACGCGCAGACCTTCATCGACCGCTATGTGACCTTCAGCGAGGTCAACGCCGAAGCAGATCTCCGGCAGACGGCCACCGCCGTGTTCCTCGGCAAAACGCTGCTCCTCGCCGAGGGCTACGGCGAATGTATCCTCATCGACGCGAAGAGCTACCCCTCCCGCGGCGTGGAGGAGCCGTCCTCGGGCAAGGTGCTGCGCGGCGCGCACGACGGCTTCATCGAAACGCTCGTGCAGAACGCGGCGCTCCTGCGCCGCCGCATCCGCACGCCGCAGCTGACGCTCGAGGGTCACAAAATTTCCGAGAAATCCCGCGCCGACGTCGTCCTCTGCTATCTCGAGGACAAGGTGGACCGTGCGCTCCTCGCGCGCGTCCGCGCGAAGCTCGCCGCCATCGACGCGGACTCCATCTCCATGTCACAGGAGTCCATCGCGGAATCCATGATGGACCAGAGGCAATGGTTCAACCCTTTTCCACGCGTTCGCTATACTGAGCGCCCCGACGCCGCCACCGCAAGCATCATGGAGGGCAGCATCATCGTCCTCGTGGACAACTCCCCCGCCGCCATGATCCTGCCCACCCGCTTCTTTGATTTCGTGCAGGAGGCGAACGACTTCTATTTCCCGCCGCTCGTCGGCTCATACCTCCGCATTCTGCGCGTGGTCGTCTTTCTGCTCACGCTCTTCATCACGCCCGTGTGGTATCTGCTCGTGCAGGACCCTGACCTTCCCAACAGCGCGCTGAGCTTCCTCGCCGTCACGAGCGAGTATGAGGTCCCCATCCTCGCCCAGCTTCTCCTGACCGAGTTCATCGTCGACCTCCTCAAGCTCGCCTCGCTCAACACCCCCAGCGTCTTTTCCAACTCGTTTTCCATGATCGGTGCGCTCGTGCTCGGCGACTTCGCCGTGCAGGCGCATTGGCTCGTGCCGGAGGTGCTGGCGTACATGGCGTTCGTTGCCATCGCGAACTTCGCCCAGCCGAGCTACGAGCTCGGCTACGCCTTCAAGCTTCTGCGCCTCGTGCTGCTCGTCAGCTCCGCTGCCCTCGGCTGGGTCGGACTCGCCCTCGGCACGCTGCTCATCGTCGTCCTGCTCGTCACCACCAGGCCCATCGCCGGCGGACATTATATGTATCCCATTTATCCCTTCAACTGGCACGCGCTCCGCGCCCTGCTCATCCGCCGCCCCATCGCCCCCGACAACACCTGAATGTATTGCTCAAACGTATCGCTCAAAAAGCCGCCCTCCCGGGCGGCTTTTCTTTTGTCCGATCTCTCCTATTCGCCGCTCTCCCCGCGCTGCCTCCTCCGTCTCCGCGTCAGAGCTCCGAACCAAAAACCGGCGGCGGAGATGATCGTTCCCTTCAGCAGCAGACTCGGCTGCGGCAGACGCAGGATGCCGACGGAGAGCATGTTGGCCAGCATGAAGGTTGCGTACCCCGCGAGCATATGCATCGTGCCGAATATAAGCGGCAGCAGCCAGCCTTGTCTTCCGCCGTATCCGCCCCGGCCAATGAGCAGTGAAATAACAAAGGCGGCGACCGGCAGCACGAGCCACAAAAATACGATGCCGTAGCCCATGGCGTCGCTTGGCCCGGTGAGCAGCCAGAAAAAGAGCACGGAAACGGCCCAGATGCCCAGATATACGCACAGAAGGATCAGCAGAGATTGCTCCCTCCGGCTCCGCACGGTGTTGGTGCTCTCCTCCAGATAATCCAGATAATCTGACATCGGTGCTTCCTCCTTTAACAATGCATCCAGACTGACCGCGTACAGGTCGCTCAGCCGCACCACGCTCACAATATCCGGATAGTTCTTTTCATTCTCCCAGTTTGATATGCTCTGGCGGCTCACGCCCAGCGCCTCCGCCGTCTGCTCCTGCGTGAGCCCAGCCGCTATGCGCGCCTGCCTGAGCTTGGCTCCGATCTCCATAGGCATCCCGTCCTTTCTGCCTTCATCATAGGGAAATGAGCGGGCTTTGTCCATCAAAAATATTTGACAACGGTCGGTTTTCCCAAAAACTTTTTCAAATCCTCTTGACAAATCGTTCCCGATGTATTATTGTACTAATCATCTAATACAATCATACATCAAGAAAAGGAGGAACCGTATGGAGTGGCAATTCCGCAATGACAGCCCCATCTACACCCAGCTCACGCAGCGCCTGACGCAGGCCATCGTCGCGGGCGAATTCCGCCCCGGCGAGCGTCTGCCCTCGGTGCGCGAGCTTGCGGTGGAGGCGGGCGTCAATCCCAACACGGTGCAGCGTGCGCTCGCCGACCTTGAGCGCGACGGGCTGGTCTTTTCCCAGCGCACCGCGGGCCGCTTCGTGACGGGAGATGTTTCCATGATCGAAAACGCGAAGCTCCGTCTGGCGGATCAATGTGTGGAGAATTTTCTCTCCGAAATGGCAAAGCTCGGCTGCGGCAGAGACGAGGTCATCGCCCTGCTGCAAGGCCGAAAGGAGGAAGAACCATGAGTTTTTTAGAATGTAAGGCGCTCACCAAGCGCTACGGCGGCAAATCCGCCCTCGAGGGCGTGGAGCTTTCCATCGAGCCGGGCCGCATCGTCGGTCTGCTCGGCCCGAACGGCAGCGGCAAAACGACCCTCATCAAGCTCGCCAACGGCCTGCTCACCCCCACGAGCGGCGAAATTCTGATCGACGGCAAAGCCCCCTCGCCGGAGACGAAGGCCATCGTCTCCTATCTCCCCGACCGCAACGCCCTGCCCGACTGGATGACCGTCGCGCAGACCGTCGGCTACTATGCCGACTTCTACGCCGACTTCCGCCGCGACGCGGCGCAGGAGATGCTCGCCCGCCTCGGCCTCGATGCTTCGGCGCGCGTCAAAACGCTCTCCAAGGGCACGCGCGAAAAGCTCCAGCTCATCCTTGTCATGTCCCGCGCGGCGAAGCTGTATCTGCTCGACGAGCCGATCGGCGGCGTCGACCCCGCCACCCGCGACTACATTCTCCGCACCATCATCGGCAACTACAACGAGGACGCCTCCGTCGTCATCTCCACCCACCTCATCGCGGATGTCGAGCAGGTGCTCGACGAGGTGATCTTCCTGCAAAACGGCCGCGTCGAGCGGCACACCACCGTCGACGCCATCCGCGGCGAAACCGGCAAAAGCGTCGACGAGCTTTTCCGGG
>OMDR01001400.1_pt1 | contig 11678 bp, 12 predicted proteins | sample 1645251 | NCBI WGS metagenome assembly OMDR01 (sample SAMEA103958142, study PRJEB25191) | human gut metagenome | biome: human-associated habitat [ENVO:00009003]; feature: intestine environment [ENVO:2100002]; material: feces | place: Germany | collected 2013/2015 | reverse complement strand
GTAGGTCACACGGATACGGGCGGGCGAACCGCCGATGCCCAGAAAGCCGCTCTTGGCACGCTCCAAGATTTCCAGAGACACGTCGTCCCGCTCCAGACCCAACTGGGTCAGCGCCTTACGGACAGCTTCCTCCTCGGTCTTGCCCGTTACTTCGATATAGCTCATAGACAAAACTCCTTATTCGTAGTGCTTTTCATCATAGGCACGGCCACGTGCATAAGGCCGCTGGCCCACACGTCCGTTTTCATTGGTGCCGCTGTGCTTTTCCTCGCCGCCCTGCTTTTTCTTCTTGGGCTGGGGCTTACGGTCATTGCGGCCACCGCCGTTCATCTGCTGCTGGGCCATGAGTTCCTTCTGCTTCTGGTACTTGGCGTAGCGCTTTTCACGGGCGGCCTTTTCCTTCTCGGTCTCCTCACGATCCAGGATCTTATTGAAGTACTTGTTGAGAGTCACCTCCTGGATCAGGGAGAACACGGTGTTGGCGATCCAGTAGATGCACAGTGCGGCGGGCAGCATATAGCCCATCCACAGGGTTATCAGGGGCATCAGGTACATCATGGTCTTGGCGGAGCCTGCGCCCTCGGCGCTGTTGGTGCGCATGGTGATGATGCTCATCACCAGCTGGGCCGCCGCCGAGATCACAGGCAGCAGCAGGATGCCCCACACGGGCCAGCCGCCGCCGGGGAACTGGCTCAGCAGCGTGGAGGGCTGAGACGCCAGATCCATCCCAAGGAAGCTGTAGTTCAGGTCCACCAGACCATCGAACTTCCCGGCGAAGCTCTCCCAGTGCTCATGGATGAACTTGGCCAGATAGATCTGGTCATAGGTGTTGTTACTGGCCTCATAGCCCAGCGTACCTGCCAGCGTGCCGATCTCCTCGATGACGGAGGTGGACAGGCTCATGAAGTACCGCAGGGGGGTACGGATGATGGCGTACAGGGCAATCAGGATGGGGAAGGGGATGAAGGACCACAGGCAGCCGGACATGGGGTTCACGCCCTCACGGGCGTACAGGTCCGCCATCTCCTGCTGCTGGCGCTCCCGATTGTTGGCGAAGCGGGTCTGGATATCCTTCACCTTGCCCTGCGTCCGGTTCATCCGGAGCATACTCTTCTTGCTCTTGAGCTGGAAGGGCAGGATCACCAGCTTCACCACCAGAGTGAAGAGGATCAGAGCCAGACCGTAGGACCCGGTGAGACTGTAAAACAGCCGGGTCAGCCACGCAAACGGCACGCAGATGTAATAGCCGATTTGTGCAAACATGGGGTAGATACCTCCGTTTTATAATGGGATGGGAAAAACGAGGCTGTTGCGTCAGGGGACAGGGTCATACCCGCCCTTGTGGAAAGGATGGCATCGCATCAGACGGCGCAGGGCCAGAAGGCCGCCCTTGGCGGCGCCGTATTTCTCCACCGCCTCCACGGCATACTCCGAGCAGGTGGGGATATAGCGGCACCGGGGCGGAAAAAGAGGGGAGACGGAGGTCTGGTAGAACCGGAACAGCTTCAAAAGCGCCCGCTTCATGCCGTCTCCTCCGGCACAAGGCCCGCCTGCCGCAGCAGGCGGAGATACGTCTCGTCCAGCTGCTGATAGGTGCTGCGGACGGCCCGCCCACGGGCCACTAAAATCACGTCGAAGCCCGGCTGCATCTCCGGCTTGTGGAGCCGGTACAGCTCCCGGAAGCGGCGGCGCACCCGATTGCGGACCACGGCGTGGCCCAGCTTGGTGCTGACGGTGATCCCCAGACGGGACTGTCCCTGACGGTTTTTCTGCCAATACAGCACCATCTGCGGCGACACCAGACTCTTGCCCTTGCGGTAGATGCGGCGGAACTCATAATTTTCTTTTACCGTGACGGCTGCCTTCATAGCGTCCTCTTTTACCAATCTGAATTACATAGACCAATAGGGACGGCGGTTTTTCCCATCCACCGTCCCTGTTTGATTATCTATGACCGATGCACTTTCCGTGACCTCAATGGGTCAGGCGAGCACGGCCCTTGGCACGGCGGCGAGCCAGCACCTTACGGCCGTTGCGGGTGGCCATTCTCTTGCGGAAGCCGTGCTCCTTGGAGCGCTGACGCTTCTTGGGCTGATAGGTACGGAACATTGCATGACACCTCCATCTTTTGTAAGATCAGGCGGCAGAAAAAACCTCTGCCGCACATACTCGACGGCGGGTGGGAAGCATTCTCCCACGGCCGCAGTTGACATTCGTCAGGCGCTTAAAATTAGCGCATTTGTCATTATACATGAGCTTTTTCCGCCTGTCAACAAAAATCTGAAGGGGAAAAGAGCGGGTTCTTATGAAAAGCGGTGTGTTTTTTCGGCAAAAGTCTAAAATCTGGTGGTTTTCCTCCGGTTTTTCTCCCTACATCTTGTGCCTTCCGGTGCGTCATTTTTTGCAGCTTATATTAGAATAAGTGTAGACTTTTCCGGGGGTTTCTGCTATACTATTCTCGGATAAATTTTTTTCAAATACAGAGATAGAGATCCATCAGGGGAAAGGGGCGCTTTCATTGAATTCCATTTCTGACGTATGGCAGAGCGTACTAAGCCGATTACAGGAGCAGCTCAGCGAGACCACCATCCGCACATGGTTCGACGAGGTGGACGTGGTCACCATGGAGGACTCCGCCTTCGTGCTGCATTGCAGCAACTCCTTCAAAAAAAGCACCATCGAGACCCGTTTCATGAAGCACATCAAGGCGGCGCTGAAGGACATCTTCTCCTCCGATCTGGAGGTGAAGATCCTCAACGACGAGCAGCTGGCTGCCTATCACGGTGTGGCCCCGGATCAGCCCGGCTCCCTGCTGGATTCCGACGCCTTCACCTTCGAGACGTATGTGGTGGGGCCGCAGAACAAGCTGGCCTATGCGGCGGCACGGGCCGTGGCGGATAAGCCGGCGGAAAACTTCAACCCTCTGTTCATCTACGGCGACTCCGGATTGGGCAAGACCCATCTGCTCTACGCCATCGCCCATCAGGTCAAGCGCAAGCGGGAGGACCTGCGGATCGTGTACATCAAGGGCGACGACTTCACCAACGAGCTGATCGCATCCATCCGGGAGGGCAGCAACGCCGAGTTCCGGGAGAAGTACCGGCAGGCGGGCATCCTGCTGGTGGACGATATCCAGTTCATCGCCGGCAAGAAGCAGACCCGGGTGGCCATTGTCAAGAACAAGGCCGCCATGCTGGGGGTAAAGCTCCCCGACGAGATCTACGGCTACATCGCCGAGAACGTCACCGCCAACGTGCGGCAGATCGAGGGGACCCTGAATAAGCTGCTGGCCTACCGGGATCTGCTGGGGGATCAGGTGGACGAGCAGTCCGTGGGCCGTGCCGTCCGGGATATGCTGCAAAAGAGCAACGAGTACATCCCCTCGCCGTCGGTGATCATCAGCTATATCTGCAAGTATTTCAGCGTGGAGGAGGATGTGCTCCGTGGCCAGCGCCGGGGCCGCAACGAGGTCAACGCCCGGCAGATCGCCATGTACCTCATCCGCCGCATGACCAATCTCTCCCTCAACGACATCGGCAAGGAATTTGGTGACCGGGACCACACCACGGTGCTGCACTCGCTGGATAAGGTAGAGAAGCAGATGCGTACCGACCCCGCCTTTGCCGAGGTGGTGAAGGAGATCACCACCAACATCAACGCCAAGCGCTGACCCCACTTTTCCACAAGGCTCTGTGGATTCCACAGGGAAAAGGTGGGGAGAAGAAAACACCGTCGTTCCCTGTGGAAAAAGGGGAGGTTTCGTCCACAAACAGCGGTGGAGAACAAACCGTGTCGCAGCAAGGGCTTGCGCCGGTTTTCCACAAGAAAATTCTCTACTGCGGCTGTTACTGAATAAAAGATTAGTTTATGTTCTCTTTCTGAGAAGCATGACAAAAATCGTTCGACAAGAAAGGAAGAAGAATATGCTCCGTTTCTCCTGCGAAAAAGCGCTGCTGCAAAGTGCCGTCAATACCGTGTCCCGTGCCGTGGCCGCCAAAAGCTCCATCCCTGCGCTGGAGGGGATCCTTGTAGAGGGCAGCGACCGGCTGACCATGTCGGGCTACAATATGCAGACCGGCATCCGCACCGCCTTTGAGGCCGAGATCCACGAGGAGGGCCGCATCGTCCTCAACGCCCGCCTGTTCGGTGAGATCATCCGGAAGCTGCCGGACGATCTGGTGGTGTTTGCGGCGGATGAGAAATATATGGTGCGCCTGACCTGCGGTGACGCCAGCTTCGAGATCATGGGCCTGTCCGCCGAGGACTACCCGGAGCTGCCGGAGGTGGATGACGAGTACTCTGTGGCTATCCAACAGGGGACCCTGAAGGCCATGATCAACCAGACCAGCTTCGCCGTTTCCACCAACGAGACCCGTCCCATCCACACCGGCTCCCTCTTCGAGATCAACGAGCAGGGCCTGACCATGGTGTCCGTGGACGGCTTCCGTCTGGCTCTGCGGCGGGAGCCGCTGGAGCGCATCGACGGCGGCGCTTTCCGGTTCGTGGCCCCCGGCTCCGCCCTCAACGAGGTGGAGAAGATCTGCGAGGACAGCGACAACCTCATGACCATCATTCAGGGCAAGCGCCATCTGATGTTCGAGACCGGCTCCACCCAGCTGATCTGCCGCCGTCTGGAGGGCGAATTTCTGGATTACCGCAACGCCATCCCCCGCAACAACCCCATCTCCATTTTGGTGGATACCAAGGCCATGCTCAACAGTCTGGACCGTGTCAGCGTGGTCATCAGTGAGAAACTGAAAAGCCCCGTCCACTGCATCTTTGATGATGGCCGTGTGTACCTGTCCGCCAAGACCGGCAACGGCGAGGCTAAGGACATCTGCCCCGTGGAGGGCGACGGTCAGGGGCTGGAGATCGGCTTTAATAACCGCTTCTTCATGGACGCCCTGCGCTATGCCCCGGCGGAGAAGGTAAAGATGGAGCTGAACACCGGCATCTCTCCCTGCATCATGACCCCCGTGGAAGGGGAGGAGAATTTTCTCTATATGGTCCTGCCGGTGCGGCTGAAGGCATGATAACAAACTGAAATATAGAGAGAGAATTATACAGATAGTTGTTGAGTGGAGTTTGTTTTCACTTACTTACGTTTAGTAATGTCATTGCGAGGGTGCGAAGCACCCGTGGCGATCCGTAATACCCTTTGCAGTTTTTCTTTGCTGTCTCCGACGGCCTGTTTTTCCAGTAGCTTTTTATTTTTATGCCTCCGGCGGGTTTCTTTTTCACATAATGTTTTTTGCCTCCGGCGGCATACTTTTTGCCAACAGCAGCAAAAAGCTTTCACCGTCGTGTCAACCGGTTTCCAGCCACGTTGTGGCGTGAAAACCGGGACACTTCCTCGAAACCGCCTCGCTTCATCCGCCACAGGCGGCGCTTCGACGGTTTCCTAAAAATGCCGCTTGAAACCGATGGTTTCAAGACTTCCTTTACTCTCAAGAGTTGCGTTCGTTATGGGACATAGTGGGAATTGACTCAGCAACAGACCCGCTGCCGCTCCCGCTCAGGTGAAGGGGCGTGTGGGTCTACCGCCGTGGCGATCCGTTCTTCACGGTAGAACAGCGAACTTCTTCAACTGCCCACGTAGCGGCAGCGTGAGTAGGAGACCGCCACTTCCCTGCTTCGGCGGGGTTTAGGATGCAACTCTTGCACACAAAAGAGGAAGTCTTGAAACCTTAGGTTTCAAGTGGCACTCTTTGGGTACTTTCTGCTGCTACTGGCAGAAAGTTACCCGTCGGAGACAACAAAAAAGAGAAGGATCATGGACCGCCGAAGGCACAAACGGAATCTTCGACAGACTTTTTGCTTGGGAACCCATCTCCGCATAGAACAAGAGACCGGCAGGGATGCCGGTCTCTTGTAAAAAGCCTTTCTTGCCGTGGAACCGGCGTAGCCGGACAACGCAGGCAGATATCTCCCGCCCTTACAGGTCCTCCTCCTGCGTGGCCACCGCCGTACCGCCCAGCCCGAAGTCCTCCTCCACGCTGCCGCCGTCCCGGCGCAGCATGGTCTCCATCACCCGGATATCGCTGTCCACATCCATGGCGTCGGCGTGGTACAGGGCATCCAGCTGGCGCTCGAAGCCCGCCATGATGCTGTCCATGGTACGGCGGATCTTCTCCTTTGCCTGGGTAAGGTTCTCGCCGCTGACCCCCGCCTCCTCGAAGTCGGCATAGGAGTCCAGCAGCTTCTCCGTGGTGGGCAGGTAATAGTTCAGGAAGGTGGCTGCCTGATTCTTCTTGGCGGGGTCCTCCTCCACCAGCTTCAGGATCTTCCCGGCGATCTCCTCCAGCCGATCCATCTTCCGGCTCAGCTCCGGGTCTGCGATGCGGTCGTTGGAGCGGCGGATGCTGCGGAGCATCCCGGAGTAGCCCTCCTCCGCCTCCTGCGGCACCTGCGGAGCCTCGCGCTGCCGCTCCTGCCGTTCCTGATCCTCCGCCGCCTCATGGCTGCGGAACAGCATCCCCCGACCCAGATCCAGATAGGCCTCCTCGCCCCACAGGCCCTTTTCCAGCATGGCCTGCAGATCCCGCTCCGCCCGGCGCTCGGATACCTCCGCCGCACGGGCCAGACTGGCTACCGAGATGCTGCTGCGCTTGCCTGCGATCCGCAGATAGGAGGCGTAGCGCCGGTGACGGCGGGTCATGGAGCCGCTGCCGATCAGCAGTCCGATGCCGCCGGCCAGCAGGCCCGTGGGATAGAACAGGCCCTCTAAAAAGTACTTCACATAGCGCAGCTGGAAGCCGTCCTCCAGCCAGAACAGGTTATCCGCCACGCCGTTGAAGAACGCCACGGCGCCCACGATGGTCAGCAGAATACCGGCGATCTTCATCCATTTGGCGCTCTTGGCGGAATATTGGGGCGTCTGGGTGGCCTTCTGGATGGCGGCACTGGCCTTCCTGGTCGTGGTGGATGCGGTCTTGGCGGCAGTCTTTCGCCGCTTGGGGTCCGACAGCTTGGAGATCAGCATGATCAAACCCACCGGCCACAAGCCGGTGACGAAAAAAATAGCCGTCATGATCCAGTAGCCCACATCCGGCCCGGAGTTGTCGTTCTTACTGCGGGAGCTGGTGCTGCTTCGGGCTTTTGTTGGTCGTTGTTTTCCCGGTGGCGCTTTTACCGCTGCTGCTTTCGCCGGCAGTTGTCTTTCCCGTACTGTCGACCGCAGCCTCACCGGCCGTAGCGGCAGAGGAGCCGCCGGTATGGACCTCGACGTTTTTCTCGCCGCCCTCCTTGGAGTAGCTGTAAGAATAGGTGTAGCTATATTCTCCGGTCTGGCTGTTGTCCTTGTCAGTCATGGGTGTTCTCCTCTCCCCGCTTTCTCAGCTTGCGCTTGTTGCCGTTCTCATCCACCACCCAGGTGTTATCCAGTTCCCGTGCCAGATTCCCCACCACGGTGTCGATATACTCCCGGCGTAGGGCAGCCCGCTCCTGCGTCTCCTCCGGAGTCAGCCCCTCCGGAGTCCTGGCCTTCTTTGCCAGCTCATTGATCCGGTCGATCTTCTTCTGATCCATACGATATTTACCCGCCTTTCCGCCCAAATCGGACGAATCCATATACCGAAAAATGTCCGTAAAACGTCCACAAAATGTCCAAAATATCCGCAATGTCCACAAAATGTCCCAAACAAGCCATCCGCAGCAAAATGATCCGCAGCAGGATATCCGCAGTCGGGGCGGTGCCGTCAGAGGTAGCGCTTGACGGTGATAAACACCCTTCCCTTTTTCGTCTGATTCCCCACTTCCTCCAGCACGCACTTGCCAAGGCCCCGGAGAGTCAGCACGTCGCCCTGCACCACCTGCCGGTCCGGCTTCTGCCGGTCCGCCCAGTTCACCTGCACCTTGCCGGAGGTGACGGCCTCCGCCGCCTTGCTGCGGCTCAGGGAAAAGCCCACCGACAGAACACTGTCCAGCCGCAGGGAGGACACGGTATCCCGCAGCAGCTTCACCTTCTCCTCCGGCACCTGAAGCTCCGTGGGACCGATGGGCTGCACCTTCAGCCGTACCCGGCCGGCGCTGTCCCAGCTATCCAGCAGGAAGCGGCGCACCGGCTCCGTCACCAGCACATCCACCGACTGCTCTGCCACCAGAATATCCCCCACGGATTCTCTGGTAACACCCAGCCCCATCAGGCTGCCCAGCACGTCCCGGTGGGTCAGGCTGTTGGGTTCATAGAAGGTGGCCCGCAGAGCGGCCACGGCCTCGAAGTCCGGTTCCGTCTGCCAATCCGGCAGGAAGTGGGCCTGCCGCCGCTGAGCGGTATCGTAGCCACCCCATAGAAGCCAGCCCTCCCGGACATCCAGCGCCCCCATCAGGCGGCGCACCAGCTCCTGCTCCGCCGGGGAGATGAAGCCCGTCACCACCGGGATGTTCCTGCGGCGGCACTGCTCGTATTTATCCCAGACCCTTCCAAGCAGCAGGCGCTCGTCACCGTTTGCCGCCAGTCGGTCCAACAGATCCCGTTTATCCATGGTTCTCCCCCAGATTCTGCGTGTGATACAGCCGGGCGTAGGCCCCGTTCTCCGCCAGCAGCTGGGCATGGCTGCCCTGCTCGGCAATGCGGCCGTCCTGCACCACCAGAATCCGGTGGGCGGAGCGGATGGTGGAGAGCCGGTGGGCAATGATGAGGGTGGTGCGGCCCTGGCTCAGTTGGTCAAAGGCCCCCTGGATCTTCGCCTCGGTGACGCTGTCCAGTGCCGAGGTGGCCTCGTCCAAAATGAGGATAGCCGGGTCCTTCAGGAAGATGCGGGCGATGGCCACCCGCTGCTTCTGGCCGCCGGAGAGCATGGCCCCCCGCTCCCCCACATAGGTGTCGAAGCCCTGAGGCATGGTCCGGATATCCTCCAGCAGCTCCGCCCGGTAGGCCGCCTGCTCCACCTCCTCGTCGGTGGCGTCGGGGCGGCCGTAGCGGATATTCTCCCGAATGGTATCGGCAAAGAGGAACACGTCCTGCTGCACGATGCCGATGGCCCGGCGCAGGGAGCGCTGGGTCACCTGCCGCACGTCCAGCCCATCCACCCGGATGCTGCCCTCCGTGACGTCATAGAACCGGGGTACCAGCTGGCACAGGGTACTCTTGCCGCCGCCGGAGGGGCCTACGATGGCCACCGTCTCCCCGGCGGCCACGGTGAGATCGATGTCGTGAAGGACCTCGCTGCTGCCCGGATAGGTGAAGCTGACATGATCCAGCTCCACCTCGCCCCGGACCTGCGACAGCTCCACGGCGTCGGGGGCGTCCTGAATGGTGGGCTCCGTGGCCATCAGTTCAATGAACCGGTGAAGGCCCGCAAAGCCGTTGGAGAACATCTCGGCAAAGTTGGCCAGCTTGCGGATGGGGCTGATGAAGGTGGTGATATACAGGCTGAAGGTAATGAGCCCCACATAGTCCATCTGCCCCTTCATGATGAGCCAGCCGCCCACGGCGATGACCACCACGGACAGGATGCAGATGAAGAACTCCATGCTGGCGTTGAAAAGGCCCATCTCTTTATGAAAGCCACGCTTGGCGGTCTTGAATATCTCGTTGGCGCCGTCAAATCGGGTCTGCTGCTTCTCCTCATTGGCGAAGGCCTTGGTGGTGCGGACACCGGAGAGACCGGACTCGATCTCGGCGTTGATGACGCCGGTTTTCTGCTTGGCCGCACGGGAGGCGGCGCTCATCTGGCGGCGGCGGTACATGACCACCACCATGAAAATGGGGATGATGAGACTCACCACCAGCGCCAGACGCCACTGGATGGAGAACATGACGATCAGGGCGCCCACGATGGTCACTGCGGAGATGAACAGATCCTCCGGGCCGTGGTGGGCCAGTTCCGTCACCTCGAACAGGTCGGAGGTCAGGCGGCTCATCAGCTGGCCGGTGCGGTTGCGGTCGTAGAAGTCGAAGCCCAGCTCCTGCATATGGCGGAACAGATCCCGGCGGATATCCGCCTCCACCCGGATGCCGAAGGTGTGGCCCCAATAGCCCACCACGAAGCACAGAAAGGAGCGCAGCACAAAGGCCAGCACCACGATCCCCATGACGATGAAGAACGTGCGGTACTGCTGCTGGGGCAGCCACTGGTACATGGCGGTACGGGAGATCAGGGGAAAGGCCAGATCCACCAGAGAGATCATGAAAGCGCAGGTGATATCCAATGCGAAGAGCCGGCGGTGGGGCCGGAAATAACTGAGGAAAATGGCCAGAGGCCGCTTGGTCTGAAAATCCTTGGTGGTCATGGTGCGCTGAATCTCCTGTTCATATACTTGCCGCAGCACAAAAAGCGATGCAGATTTGGTTTTTTATTATACCATGTTTTTTTCCGCATAGCAAGCGGTGGCCGGTGGGAGTTTTGATCGGAAGCAAAAAACAACCCATCCGCAAAGGCGGATGGGTTGGTGGGATCTCAGCGGGTCAGCATGGTAAAGGCCAGCAGGAGCCCCAAAAAGGCAAGGTTGAACGCAGAATAGACGCCGATATAGTACTTGGTGCGTCCGGGATCGTGCTTAACGTATTCCCGGAAGGTGATAAGGCTGGCCAGCGAGGCGATCAGCGTGCCGGTGCCGCCGATGTTGACACCCAGCAGCAGCTCCCGGTAGTTGTCCGTGAAATGGGACAGCAGGATGGCCGAAGGAACATTGCTGATGAACTGGCAGGACAGGGTGCTGAAGAGCAGCGTGTCACGGCTCATGAGCGCACCCAGCAGATCACGCATGTTGCCGGCGAAGACGAAGAAGAACACAAAGGTCAGCAGCAGCGGATAATCCACCATTTTCAGAGCCTTGGGGTCAGCGATCAGCAGCACCGCCGGGATCACGATAAGGCCGATCCAATAGGGGATCACCCGGAACACGATGACGATGGCCAGCACGAACAGCACCAGATACAGCACGGTCCGGCCGGTGGGGAGCCGGATGGGCTCGTCCTCGATCTCCATGGGCTCCGGCCGCACGAACAGGCAGCACACCGTCAGCAGGGTGATGGACACCACAAAGGGCGGGGCCATGATCCCCATGAACTCCCCGGTGGGGATGTTGAAGAAGGTGTAGAGGTAGAGATTCTGCGGGTTCCCGAAGGGGGTCAGCATCCCGCCCAAATTGGCGGCGATGTTCTGCATGACGAAGGTAAAGGCCATGTAGCGCTGCTTGCCGGTGGTGGTAAGCACCAGATAACCCAGCGGCAGAAAGGTCAGCAGCGCCATATCGTTGGCAATGAGCATGGAGCCGATGAAGGTGATATACACCAGCGCCAGAATACTCATGCGGGCGTTTTTGAAGCACTTGACCACCTTTCTGGCCAGCATATAGAAGAAGTTGATATTCTTCAGCGCACAGACCACCGCCAGCACGCAGAACAGGCACGTCAGCGTTTTCAGGTCAAAATAACCCAAATACGCACGGTCCGGCGGGATAATGATGCTGGTAATGGCGGCAGCCAGCAGGGCGATCACCATGACCATATTCTTTTTGATGAATGCGTGCATAGAAGGTCGTCTCCCCGGATACTCAGTATGCAAGGCCCTCACCCTCGGACAGAGGGGTAAAGCGGATGCCGTTGCGACGGCAGTAATTCTCCGCCGCAGAGCCCTCCCGGCAGTATACCACGACCTTGTCGCAGCCGTCAAACAGTCCCCAACCAAGGTCCTTTACGGAGTCCGGGATCAGCACACGCTCCAGACTGACGC
>OMDR01001396.1_pt1 | contig 11719 bp, 10 predicted proteins | sample 1645251 | NCBI WGS metagenome assembly OMDR01 (sample SAMEA103958142, study PRJEB25191) | human gut metagenome | biome: human-associated habitat [ENVO:00009003]; feature: intestine environment [ENVO:2100002]; material: feces | place: Germany | collected 2013/2015 | reverse complement strand
CGCCGAGCTCGACGATAAAAACCCGAACTGCTGGATCGTCGGTTTTTCGGAGGACGAAAGCACCCCGTATGCGTTCGCCGTGTGCGTGCAGGAGGGCTCCTCCGGACTCTATACCGCCGGTGAAGTCGTCTCCGCCGCACTCAATGCCATTACAGGGAACTGATCTTCCGTAAACCACAGCGAAGCGACGAATAAAGTTTCGTCCACCTTTTCAAAGGTGGTGGTTTCCAAAGGCAACGCCTTTGGTCGTCGTTCGCAAACGGCGAGACCTTTTTACCTACCAAAAATCAGGAAGATAGGCAGAATAGTCCGGTGGACTGTTCTGCCGCAAGGAACCCTATTAAGGGGTTCCTTGAAGAACTCGCCACAGCGAATTCTTAGAAATAAAGCAACGCCGCACCCTCGATTTTTCATTGAGAGTGCGGCGTTACTTTATGCCTTCGTATAAAATTCAAGCTCCCTCTGACCGAGAAAAAGAGTGAGATACTGCGCACCCTCAATCATAGCCGAGAACACCCACGGCAGCAAAATCAAAAGCCGACAAAATGCAACGAACCCCGAGGAGTTGCCTCGGGGTTCGTTGCTTGAAAAAGGAGATTTATGAAAAAGACTCGTACTCTAAATTAAATCAACCCGCGCTGTATTCGGAAAGCTTCAGTTCCACGGTTGCGGACTGCTGCGTCGAAGAGCGGTACACCTGAAGTGTTACCGTATCGCCCGGCTTCTTGCTGAGGATTGCGGAACGCAATGTGGATTCACTGTCCAGCTGCTGGCCGTCAATAGCGGTAATCACATCGCCCACCTGCAAGCCGGAAGCCTGTGCCTCGCTCGAATTGAGCTGTGCCACATACTCGCCCTGCGGCAAACCGTAGAAGCGGCCCGTCATGCTGTCGATGAACTGACCGGAAATACCGAGAACAGCTCTGTCCTTCACGTAACCGTACTGGATGAGGTCGGAGATAATCGGCTGTGCCGTATCGATCGGAATCGCAAATCCAAGGCCCTCATAGCCCGTAGCGGAAATTTTCGCAGAGTTGATACCAACGACCTGACCATACTCGTTGATGAGTGCGCCGCCGGAGTTACCGGGGTTAATCGCCGCATCGGTCTGGATATATTCCATCGTGTAGCCGGTCGTGTTATTGGCAATCGCGCGGTTCAAAGCGGAAACGTAACCGATCGTTACGCTGGAGCTCAACTCGTGGCCGCCCGGGTTACCGATGGCCATGACCTTATCCGCAACACGCAAATCTTCGGAAGAACCAAATTCCGCAGCCGTCAAGCCCGTCGCATCGATCTTTACGACCGCAAGGTCCGTCACGGTATCGCTGCCGATCAGCTGCGCTTCATACGTCTCACCGTCGGAGGTCATAACCTTCAGGGAAGTCGCACCCTCCACAACATGCGCATTCGTGATGATGTAGCCATCTTCACTCATGATGATGCCGGAGCCTTCGCTCGCCGGGGAAACGCTGCTGTCCGACGTGTCGGTCTGCATAAAGCCGTAATTCTGTGTCACCTGATAATTCTGGATGCACACGACAGACGGTGTAAGCTTTGCGGCAATGTCCTGGTCGTTCATCGCGGAAACCGTGCCGTCGCTGCTCGCGCTCGTATCCGAGTTCGTGTCGCCGTTCACCACGCGCGAGATTGTGAACGCAGCATTGCTGCTCGCTTCGGAAGACTGCACATTGATGACGCCGTTTTGAATCATCACGACGAATACGCCAAGCGACGCCGCCGAGGTGATCGCACAGCAAAGCACAACGGCTAAAAGCTTCAAGCCGAATTTCGAGCCGTGCTTTTTGGGCTTCGGCTGTTTTTGCGGCTGATGCACAGGCACACCGTAATACACAGGCTGTCCGTTTGGCTGCACCGGCGCGTTCTGTTGCGGAGCGCTCTGTGCGTTCCACGTATATGCGGGGGTGTTGTTCGTCGGATACTGTGCGTTATGATAGGTGCCGTAGGCGTTTGTGCTGTTTACAGCGTTATTAGCGGAAGTATTGGTGTTCACCGGTTCAGACCCATTGTTCGGATCAAAACCATTTTGGAATTTCTCATGATTGTCACTCATGGTTCCTTACTCCTTTCACATGATACCATATTCCAAACGGTTTTTCAACCTTTTTTTCTTTCCGTTCGGATTATCTATATTATTTCGGAGTTCTGTGAAGTTCATGTGAAGTGCAGTGAACAGTTTCATGAAAAAAGCAAGAAATCTCTGTCACACAAAAACAACGAAAGCCACCGGTGCGTGTTCCGGCGGCTTTCCTTATACGCTGATTTTATTTTGTCGTCAGATGCGCACTTTTCAGCGCCTTGCGAATCAAAGCGGAAAGCGGCACGGAAATGATGATGGCGAGAATCGCGTTCACCGTGCTCGAAGCCGCTTTCGTCGCAAGCGCAATCGCCGCAGCCTCCGGCGCACTGCCCGCAAGCACCGTTGTAATGTAGGACTTTGCGAGATACAGCACAATGTATGTCAGGCTGCCGCAGATGCCCGCCACAATGCTGCGCGGTACGGTAATGGTAAAGTCTTCCTCCAGCATGTTGCCGGTGATTTTACCCTTGTGCGCAATGAGGCCGCAAACCGCAGCCAGCAGGAACTTAAATACAAACGTAAACGGAGCCGAAGCGATGTACGCCGGGTTCGTCAGGTCGTAGAGCATCGCGCCGATGCCGGAAGCCAGACCGCCTCCGATCGGGCCCATCACAAAGCCCGCAAGCAGGCAAAACGCGTTGCCGAGGTGGATACGGGAAATATCGCCCACCGGCACCGGAATCGGGAAGCTCAGGTAATTGGAGACGAACACCAGCGCGCCCAAAAGGCCCACGGTGACAATCTTGTAGATGGAATTCTTGTTTTTCATTTTGATTACCCCTTTGCTTTGGGGCGCGACTGCACCGTTCGTGCGCCGTGCCTTGAAGATTGCACCCAGTATAGCACCGCTCTGGTATTATCGCAATGGCCAGATTTAATATAATTTTTAAGGTCAGATGGTTTTTTCACATCCCAAAAAGCCCGCCCCGGTTGCATTTTCGTCAAAAAAGCGGTATACTGGCGGTGCGAAAAGTGTCGTTCGCTTTTCGATTATCTATAATATGAAGAAGGGATATTCATGGCAAAAGTAAAAGCCGTTATTTTTGATATGGACGGAACCGTGGCCAATACGCTCACTTCCATCGCCGGATTCGGCAACGCCGCGCTTGAAGCGCACCGCTTAAAAACGTTCCCCGTAGATCGCTACCGCACGTTCGTCGGTAACGGCGCAGATATTCTCATGCGCCGCATGCTCACTGCCGCTAAGGGCACATACACCGAAGAAGATGTAAAAGCCCTGCGCAAAACGTATGACGCTTTATATGAAAGTGATCCCACAAAAGACGTAAAGCCCTACCCCGGCATCGTAGAGCTGCTCCAAAAAATGCGTGAAAACAACGTCAAAGCCGCCGTGCTCTCCAACAAACCCGATAACATGACGTGCTATATCGCCGAAAAGCTGTTCACCGGGCTTTTTGATGTCGTCCACGGACAAAGGGAAGGCGTACCGAAAAAACCGGACCCCAGCGCCGCACTTTTATTGTGCGAAGAATTAGGCGTCACCCCCGCCGAATGCCTGTACGTCGGCGACAGCGGCGTTGATATGCAGACCGGGCAGAACGCCGGCCTCTTCACCGCCGGCGTCACCTGGGGCTTCAGGGACGAAAAAGAGCTCGAAGAAAACGGCGCCGATACCCTCGTCCATAACGCAGAGGAGCTGGAAAACCTTATCCTCTAAGCTAACGGCAATGGCGATTAAAAGTCTTTCGTCAAGTTTTCTTCAGAAAACTTTTTGCCTAAATATAATTTATCCTCTCCAGGCTGCGTCCGGAGAGGATTTCTTCTTTTATTGCGCTTTGCTGTTTAGCTCCCGATATGTCCCAAGAATTAGCACCACCGAAACCACAAACGTCAAAATGTCTGAAACCGGCATCGAGTATAAAACGCCGTCCAAGCCGAACCAAATCGGCAGCAGGATTGCAAAGCCCACGCCGAACACCACCTCGCGCAACATGGAAAGCACCGTCGAGCTCAGCGCCTTGCCAAGTGCCTGCAGGAAAATAAAGCACGCCTTGTTCACGCACGCCGGAATCATCATACACAGGTAAATACGGAATGCCTTCACCGCAAACTCCGTGTAAAATGTGCTTTCATTTGCCGCGCCGAACAGCGAAATGAGCTGTTGCGGGAAAAACTCCACCAAAATCAGCGCCACGGCGCCCACCGCTGCTTCCGAGATCAGCAGCATCGTAAACAGCTTATTTACGCGCCTAAATTTCTCCGCACCCATGTTGAAGCCCACGATCGGTATGCACCCCGCCGCCATACCGACAACGATCGAGATCACAATCTGAAAGAACTTCATCACAATGCCGACCACTGCCATCGGGATCTGTGCGTACTGCGCCTGCCCGAAAATCGGGTCCAGCGCGCCGTATTTGCGCAGCATGTTGTTGATGGCCGCCATTGCCGCCACAAGGCTGATCTGTGAGAGGAAGCTTGTCATACCAAGCGCCAAAATGCGCCTGCAAAGCCCGCCGCTCAGCTTAAAATCTCCCTTTCCCGGGCGAATCGCACGCATATTGCACAAATACCAGATTGCAAGCACCGCCGTCACAATCTGCCCCAGCACCGTCGCAACCGCCGCGCCCATCATACCCCAGCGGCACACGAAAATGAACACCGGGTCTAAGATCGTGTTCAATATCGCGCCCGCCAGCGTCGATGCCATCGCAAATTTCGGGCTGCCGTCCGCGCGGATAATTGGGTTCAGCGCCTGTCCGAACATATAAAACGGCACGCCGAGCGCAATATAGAAAAAGTACTCCTTCGCATAACGAAACGTCTCCACGTTCACACGCCCGCCAAACATCGTTAAAATCGGTTCCGCCAAAAGCAAATACACAGCCGTCAAAGCCGCGCTTGCAAGCAAAACCAGCACCACGGCGTTGCCTACGCTCTTCTTCGCCGTTTTCACGTCCTTTTTACCGAGGTTGATACTCACATACGCGCAACAGCCGTCGCCGACCATTACCGCGATTGCGAGCGCCGCCACGGTCAGAGGAAACACAACGGTGTTCGCCGCGTTGCCGTAAGAACCGAGGTAGTCCGCGTTTGCAATGAAGATCTGGTCAACAATGTTATACAGCGCGCCGACCAGAAGCGAAATGATACACGGCACTGCATAACCGCGCATCAACTTGCCCACACGCTCCGTGCCCAAAAATACGTTGGTGTTTTCTTCCATACCTTTACTCCCTGATATAAATCTAAATCACAAAGCAGCGAAATACGCCGCCCGAAAATCCGGACTTACGCATCTCGCTGCTCGATTTTGAAACCTATAAATTTGTATGCCGTCAGTTCAAATAGTCGCCCACCGGAGCGGAATTGTACTGCTTAATAATTTTGATCACAATTGAGCCGTCCGTTTCCTTATGCTCCTCTACGATTTTATACTTTGTGTGGCTACGTTCCAGCCCACTCTTGTAATTCGCAACTTCCTCCTGTACTGCGCGCATGGCGTAATCCTTTACCACACCCTCTTTAAGCTGGAAATGCAACGTTTGACAGATACACGCAGACTGAATTCGTTTCATAATTTCACCATTCCTTATCAAAATAAATGCGGCGCATATACGCAAACCGGATTTACGCACATACGCCACACGTTTTCTATTATTTTACTCTTTTGAAAATACTTTTTCAAAGGCAGTTTTCGCAAAATTTTCCGGCTCGCAAATTAGACACTTTGCACAAGCGTCACACGTCTGCTTCTTCGCCCCGCACACGTGCCGCCGTCTGTATTCCGTTGGCAGCTCGCCGTAGGCCTCCTTAAACGCCGCTGTAAATCGGCTCTGGCTCTCATACCCCACGGCCTGCGCCACGGACGCAATGTCGTTCTGCGTTTTCAGCAGCAACCCCGCCGCAAGCTCCATGCGGTGCTGCTTCATGTGCGCCGCAATCGTCGTGCCGTACACTTTTTTGAACACCGTTTTCAGCGTCGTGGTGTTCATAAGGAACTCTCTTGACAGCGTTTCTATCGTGATGCGCTCGCTGATGTGTTCAATCAGGTAATTGTGCACGTTCCGAATGATCTCCTCCTGCGAAGCCTGAAAGTCCACTTCCTTTTCCGGGCACGTGATCTCCATCACCTGCTCCACAATCTCGTGCAAAAGCCCGATCTGCTCGGTGTCCGACGCCTTATAGTAGACTTCCTTGCCATCGCGGCGGCTCATGATAAGCCCACTGTCTAAAAGCGACTTCAAATGGTGCGAAACTGCCGGACTCGACATATCCATCATCGCTGCAATGTTGATAACACATTCTTCCCGGTGACTTAAAAGCCAGAAAATGCGCACGCGCACCGGGTCGCTCAGCTGCTTGAACACATCCGCCACGGCCGAAAAACGTTCCGTATTCATCAATTCTCTATGCAGCGCTTCGTCGTGCTTGTGCCTGCCGTGGTCGTGCGGCAATGCAAAATCCGCCATAAAAAGCCCTCCGTTTATCCGTTTCGGAAATCCCGTTCGCCCGTTTGGAAGCAGCACCCGAAAACCCCTTGATTTTTTATTCCGGCCCCAGTATACTACAACTGTAACGATTAAGCAAGTATTTAATCGTTAGCACCACATTTCAAAACAAAATGATTTTTTACGGAGGTTTTTCCCATGAAAAAAACGTACAGCATCGAAGTTGACTGCGCAAATTGTGCCAACCTGATGGAAGAGGCAACCAAGAAAACCGCAGGCGTTGCAAATGCGACCGTAAACTTCATGACCCAGAAGATGATTGTTGAGTTTGAAGACGGTCAGGACGCTAAAGCTGTCATGAAGAATGTCCTCAAGGCCTGCAAGAAGGTTGAGCCGGACTGCGAAATCGAGCTTTAATCTACTTCGGTCTACCCGTATAGTCAGAAAAAATGACCGGCTCCGCTTTCTCGGTACAGTCGGTCTTTTTCACACGGTAATGTATCATCTAACTGCTATATAAAATTGCAAGAGGTATCCTCATGAAAAAGAAACAAAAGATTACGCTGTACCGCATCATCATCACCGCCGTGATGCTGGTCGTGTTACAGTTCTTACCTATCACGGGCATTCCGCGCCTTATCGCGTACCTCGCCGCCTATCTCGTTATCGGCTACGATATTTTGAGAAAAGCCGGCAAGGGCATCCTAAACGGCCGCGCGTTCGACGAAAACTTTTTGATGGCGCTCGCCACCCTCGGTGCGTTCTTCCTCGCCATTTGGACAAAGAGCGGCGATTATCTTGAGGGCATCGCCGTGATGCTGTTCTATCAGATCGGCGAGCTGTTCCAAAGCTACGCCGTCGGCAAAAGCCGCAAAAACATCTCCGCGCTGATGGACATCCGCCCGGACTACGCCAACATTGAAAAAGACGGCCAGTTAGAACAGGTCGATCCCGACGAAGTCGCGGTCGGCAGCATCATCGTCGTGCAGCCGGGCGAAAAAGTCCCGCTCGACGGCGTGGTCGAAAGCGGCAACGCAAGCCTTAATACCAGCGCGCTCACCGGCGAAAGCCTCCCGCGCGATGTCAAAGAGGGCGATGAGATCATCAGCGGCTGCATCAATTTAAACGGTGTTCTGAAAATCCGCACCACAAAGGAATTCGGCGAGTCCACCGTTTCCAAAATCCTCGACCTCGTTGAAAACGCCAGTTCCCGCAAGTCCCGTTCGGAAGCGTTCATCTCCCGCTTCGCTAAAATTTACACCCCGGCGGTCTGCATTTCCGCTGTACTGCTCGGCATCGCCGTGCCGATCCTGCGCATGGCGTTCGGCATGGATGCCGCTTGGGTCGATTGGATCTACCGCGCGCTGACCTTCCTCGTTGTCAGCTGCCCGTGCGCACTTGTCATTTCCATCCCGCTCAGCTTCTTTGCGGGCATCGGCGGCGCAAGCCATGAGGGCGTGCTCATCAAGGGCTCCAACTATCTTGAAGCCCTCTCCGATGCAAAAATTGTCGTGTTCGATAAAACCGGTACGCTCACGCAGGGCGTGTTTGAGGTCACTGCCGTCCACCACAACACGATGGACGAAGCAAAGCTGCTCGAGTACGCCGCGCTCGCCGAGTGCGCCTCCTCCCACCCCATCAGCAAAAGTTTGCAGAAAGCCTACGGTAAAGAGATCGACCGCAGCCGCGTAACGGACATTGAAGAAGTCAGCGGCAAGGGCATCACCGCCAAGGTCGACGGGCACGAGGTCCTCGCCGGCAACGCAAAGCTCATGGCGCTGCACAATATTCCATATAACGACTGCCACAGCGTCGGCACCATCATTCACATGTCAATCGACGGCGAATATGCCGGTCACATCGTTATCTCCGATGTCATTAAGCCCCATTCCAAGGAAGCCATTCAGAAGCTGAAGCACGCCGGTGTTGAAAAAACCGTCATGCTCACAGGCGATGCCAAGCGTGTGGCTGATCAGGTCGCCAAAGAGCTTGGTATCGACGAAGTTCGCAGCGAGCTGCTCCCGGGCGATAAGGTCAACGAAGTCGAAAAGCTCATTCAGAATAAGCCGAAGAAAGCAAACCTCGCGTTCGTCGGCGACGGCATCAACGATGCGCCGGTGCTCACCCGTGCCGATATCGGCATCGCCATGGGCGCCATGGGCAGCGATGCCGCCATCGAAGCCGCAGACGTTGTCCTCATGGACGATGACCCGATGCAGATTGCAAAGGCCATCAAAATTTCCCGCAAGTGCATCGGCATCGTCAAGCAGAACATCGTGTTCTCGCTCATCATCAAGTTCGGCTGTCTCGCGCTCACCGCGTTCGGTCTTGCGAACATGTGGGCAGCCATCTTTGCGGATGTCGGTGTCATGATTATCGCGGTTCTCAACGCCATCCGCGCTTTGAAGTACAAAGAATAAAAGATAACATACCAAAACGCCCTCCCGCTGCGGTTTTTCCGTAAGCGGGAGGGCGTTTTTCGTTTTCTGTTTCAGCTTTTAATCTTTGTACAGATTGCCCGTGTACCAATCCACCATGCCGTTTTGCACAGCGTCCTCAAAGTAGTCGGGCCAGTAGTCCGGCGCTTTGCCGGAGGGATACCAAATGTCCGGGTACAACGCGTTTTCGTTCTCCGTGATTTTTGAGGTGTCCACGGTCGCATCTTCGCCGTCACGCACCTTGCGCGCCACGATCACCGTGCGGAAGCCCTCATATTCATACGAGCATGTTGAAAGCATCACCGTTTTGTCGTTTTCGTTCAGGTCAACGCCGGTGTTCACCATGCTGCGTTTCATCACGTCGTAGTAAAACTGCATCTTGTCTTCCGCAGAGTCAAAATCGCCGCGCAGATAGTTGAACAGCTCCCCTTGGTTATCGTATGTATTCGTCTTGAATACCGAAACGATCTTCCATTCCGCCGCTTCCTTTTCGGTGTCATAGCGGAATACCGGACAGCTTTTCACGGTCTCGGCACTGCCAAAACCGATCACCTGCCAGAACATTCTGCCGTCCTGCATACTGTGCCCGTGCAAAACCTGATTATCGGAGTCCACCGTGCACATACCGTCCAAAAAGATACTGCCGTACTTCGTGCTTTCCTTTTTGTAGTTGCGGTAAAGGTAATACTGCGGGTCGTCTGCAGGCGGCGTCAGCACCGGAAAATTGATGTCCGTGCCGTCCAGCTGCACCCAGCCCGTAATGTCGCTGTTCACGCTTTGCAGCTTCAAAACAGCCTCGCGACGGCGCTCCAGCTCTGCCATGCGTTCGCTGTCCGCCGTGTCGTCTTCGGAAGAAACCGGGGCCACGCTTTCCGTGTCGCCCGCTTCGGAGTAGATTTTCTGAATCTCACCTACGTTTTTATCCGTCACATACGGGTTCACAATGAGCTCCATTACAAGCACCGCCGCCGAAACGACAAAAATCACCGAAAACAGCGTGATGAGCACCGGGAACAGAATTCTCCGCTTTCTCGGCTGCATACTTTCTTCGTCTTCATAGACCGCCACGCGCCGCATATGCTCCGGCTCGCGGTATTTGCGCCACACGCGTTACGCCTCGTCCACCGGCAAACCGGCAAGGTAGCGGCGTACCATATCGAGTGCTTTGGAGGCCGCGCAGTGGCGGTGCCATTCGCGGGATTTCAGTCTGCCCATCGGCTGGCGCTTTGCCACCCACGTGTTCTTGCCGTCACTCAACGCAATGTACACAAGGCCCACCGGCTTTTCTTCTGTGCCGCCGTCCGGGCCCGCAATGCCCGTGATACCCACGCCGATGTCTGCACCGCTCTCACGCACAATGCCTTCCGCCATCGCGCGCGCCGTCTGTTCGCTCACTGCGCCGTATGTCACAAGCGTCTCGTGCGGTACACCGAGCAAACGCTCCTTCACGCAGTTTGCATACGTCACGCAGCCCGTCTCAAACACGGCGGAGGAACCCGGAATATCCGTAATGCGCTTTGCAAGCATACCGCCCGTGCAGGATTCCGCCGTTGCAAGCTTCTTGCCCGCCTTTTTAAGCTCACTGACCACAAGCTCCTCCAGCGTCTCCACGTCCACACCGTACACGAAGTTGCCGATACGCTTCTTCAATTCTTCCACCACCGGCACACACATCGCGTCTGCTTCTTCTTTCGTTGCGGCCTTCGCCGTCACGCGCACGAACATCTCGCCTTCCTTGGCATACGGCGCCACTGTCGGGTTGCTCTGCTCCATCAGGTCTTCGATCATCTGTGCCACCGGCGCTTCGCCTCTGCCGTACACATGCACGCTGTGCGAAGCGATGACCGCGCTCTGGAATTTCTCAAGGTACGGCACGGCATAGTTGTGCAGCATCGGGGTCAGTTCCGAAGGCGGGCCGGGCAGCATGATGACGATCTTGCCCTTGTCCGTCCGGAACGCGCAGCCGGGCGCAGTGCCGTTGTCGTTTTTCAGCGCGGTGCAGCCCTCCGGCAGCATCGCCTGCTTCATCTGGTTTTCGGTCATGCCGCCGTTTGCAAAGTAATCGAGCAAATGCTGGTAGCTCTGCTCGTGCAAAACGAGCTTCTTGCCCGCAGCCGCCGCCACGGTCTCTTTCGTCAGGTCGTCGCCCGTCGGCCCAAGGCCGCCCGTCGTGATGAGAATATCGCTTCTGTCGAGCGCGTCGTAAACGGCCTTTTCCAGTCTGCCCACGTTGTCGCCGACTACGGCGGCGTAGAGCAGATCAATGCCGAGCGCGGAAAGCGCCTTTGCAACGATTGTTGTGTCCGTGTTCACGGTCTGGCCGAGCAAAAGCTCTGTACCTACCGATAATACTTCTGCCTGCATGGTAAAATTCCCCTTTCTTACAGATGACGGATCTCCGTCTTTTCAAGGCAATTTTTCAAAAGCTGTTCCACATCAAGCTTCTGTTCCGCAGCCTCCACCACGTTTAAAGTGGGGCGGGTGCGCGGGTGCTTCGGCGTAAACACCGTGCAGCAGTCCTCATACGGCTCAATGGAAATATCATACGTGTCAATGCGGTGCGCAAGCGTCACGATTTCCGACTTGTCGCTGCCGATAAGCGGACGGAAAACCGGCATATTCGCCGCGGCGTCCGTGCAGGCGATGGCCTGTATCGTCTGGCTTGCCACCTGCCCAAGGCTCTCGCCCGTGATGAGCGCGCTGCATTCGCGCTCGCGTGCAATGCGCTCGGCGGCACGCATCATAAAGCGGCGCATAATCACGGTCGC
>OMDR01001392.1_pt1 | contig 11731 bp, 8 predicted proteins | sample 1645251 | NCBI WGS metagenome assembly OMDR01 (sample SAMEA103958142, study PRJEB25191) | human gut metagenome | biome: human-associated habitat [ENVO:00009003]; feature: intestine environment [ENVO:2100002]; material: feces | place: Germany | collected 2013/2015 | reverse complement strand
GATGGTCACCTATGCTTCGGGGCATCAGGACAACGGCTGGTCGTATGCCTTTTCGGTTTCGACCCGTCAGGGCGGCAACTCCTATGTCAATGGCGTCTATTACAACGCTTTCGGTTATTTCGCCGCTGTCGAGAAGCAGTTCGGCCAGCGTCATCGTCTGGCGCTGACCCTGCTGGGCGCTCCTACCGAACGCGGTGCGCAGCAGGCGGCGACGCAGGAAGCTTACGATCTGGTCGGCAACAACTATTACAACCCCAACTGGGGCTGGCAGGACGGCAAGAAACGTAACGCCCGTGTGCGCAACAACCACGAACCCGTCGTGATGCTGAACTATACGTTCGACATTTCGGACCGCTCGAAACTCGATCTGGCCACCTCGCTGCGCTTCGGCATGAACGGTTACTCGGCGCTGACGTGGCAGAACGGTCCCGACCCGCGTCCGGACTATTACCGTTATCTGCCGAGCTACTTCGCGCTCGATAAGAATATGCTGGGGGCGGCTTGGCAGCAGGTTTACTGGCAGGCCAACTACCAGAATATCCGCCATTTCGACTGGGATAAGATGTATCAGACGAACTATATCCAGAACGATCCGGTTGATGAGGCGCAGTACGGTCCGGGCCGTCGTTCTAACTATATGGTCGAAGAGCGTCATACCGATCAGCTGGACTGGAATCTGGTTGCCAACTTCTCGCATATCTTCCGCAATAACTCCAAAATCTACGGAGGCCTTTCGCTGCGCCGGAACCGTACGGAGTACTATTCGGAGGTCAAAGACCTGCTTGGCGGCGACTATTGGGCCGACATCGACAAATTCGCCGAGCGCGACTTCGGTTCGAACGCCATCGCATATCAGAACAACCTCGACTATTACTATCGCCACGGTCATGCGCACGCAGCCAAAGTCGGCGACAAATACGGCTATGACTACTATGCGCACGTCCTCCGGACGAAGGCATGGGCTGCCTATAATTTCAATGTCGGCGGTCTGGGCGTAACCGTCGGCGGCGAAGTGGGATATGCTTCGCAATGGCGCGAGGGTCTTTGGCGCAAAGGCTTGTTCCCCGACAATTCGAAGGGCGATTCCAAGAAACTCGACTACCTGACCTACAAGGCCAAAGGCAACTTCAGCTACCGCTTCTCCGCGGCTCATACCGTCGAAGCGAATGTCGTTTACCTGCAGGACGCCCCCGAATTCCAAGCTTCGTTCGTGTCGCCCCGTACGCGCAACACCACGACTCCGGGGCTTTCCGCCGAACGTGTCTTCGGTGTGGATGCGTCGTATAACCTGCGTGTCGGCGACCTGAAAGCGCGCGTTTCCGGTTACTATACCCGCATTTACGATCAGTCGAAAGTGATTTCGTACTACGACGACGTGGCCGCGACCTTCACGAACTTCGCCATGAGCGGCATCGACAAGCTCCACTTCGGTCTCGAAGCGGCCGTTTCGATTCCCCTGTACCGCAGCCTTGCCCTGAACGGAGCCGTGAGCTGGGGCCAGTACACCTACGATTCGAATCCCTATTACCTGCAGACGCAGGACAACAGCGGCGATATCGTCTCCGACGGCTATGTTTACTGGAAGAACTTCCGCGTCGAGAGCACCCCGCAGCTGGCCGCCAATGTCGGTCTTTCGTACCGCAGCAACAACAACATCTTCCTGTCGGCCGATTTCAACTATTACAACAACATGTATCTGTCGATGAGTCCGATCTATCGCACCGATGCGGTGATTACCACCGGCATGACCGCCGAGGACATCGCTCACCTGCGCCGTCAGGAGAAGTTCGACTCGGCTTATACGCTCAACGCCAGCATCGGCAAGAACTGGTATATCCACCGCCAGTATACGCTGGGCTTCAGCCTCGAAGTCAAGAATATCCTGAACAATCAGGACATCCGCACCGGCGGTTACGAACAGACCCGTCTGACGAAGAACACCGAGACGACGGTGACTACCTATCAGGCCTTCGACTCGAAGTATTTCTACATGTTCGGTACGACCTATTACCTCAATCTCTACTTCCGTTTCTGACGGCTAACGAATAAAACACGAATATTATGAACAAAGTATCTAAACTGTTTCTGATCGCCGCGGCAGGGCTGTTCTTCGTTGGCTGTTACAACGATTACAGGAACCCGAAGGCGGCCAAGATATATACCCGCGCCGATTTCGAGAAAGAGGGGCTGAAATATATATCGATCAAGGACCTGAAGGCGCAGTTCAAAGCCGAGAATCCCGGCATGAATGACGGGACGGTCGCTTCGTGGACGGTGGATGAGCCGATTTTCACCTCCGGCAAGGTCATCTCCACCGACCGTTACGGCAATGTCTATAAATCGGTCTACCTCTACGACGCGGAGTCCGAATCGGCGATCGAGCTTAAGCTCAATACGGGCAACTACCTTTTCCACCCCGCGGGACAGATCGTTTTCGTCAAACTGCAGGGGCTGGTGCTCGGCAACTACCGCGGTATGACCAGCATCGGTACGACCTCCTCCAACGCCAGCTATTCGAATGACAACATCGAGAGCAAGATCATGCAGGACGAGCACATTTTCTCCGGCGAACAGCAGCAGATGCTGAAGTCGGATACGCTGGTCGTTACCAAGGATAACTACAAGACGGCGATTTCGGATGCCGATCTGGGCCGTCTGGTGCGTTTCGAAGGGCTGGAAAGCAAGTTCGGCACGGCGCCGTGGGGATACAAGAATACCTTCCCCAACTATTTTGCGAATTCGACGTCGTACGACGTGAACTCTCCCGGCTGGTCGGACATCAACGAGTGGGCGACTTGGGCTACGAAACGCAGGCTGGAAGGCGCTAATGCGGAGACCTATTTCTACGGCTCGGCATGGTTTACCTACGACGCGGCGGCGACCGGCTCCGGTACCAATGCGGCTCCGGGCAACTACGTGGTGCGTACGAGCGGTTACAGCCAGTTCCGCGACAACAAGATTCCCGAAGACGGCTGGGTGGTGAACCTTACGGCGATCTACACCAAGTTCACGAACGGTTCGGGTAATTATGGGACCTATCAGCTGACGCTGAATACGGACAGAGACGTTACCGTCGTCGAGAAGTAGCGGATCCGACCGTAAAAGAGAGACCCGTCGTTGCCCGAAGTCTGGTAATAGCCGACGGCGCGGGTTACCAGCTCCCGGTTCTCCTCTTCCATCGGTTCGAGGTTGTGCGGATTCTCCGCCGTCGGAGCGACGCGGTATTGCTCGAACCGCCGCACGGGCGAGAGGATGGTGAACACGTCGCCTTCGAGGTAGCCCAGATCCTGATAGGTGGCGATGAATGCGCGGTTGACGTACTGTTCGTCGTATATGCTGCGGCCGAAGAAGTGCGAGTCGTAGCTCATGTTGAGCAGCGAGAGGAGCGTTGGCATCAGGTCGATCTGCGAGACGATGCCGTCGACGCACTGCGGCTCCACGAAGCCCGGAGCGTAGATCAGGGCCGGAATGTGGTACTTGTTCAGCGGAATCTCGGTGCGGCCGGCGCTCGAAGCGCAGTGGTCTGCCGTGACGAGGAAAATCGTGTTGTCGAACCACGGCTGCCGCGAAGCCTCCGCGAAGAATTCACCGAGGGCGTAGTCGGTATACATCACGCCGCCGTTGCGGGACTTCGAGTCGTGGGGAATGCTGATCTTTCCGGCCGGGTAGGTGAAGGGGCGGTGGTTGCTGACCGTCATGACGTGGGCGAAGAAGGGCTTGCCGCTCTGCGCGTCTTCGTTGAGCGTGCGGATGACCTTGCGGTAGGCGTCTTCGTCGCATACGCCCCAGATGTTGGCGAAAGTGATCTCTTCGGGCGCATACTGCCGCTGGTCCACGATGTCGTAGCCGTTGCCCGAAAAGAAGGTCTCCATGTTGTCGAAGTAGCTGTTGCCGCCGTAGAAATACTTGACGTTATAGCCCTTTTCGCGCAGCAGCGCACCCGTGGAGTGCATGCCGGCGTTGTTCGGCCGCTTGATGATGCTCTGGCCGGGGCAGGGCGGCAGCGAGAGGGTTACGGCTTCCAGTCCGCGCACCGTGCGGTTGCCCGTCGCGTATACGCGGTCGAAGGCGAGTCCCTGCTTGTAAAGCGAGTCGAGTACGGGCGTCAGACGGTTCGTGTTGCCGAAACGCTCCATGAACGAAGCGCTCATGCTCTCGATCGTAATCAGCACGATGTTGCGGCGGATTTCGGGTCCTTCGCAGCGTACGGCGTGCAGGTTGTCGCCCGTACTGCCATAAATCCCGTGAACGAAGGCTTCGGCCTGCTCTTCGGGTTCGGTGATGTAGAACTGCTTGTAGTTGAGTTCGTTCTTGACGAATGCGTTGTAGAATTTGTAGAGTCCGTTGGCCTGCAGCTCGTTTACATAGACGTTCTGGCTGTCCTGAAACCGGGTGTTGAAGTTCAGCAGTCCGACGGCGAGGAGCACGGCGGCGATGTACGCCGGTCCTGCTACCGCTTTCCAGCGCCAGCCTTTCAGCCGGTCGGCGAGGGCCAGATCGCGGCGGAAGAGATACCATGTCACGACCAGCGTCACGAGGATCAGCCCCAGCGTCATCGGCACGACGGGGTAGGACTCCATGATGTTGCCGACCACCTCGTTGGTGTAGACGAGGTAGTCTACCGCAATGAAGTTGTAGCGAACGCCGAATTCGCTCCAGAAGAAGTATTCGCTGAGTCCGTTGAAGAGGATGGCGCCCACGTAGAGCGTGATGATGAGCGCGAACCATACCGTGGTCCAGTAGCTGCGGAAACCCTTGAAAAAGAGACGCAGGGCGAAAGTGCCGGCCCAATAGCCCAGAACGGCGGAGGCGATCTGCGGCGCGACGCTGCCGTATTCGTCGAAGATCGTGTTGCAGAAGGTCACGTAGCAGAATGCCGCAACGAGAATTCCGAGGATGATGTAGCCCCACGGTTTGCCGTACTTGGTTTCGGAGACGCTCATCGAGAAGAGCCATAGGAACACGAATCCGATCGTCGCGGCGCAGAGGTCGTTCACGGCGCCCAGCAGGAAAACCTGCAGCCATTCGCCGAATGAGAAACCGAGGTCGGTGGTCTGCTCGTTGAAGAGCAGTACGATGCGTAACAGGAAGCCTACAGCGATTGTGAGCAGGCTAAGTTTGAGATACAGGCCGGAAACCAGCCGAAGACTTTGGCGCATAGGTGATAACTGATTGTTTTAATTGTCTGCAAAGTTAATGTTTTTCGCCGGGCTGACAAATAAAAAGCCAGCCGTTGTGGCGGCTGGCTTTTTCAGTGGATTCAGGTGTGTTATTCGGCCTTTTCCTTCGCGGGGCGCATGACGACCTTCACGAGGTTGTTATCGCCGAGGACCTTCTTGGCCATGGCCTGTACGTCGGCGTTGGTGAGCGACCTGATCACCTGCTCGTAATCTTTCAGGTATTCCAGTCCCGGACCGTATTTGGCCTGAATGTAGTTCATCCAGCCGGCGTTCTGCTCCAGACTGTTTTTCCAGCTCTTGAGCATGAATTCGCGGTTCTTCTCGATGTCTTCGGTCTTGGGGCCGTTCTCGGCGATCTCCCGGATCTCCTTCATCACGATCTCGCGCAGCTCGTCGGCCATCTCTTCGTTCGTGTCGAAGCGGATATCCAGCTTGTAGGTCTCGTCGGGGATATACTCGGTCGAACCCGAAACCTGCACGCCGTACGTGCCGCCCTTCTCCTCGCGGATCGAAATCAGGTAGCGCGAGTTGAGCGCCTGCGTGAGGAACGTCAGGGCTGCTTTGTCCTTGAGCGTGTAGGGCATCTTGCCGGAGAACATGTAGTGTACCGAGACTTTCGGCTGCTGCATCGGCGCCGTAAACTCCTCCGTCACGTCGCCCTTGACGGGGGCGCACTTGTCGTCAGCGAACGTCATGGCCTTCTTCGACACGGGAATCGAACCGATATACTTCTCCACGAGCGGTTTCAGCGCGTCGAGGTCCACATTGCCCACGATGGTGAACGTAAAGCTGTTGGCGTCCGGATAGAGCTTTCTGTAGATCGCCGGCAGGGCTTCGAAGCTGAACTTGTCGATGATCTCGGTCGAAATCATCTGGCGGCGCGGGTTGTTGCCGTAGGCCACGTCGATGAATTTCTCCTCCATCAGGTAGTCGGGATTCGACTTCACGTTGTCGAGCTGCGAGCGCAGCATCTTCATCAGCGTGTTGTAGTCGTTCTGGTCGAAGCGCGGCTGCGTGAAATTCAGGTAGAGCAGCTGCATCATCGTTTCGAGGTCTTTGGGCGAGCAGTAGCCGTTCACGGCGCTGGCATAGTTCTCCACCGAGGGCTGAACCGAAGCCGACTTGCCCGAAAGCTGTTTCTTGAGATCCGTCGCCGAGAATTTGCCGACGCCCGACATCGAGTTGAATGCGGGCATCATCTCGCCCATGTAGAACTCCTCGTCCGAGAGGATCGACAGTCCGCCTTTTGCCACGGCGCTCATGCGCACCTCGTCGGCCTTGTAGGTCGTGGGCTTCACGACCACCTTCACGCCGTTGGCGAGCGTCCACTCGGTCGTGCCGAGCGTGGCGTCCTGTGCCGTTTTCTTTACGGGCGAACTTTTCAGTACGGTGCCTTCCGGGATCAGCGGCTCCTTGACGGTGTTGTCCTCATACGCCTCGATCTCGGCGTTGGCGACTTTCTCGCGGATGGCGAGCAGCTCCTCGGCCGTCGGATTCACGATGCCCTCCTTTTCGGGCGCCGTGACGACGATCACCTGATTGCGGGGATATATGACCTGCTGGGCGAATCCGTTGACCGCCTCGACGTTGATCATCTTGATCAGCATGCTGTCCAGCTGCCACTCGGTCTCGGCGTCGGGCATCGGGGTGTTCTTCGAGTAGTTGTTCAGATAGGTCTGTACGAACTCGCCGTTGCGGCGGTCGTTGCGGTTGGCGTAGGCGCGTTCGGCGCGGCGCATCAGGTCGTTCTGGGCGCGTTCGAATTCGCCCTGCGTAAAGCCGTAGCGGCGGACTTTCTCCATTTCGGTGTAGATGGCTTCGAAACCTTCGGCCAGTTTGCCGTCCTGCGTCATGGCCACGAACGTCGTCGCGTTGAGCGTCGGAATCACGCCGATTTCGCCCGAACCCATGCCTGCGCCGAGGAACGGTGCGTCGGGTTTCATCGAAATCTCCTGCAGACGTGCGTTTTCCATGGTGGTCATGTAGGCCTGTATGACGTCGAACATTTCGCCGTATATCAGGTTGTTCATCTGTTCGGGAAGCGCCGGACGCTTCACGAAGAGCTGGATTTTGGAACCCTGCATTTCGGGATCGGTGTAGATGCTGATGATCGGGTCCTCATTGTCGGGAACGGTGATCGTCTCCTTCCGGGCGGCGTCGGCCGCGGGAGCCGGAATGTCGCTCATGAGCGTCTTGATCTTGTTTTCTACGGCATCCACGTCGATGTCACCGACCACAACGACCGCCTGATAGTCGGGGCGGTACCACTGGTTGTAGAAGTCCTCCAGCTCCTTGTGGTGGAAGCCCTTCAGTCCGTCGAGGTAGCCGATCAGGTTGCGGTGCTCGTATTTTGTGTCCTTACCGAGCGCCTGAAGCATTTTCATGGTCGAACGCCACGACGCGCCGTCGCGGGTGCGCAGCTCCTCCATGATGACGCCGCGCTCGGAGTCGATCTCCTCAGGTTCGAGCGCGATGAAGTGCGACCAGTCGTGCAGGATCAGCAGTGCGCTGTCAATGATGCCTTCGCGCGAAGTGGGGACGTCCTTCATCATGTAGGTCGTCTGGTCCCAGCCGGTGCCGGCATTGAGGTTGGCGCCGAATTTCACGCCTACTTTTTCGAGATACTCCGTCAGCATCTTGCCGGGGAGGTTCTTGGTTCCGTTGAAGGCCATGTGTTCGAGGAAGTGGGCGAGACCCTGCTGGGAATCGTTCTCCTGAATGGCGCCGACGTCGTGCAGAATGTAGAAGTCGGCCTGTCCTTTCGGCTTTTCGTTGTGGCGGATGTAGTAGGTCATTCCGTTTTCGAGCTTGCCCGTGCGGACGTCCTTGTCCGCCGGAATCGGCTGCTGCGGATTGAACTGGGCCGCTGCGCTTGTCACTGCGAATGCCGCGATGACGAGCATGGTGATTTTTCTCATAATTGATCGTATAAAGGGGTTTTTGTTACTCTTCCGACGGCTGGTCCGGGCGGTATTCGATGATGTCTCCCGGCTGGCAGTCCAGCTCGCGGCAGATCGCTTCGAGCGTCGAGAACCGGATGGCTTTCGCTTTCCCGTTTTTGAGGATCGAGAGGTTGGCGGGCGTGATGTCCACACGTTCGGCCAGTTCGCCGAGCGACATTTTGCGCTTTGCCATCATGACGTCTATGTTGATGATTATAGCCATAATGTCGTCCCCCCCCCGTTATTTGTCGTTCCTGTCGTTATCATGGTAATTACGTTGTTTTTAGATAGTCAGTTTCTGCTCTTCGCTGAGCTGCGTGCCGAGTGAGAGCACTTCGGCCATGAAGAGGAACAGAATGCCGACGATCACGTTCCAGTAACTCAGCGGAAATGTCTGCACGACTTCGAAGGAGGTGCCTTCGAGCAGGCGGACGGCCTCGTTGTTGTTGAGGTACTTCATGAAGGCTTCGCTCAACTCGCCCACGAGGATCAGGATGCCGATGGCGCGCGTGCGCAGGATGTTGCTGTGGCGCAGCGGCTGCTCATCGCGGATCGACTTGCGGAGCGAGTTGATGATCAGCGCGATCAGTACGAGGATCGTCAGGTACGAAAGGCCCGTGATGACCATCAGCAGGTAGCAGAAGCTGTTGTTGCCCATCACCTTGAACGCGTTGCCCAGCGTGTAGGCTTCGTCCACGGTCACCTTCAGGTCGAGACGGCTGATCGTCGGGGTGATGTTCTCCGGCAGGTTGTCGATGCCTATCGGTTCGCCGGCGGAGCGGATGACCGGAGCCGAAACGTAGTAGGAGCGTATGCCTCCCTGCGGAATTTCCATCTCCAGCGTATTCTGCGCGTTGCGCCATCCCCGCGAAAAGTCGGGCACGAAACTCGCGGCGAAGCCGACGATCAGCGCCGCGAAGTAGATGATGTAGATCATCAGCAAATGTTTGTGCAGTCTCTTTTTGTTCTGCATACCTTCGGTTTTTAAGTTTCGATAGTGCAAATTTAGCATTTATTTTCGAAAAACAAATAATATTTATCGTTTTTCGATAAAATATTTGGTCCGAGACAAAAAAAGACGACCCGCAGGCCGTCTTTGGGAAATAGTGCCGTAAACTTATTCCACGTTGTCTTTCAGCTGTTTCCAGAACGATGCGTCGATCGCCATCCGGATCGAAGCCGCGAGCACGATCAGGACGAACATGACGAGGAAGGTGATGAAGCCGACGATGCCCACCATGATGCCGAATACCAGCGTCACGAGGAACATCGTCCACTTGCTGCCGTACGTCGCGTCGTTCGACGCCTTGATGGCCTGCATCGGATTTTTGCCCTTGCCGAGCAGGAAATAGAACGAAAGCGCCCATGACAGGGACAGCACGATGCCCGGCACGATCATGAATACGAAGGCGATGTAGATCGGAATCACCATCAGGCCGGCCGTGATGAGGTACTCGCCCATGTAGCGGCGGTATTTGCTGTCGAAAATTCCGAGCGGGTTGATTACGCTGCCTTTGGCCAGTTCGACCGGCAGCAAGCTGATGGCGATGGTCGTCCCTATATTGATATAGGGTATCCAGATCGTCACGAGCCACAAGGCCACTGCTACGACCACCGACGGGGCGTTTTTCACGCCGATGGCGATCGAATCCTTCAGCGTTTCCGAGAAGTCGAGTTTCTTCATTTCCATAACTAACGATTTTTAATAAGGGTTAATAGTCAAACAAATATATGAAAATATCTGCAAAAAACGTATCTTTGCCGGGACGCAACGTTAAAAATCAGCAATATGGCAGAAAAATCGCATTATAATTACCGTGTCGAACCGCAGGACGTGGATTTCACGCTGAGGGCTACGATTCCCTCGCTTGGTTCGGCGATCCTCAATACGGCGGGCGTCGACGCCCACGGCAAGGGCTTCGGCGTGGACGCGCTGAACGCCGATAACCACTCGTGGGTCCTCTCGCGCATGGCCGTCGAATTTGACAGCCAGCCCACGCAGTATACCGATTATACGATCGCCACGTGGATCAACGAATACGGCCGGGTGCTCTCCACGCGTAACTTCACGCTGACCGATGCCGCGGGGACCGAATTCGGCCGCGCCGTGACGCAGTGGGCGATGATCGACCTTCGGAGCCGTTCGGCGCTCGACCTGTCGTGGGTGGGCGACGCCCACGCCGACGCCATCGTCGACGCCCCGTCGCCGACCGACAAGCCCCGCAAGATCCGCGAGGTGAATCCTGCGCAGACGGTCGAACACAAGGTGGTCTACAGCGACATCGACTTCAACCGCCACGTCAATACGATGCGCTATATCGAAATGATGATCGACATGCTGCCTGTCGAACTGCTCATGCAGGAGACGCCGGTGCGCTTCGACATCCATTTCCTGCGCGAATGCCGTTACGGCCAGACGCTTAGCGTCGGTTACGAGCAGCGCGGCCGCACGGCGCTTTTCGAGATACGCAGCGACGAGGGCACTCCGGCCGTGCGCGCCTCTATCGAGTGGAAATAAGCCTGCGGGGCGTGTCCCGCATCTGCTTCGTGGAACGGGTTTTGCAGTTACGGCTGCAAAACCTTTTTCATTATGGAAAACGCAGTTAAAACACAAAACAAGTATCAGGTGAGCATCGACCTGCTGAACGATGCCGTGGGCAAGGAGATCGCCACTTCACTCCAGTACATGTATTTCCACACCCATTTCGAGGATGACCGCTATCAGTACCTTTCGAAGATCATGCGCGAAATCTCGATCGCCGAGATGCGCCATATCGAGGAGTTCTCCGACCGCATCCTCTTCCTGCAGGGCGACGTCGATATGAACGCTTCGTTCCGCACCCGGCAGGTGACCGACGTCAAGGACATGCTCCGTTTGGCGCTGCAGCTGGAGCAGAGCACCATAGATTCCTACAACGAGGCTTCGCGCATCGCTTCCGAGCACAAGGACGCCGTCACGCACAAGATGTTTCAGGACATCATCGCCGAGGAGGAGCAGCACCTCGACACCTTCCGCACCGAACTGCAAAACGTACTCGACTACGGCGAGGAGTACCTCGCGCTGCAATCCGCCGCGGGAAGCAAGCACGCCGCCAAGAGCTTCGGACACCCCGGCGACGGAGAATAGTCCGTCCTGCCGGACCGGTACCGCGGATGCCTTCCGGGCCGGATCCCGTTTTTTAATCGTATATGCGTTTCTGCCCTCTGCGGCACGGGAAGTCCCCGCTTCGGCGGGGATTTTCCGTGCCTGCGGGCGGCCGATCCGCCGATGCGCCCTCTGCGTCGGCGATAAAGAGCGGGAAAACGGTTGCCATGTCGCATATTTTCCTATATTTGTACTATGAAAATTACGATTTTAGGACCTGCGCACCCCTACCGCGGGGGATTGGCTTCGATCATGGAGATCATGGCCCGCACGTTCCGGCTGCGAGGCAACGAGGTCGATATCAAAACCTTCACGCTGCAATATCCTTCGCTGCTCTTCCCCGGCAAGAGCCAGACCGTCGATACGCCGCCTCCCGCCGACCTCGACATCTGCCGGTGCGTCAATACGGTCAATCCCTTCAACTGGCTCCGCGTGGGCCGGCGCATCCGCCGGGAGCGGCCCGA
>OMDR01001377.1_pt1 | contig 11883 bp, 10 predicted proteins | sample 1645251 | NCBI WGS metagenome assembly OMDR01 (sample SAMEA103958142, study PRJEB25191) | human gut metagenome | biome: human-associated habitat [ENVO:00009003]; feature: intestine environment [ENVO:2100002]; material: feces | place: Germany | collected 2013/2015 | reverse complement strand
TTATGATCGAATCTCATCTTTGGCTAGAAAGGTTTATGGAGGCACTAAATTTACACAATAAGAGCTAATGAAAGCATTACAAAAACGGCAAATGAAACGAGCTGTTGTTAATACACGAACAACTGATACCGAAGATTTAGAGACATGCAAAAAAAGGTGTACTGACCATGCTACACAGAGTTCTGGTATATGCTTTGATAATTATAATAGAGATATTAGCGAACTTGAAAGCATGGCGGAATACTATGATCCTGAATATATTCGTTCTGAAAAAGAAAAACTCGGAACAGAACGAAAAAATTGTCTGGATGATGCTGATAAAGAGAGGGAAGAATGTATAAAAGATTGTAAAGGTACAGATGAAAAAATAGATAATTTTAATATCCAAAATTATGAAGAGGAATCTATTTCTTATTGTATTAGTGTTTTTTGTTCAGTTGTTTTATGGACAAGAAAAATATACGATTCAAGGTGAATTCCCAGATAATTCGCTGGATGGAAAATATATAATACTGACAGATAAATCTTTTCTTCCTGATGAGTACAAACGTAAATGGAAAGCATCTGACGATGAAGTAAAGATATTGGTAACTGATAAAAAATTCTATTATAAAGGGGTAACTACACGAAAACCTTTTTTGACGCAAATATATTATGATAGACCAACATTCAGTGGTCAGACAAGTGCGACTTCTTTTGTAATAGAACCTGGGAATATCCATATCCATATAACCGATTGGTATGAGGAAGGAAATGTATCGGGTACTCCTATCAATAAAGACTATAACACTTGTGTCATTGAGCGGAAAAATCTGGTAAATAGAATTTTTAGAACTATCCGTTTAAAGGGGCAGACTTCGGAAGCTGAAGGAACTTATTCTTTTGGTTCAGCATTTGAGGATTTTGAAGAAGGTGAATTGGCTTTCTTTGAGAAATATGCCCAATATCCGGATGTTATCCGAGTAATGCTATCTCGTTATTTGGAAGTTAAGGACTTAAATAAAAGATTGGTGGATGCTAAATATTTACGTATTCTTGACTTAATGCCCAAAGCGGATCGAGATATTTTGATAGCGTGGCGAGAGTATACAATGAAGAGAGAGGAGTATTGGGCAAAGAGAAGAGCGTTGACCGATAGTCTTAATCGTAATGCTCCTCGTTTTATTGAAAGACGGGTAAATAATATGCTTGATATAACTGTAAAATGATTTTGTAGAATTAAAGTGTAATTAATATGAAAGAGAAACTGTTTTTTCTCATTATATTCGTATTTTTTGCTCAATTGCTTTTGGGGCAAGAGAAATTTACGATTCGGGGTGAATTTCCTGATAATACTCTAGATGGTAAATATGTGTTATTAATAGATAAATCGTATCTTCTTGAAGAAAGGGAAGGACAAAAACAAGCATACGACAACAGCATAAAAATAAAGGTGATTGGCAAGGAATTTTTTTACGAAGGAACTGTAACACGAAAGCCTTTTTTTGCACAAATATCCTATGATGGCCCACCGTTCCATAAAGGGGCTGATATTAATCTTTTTGTGGAACCGGGGAATATCTATATTCGTATGGTCGATTGGGATACTGACGCTAATGTATCGGGCACTTCCATCAATGAAGATTATAATACTTATATTCTTGAGCGAGAAGCCCAATGGAATGCTGTATATTGGAATAGAGATCGTAGAAAAATGGCGAAAGATAGTACTAATATAGAGAATTGTAAGCTATTAGATATATCAGTAACTGAACAGCGTTCAGAAGGTCGGTTTACTTTTCTTAAAAAATATGCAAAATATCCGAATGTCATCCGAGTCATGTTGGCTCGTGATTTAAGGACAAAATATCCGATTAGGGAGCCTGAACTCTCTCAATATTTACGCATTATCGATTTAATGCCCCAGGCGGATCGAGATGCTTTTTTATCATGGTGGGATTATATCGTAAAAGAACGAGAATTTAAAGAGAAGAGCCGAATGATATTAGATAGTTTGATCGGTGATCCACCCCGTTTCATCGAGACTATTCCGAGTAGTTCATCATCAACAACTATAAAAAATGAATAAAATCCTTGGTCTTATTGTTATTCTGATGATTTGCGTTTCTTGCAATCAAAAAAGGAAAGCAGAGGTATCTCTGTCTTCCTATACACACGATTTCGGAATAATTAGTTCTGATATAATTTGTCGTGATAGCATTACAATCACCAATGTAGGCAATGCCAGGTTGGAAATAGGAGAGATCGAAACTGGATGTGGATGTACACAAGCATCGGTGGAGAAGTATGAATTAAATCCTGACGAATCGTGCTCGCTTCATTTTTCTTTCAATCCGAAAGGAAAAGGAGCAGGGGCAAAGGAAGAACTAATTATTATCAATGCAAACACAGACTCCCTCTTTTATATTCTGCAAGTTAAGGCAATTATTCAGTGATAATGTTTTTACGTTTTCTTTTTTACTTATCACCACCTTATACTTATCGGCTGATTGGTTTATGGATAGGTATTTTATGCCTAAAAATATAAGTTTCATTGTCGGCATCGTAATATGGGGAGGTATTTGCATAGGGAACTGGAAGCGAAAAATTAGACTGTCTGTTGATTTTCTATTTCTGTCTTTTACTGTTTTTATGGGATATGTTTTCGTTTGCAGTCTCTTTACATCGCAATATATACACAGTGTATACATCGTATCTGGATGGATTCTTTTTGTGTTGATGCGTAATGGAAAAAATCCTACAGAAACATTTAATAGCATTTTAGCTGTCGTTGGAGTTTTGTCGGCCTTGTATGGCTTGCTGCAATATGTAGGGTGTATAGAAACTCAATCTTATTTTTCTGTTACTGGTTCTTTTGATAATCCCGCCGGATTTGCTGCAAGCATCGTTCTCTGTTATCCTTTTCTTTTGTGCCAGACTTCTAATGGAAAAAGAAAAACGCTCAAGTTTATGGCGTGTCTTCTCCTCATTATAGTCGTTATCTTATCCGGTTCGAGAACAGGTATACTTACTTTATGCGTAGTAACACTCCTTTTTTACGCTCTCCGCTATCGGAAGTTAATTCATAAAAGGCGCATCTTTCTTATCAGCGGAGGCGCTTTGTTTCTAATAGGTTTATTCATTGGACTGATTTATCTAAAACCAGCTTCCACTTCCGGTCGTGTTCTGATTTGGAAAGTATCTGCCGGATTGTGTAAGGAACATATAATTCAGGGAAACGGACTCGGCTCTTTTAAGGCGGATTACATGCCGGAACAAGCCAAATATTTGTCATCCTTCCATGCTGATGAAAGCGAATATTGGCTGGGAACACGAATCATCCATTTAATGAGTATCTGTTGTTGTTGATTGAACAAGGACTTATAGGAATCGCTTTATTCTTATTGTTGTTGATTGCTGTTTTTCGAAGTAATGTGCCATTTGACACTCCAGCCTTACTGACACTTGTTTCTATTGCTATATTTTCCTGTTTTTCTTATCCATTCAAATATGCTTTTGTTTGGTTCATGACTATCTACTGCCTCGCTTCACTTAATCAACGGGAGGTTGCTCTACGAACAATACATTTCAACAAGCCATTTTTATTGATTATTCTTTTTATACTCTGTTTCTTTCTGATTAAGAATATCATTTTCGAGCGTACATGGAAACGAATTTCGTTGGTTGCAGAAAAGAACAATGGTTTGCTGGATAATGAATTATCTGTATTTACCAAGCTATACGATGAGTGGAATGGCAATCCCTATTTCTTGTACAATTATGCATCAGAATTGAAAAATGAGGAATTATACAAACAAAGCGTTAACGTATTCTTACATTGCGAATCTTATATCAATACGTATGACCTGCAAATGCAATTAGCTGATAATTACTATCAGATGGGGTGTTGGAAAGAAGCAGAAAGACGCTATAAACTGGCACAATGTATGTGTCCTGGCCGTTTTCTTCCATTACAAGGACTTTTGAGGATCTATGTAAAATCTGATAACTGTATACTTGCCGAACGGGTAGCTTTAGAAATAATCAATAAACGAATAAAGATACCATCTTACACTGTTGCTATCATACAGGAAGAGGCTAGAAACTATTTGCGCAAAAAGAATATTTAATTATAAAATAACAATAAAACAAAATGAAAGCTACATTCATCTTTCTTTTTCTTGTTTTGCTTTTCAGTTGTCAAAGCTCTGAAGAAAAACTGTTGGAAAAGGTGCTGACACTCTCGGGCAACAATCGTTCGGAACTCGAAAAAGTGTTGGAGCATTATAAAGAAAACGAAGCCGACAGTTTAAAACTTAGAGCTGCCCAATTTTTGATAATGAATATGCCCGGACACCAGTCGTATATAGGGAAAGATATTGAGGAATATTATGTCGAAGCTGAGAAGATAATCTTCTCTGACAGAAAGATTGATGAACAGGTGAATGAATTAAATAATTTGTTGTTAGAGTTTCCATCAGATGATTTTGAATTTAAGGAAGATTACTCTATCATAAAAGCCAACTATCTGATAAAAAGTATAGACGCGGCTTTTGACGATTGGCAACAAGGTTGTTGGGCGAGAGGTATTACATTCGATGAATTTTGTGAATATATGCTTCCTTATAAGTGCGTAGAGTTTCAGGCTTTTGATGATTGGCGCAATGTGTTGAAACCGATAGGTAATGACACATTATGCGATTTTTCTTATAATGACATTTGGAATAAAACACCCTATCATGCGGCAGAAGCTATTAATATTAAACTACGTGATACTGTTATTGTCGATTTGAAAAAGCCTCTGAAGTGGCATGCGTTATATAAGGTTCCGTTTTGGTGTAATATTCCTTCCAATTCTTGTGAGACAAGGACAAATACTGCTTTAGCCATCATGCGTAGTAAGGGTTTTGCGGTTTCGTATGATTTCGTTTTGCAGTGGCCTACAAAAGCACATGCACATTCGTGGCTAAGTATTCTGATAGATCAAGATCGCCGAATGGTATGTGAAGGAGGGCATGAGCCTTTTTTAGCTACCCTACGACCGGGTGAATGCAAAGGTAAAGTATATCGAAGAACATATTCTCCCAATTCGGACTTAGTCCGGCTGAATAAAGAAGCCAGTAGTGTTCCGCCAACGTTGCGCAATGTGTTTATAAAAGACGTTACGGATGAATATGCAACAACCATTGATCCTATTTTTCCTATACTTTCCGGGAAAAGAGAACGCAAAGAAAGATATGCGTATCTGGCTGTATTCGACAATGCGAAATGGATTCCTATTTGCTTTTCTGAAATAAAAGAAAGCAAGCAGATCGCCTTTGATAAAATAGAGAAGGGAGCTGTCTATCTGCCGGTATATTATATAAATGGAAGGGTTCGCCCATTCAATTATCCTGCCTTGTTGAATGAGAAAGGTGAATTGGAGTTTTTAAATCCCGATAGTACACGTAAAAGAAGTATTAGTTTAAAACGGAAATATCCCTTAACACGCAAAGCGTTCACCACAGCACTCCGTTTAAAACACAGCATGTTTCAAGCAGCACACAAGGAGGATTTTAGTGATGCCGTCACAGTACATACGTTCAAAGAGTATAGCGTATCGGGTAGTATAAATGTGAGCGATACAACAAAGTATCGTTATTGGCGTTATATCTGTCCAAAGCCCTACCGCTGTAATATTGCAGAATTGATGTTCTTGGATAAAGACAATAAAAAACTGACAGGAACAATTATAGGTTCTGAAGAACGAAGCAAAAATCCTCATTATAGCCGTTCTGCTGCTTTTGATTTAGATCCATTGACATTTTTTGCTTCTAAAACTTTAAGGGATGGCTGGGTAGGATTGGATTTGGGCCAACCGGAATCTGTTAGAAGAATCGGCTATATGACACGTAATGATGACAATAACATTCGTATTGGAGATACTTATGAACTTTTTTATTGGGATATGGATTGGGTATCGTTGGGCAAACAAATAGCTGACGATTTTAGTCTAACCTTTCACCATGTACCACAAAATGCTTTACTATTATTGCGAGATCTTACTAGGGGGACGGATGAACGAATTTTCTTGTATAAAGATGCTAAGCAGATATGGTATTGATTCATCGGCAAAATGCATATGTAAAATTGAAATATAAATAATTTTATGAAATACACTATATTACTGTTTGCTTTGTTATTTTGGGGGACTTCACTTTTTGGACAAGAGCTGAAAGTACAAGGACATTTAATAGATGAAAATAAACAAGACTTAGTAGCGGCAACTATACGTTGTTATGTGAATGACACACTTTTTATGATAGGTGGGGCTACGAATAGTAAAGGAGAATTTGAACTCAAACTTCCACGTACGGAGCAAAAATACAAGTTGTTAATTAGTTATTTAGGTTATAAGGAAACCACTTTAGTCTTGAATCCGACCAAAGAGACCCTGATTCGTTTAGGAGAAATAACGATGGATAAAAAAGTGGTACAGATGCAGGAAGTAACTGTGCTAGCTCAAAATCGGATAAATACCGAGGATAAAATAATGGTCTTTCCTACCCGTGAGCAGCTACGGCACTCTTATGACGGGTATAGTACTTTGCTTGCATTAATGATTCCGGGTCTGGAAGCTGATCCACGAAATGCGACTATCTCTTATCATAATGAGAACGTATTATTATGTATTGATGGGCGTGAAGCGACACAGGAAGAGGTGCAGAATCTCAACCCAAAAGATATTAAACGGGTGGATTTTTATTCTCAAGGCTCCCCTGATTACCCTGAAGCATCTACAATGCTGGATTATATACTTAAGGAACGGGATTACTTGGGGACAATCGCTTTCAATGCGAGGCATCAATTAAATAGACCTACAGGGAATGGGCGGGGAACTGCTCAATATTTTGAGGGAAAATCAGAATGGGCTGTATCGGTGTCGGACAACTATACTCATTCCACGAATCATGATGAAGGATATATAGAAACTCTATATCATTTCCCGGAAGAAACCATCATTCGGACAGATGATAAGTTGCCTTCACTGGTTAATAATAATAGTCTGAAAACCTATCTGAATTATATCTATAAAGACAAGTTGCAAACTTTTTACTCTTCTTTACGAATGAATAGAAGTATGTCCGAAAATGACAGTTGGAATCGGCAGCGATATAACAATACATCTACTATTCTTGTGAAGCAAGAAAATACGTATGCAGTCAGATTAAATCCTGCCCTGCAATTGCGTTACAATCGCACTCTTCCCAAAAGACAGAAATTGCGTCTTGAATTGTATGGAAGTTATGGTAATAACGATTATGACCGATGGTATGAGCAACGTACGGATGAAGTCGTTACGTCCTCTTATGCCAATGCTACCGCCGAAGACAGTTGGTATGGAAAACTAAAATTTGACTACAATAAAAGTTTCAAGAACAAATCCTCCTTTAGTTTGGTAGTAAATCAGGATTTTACGCATACTAATAACTTGAATACGAAGGAAGGTATAGATTCCGAAATCTTTTTAAACAACAGTAATACTTATCTTTATGGTACATATAATTATCGTATTATGAAGAAGTTAAATCTGCAAGTTGGTCTTGCCGAACATTTATCGTATACTACGACGAATGGAAGTCATGTATTCAATTCTTTCTTTATACCCTCATTGAAACTTTCTTACCTTTATAAGGGACATTCGTTGAGATTGACAGGAACTGTCCGTAGTATAGAAACCGGCATATCAAATCGTACCGGTTACGAATATAAACGAAATGAATATGAGATGTATGTAGGAAATCCGAAGTTAGAGGATTATCTGCAATATAACATGAAATTGGATTATACGTGGACTGTGAATTCAAGGTGGACAATTCTTTCTTATGCTACTTTGTATGCAAGCAACCGACAGGTTTATGGATTGTATAGTTATAATGACGAACGAAAAATGTTTGTATATCAAAACTTTAATGGAGGAAAGTGTTTCGTTCAACATTACGAGTTGGGTATGCAATACGAATTTATTCCACAAGTTTTTAGTATCAAACCTTTGTTGATTTATGATAATGCAAAAGTAACATTGTGGAAAGAACTAGTAAATCACAGCTTGTGGGGAGCTTGTTCTCTTCTTTATATGCGTAATGGCTGGCGTTTTAATATAGGATATATGGCACCTGCAAATTTTATGAATTATGATTCCGGGCTTAAGGGGCATTTTCCCGGAAAACTGGAATTTGGTGCAAATTACAGTATCAATAACTGGAATATTGATTTACATATGCAAACACCGTATAAGGCAGTTTCTAAAGGACACCTTCAACAAATTGGCTATGAAAGAAAAAGTGAAAGTCGAATACCTCGCGTCAGCGATCATGTGATTAGCTTATCGGTAAATTATCGTTTCACTTTTGGAAAGAAAAAACATAAATTCGATAATTCGGTTATACAAGATACGAATCAGTCAACTATATCAAGCGATTAAAACGAAGCAAATGAATTTACAAGAGATAGAAATCCGGCCATTTTCAAGTTCTTCCCTTCATGAAACTTTTCTTATGGAGATTTCGGGACGTTTCATCGAATACTGAATTTATTCGCCAAGCCTGTAGAAAATAAGTTCTTCAAGTGCACAAATTAATTCATCGGACTATAGTTTCTCTTTCGAAGAACTATAGTCCAACGAAAGAAACACTATAGTCAACGTTGCGTTGGACTATAGTCCAACGAATAAATTTGTGCATCCGGAGGGATTATGTTTAGTATAGTTCTGAAATAATTATAATACACGAAGAGAATAATTACAATCAATGAGAAATGAATTAGCTCATAATCGTACCAGAAAGGAGTATAACCGTGCGATTATGGACCAATGCAGATCATTGGTCAGTATATGGAAAAAATGACATAAATATGGATAATAATCCTCATATGGAAATTGTCTACTAAGTTTTTTGCATTCATTATTCCTTTTGGTTAGTTTTGCTTGTGTAAATCTTAAAAAGCCATGAAATACACAACTAAAATAAAGGCAGTTTTCATTACTTCACTATTATATGTTATAATAGCTTCACCATTATTTGTCCAGTCTATAAATATCTGTTCATCCTTGTCTGGTTATGTTAAAGAGATAAATCAATTCAATCAACTGAATCCTCAAGAAAAGGTGTATTGGAATCCTGACGTGAGGACTGATAACAACGGAAAGGCGAACGTTAGTTTTTATAATAATAGCACTTGTCGGCAGGTGATAATCAATGCAGAAGGGATAAATCGTGGGAAGTGTATTATTAAAGAATAAATTTATATGGAGATTTTACTTTTTCATAGTGTTACATTCTATGTTGCAGTGCAAAAGATGTATCTTTGCAACTAGCAATCAAAATAACCCAAAGCACTATATGAAATATAAATTATTATGCCTCTTCGTTTTGTTAAGTTTTTCTTTATCGGATTTGTATGCTGATATTGAACTTAGTTCCAAACAAATGAGAACCAGTGACGGGCTACCTAGTAATTCTGTACGATGTATGTTTCAGGACAGTAAAGGGTTCTTATGGTTGGGTACTTTAGACGGATTGACCCGTTATGATGGAAATACTTTTCTTACTTATCAGTTGGAAACCGGCAAACACGATCAGGTCTCTTTGGCAGACAATAGAATAAAACAGGTAGCAGAGGATAAAAATGGTTTCCTATGGATAAAGACAGTGCCGGAATTGTTCAGTTGTTATGATTTGCAAAAAGCTTGTTTTGTCGATTTTACCGGTACCGGAGATGATGGAGAGAATTATGCGGAAATCTTTATGTCCTCTAATGGAGATGTGTGGCTTTGGCACAGAGCAAGTGGAGTGCGTCAAATCGTTTGTAAGGAGAACCGGACCATGACTTCTGTGAAGTTCTGTGCAGAATCAGGAAGTCTGCCGGACGATCGAATTAAATTTATCAATGAAGATTCCAGTGGCAGGATATGGATTGGTACCATGCAGGGACTTGCGTCTGTTTATAAAGGGAAAGTTGAAATTATTGATAAGAAATTAAACTTTTCCTCTTCTTTCCCTCATGGAGAGGATATGTATTTTCTGACGAAGAGTGGGGATGTGTATCGCTGTGCCAATGGCTCGAAAAAAATAGACTGTTTAGCGTCTCTTTCTACGATTGCCGGTAATACATCCGTCAGTGCGCATTCGTTGATAAAAGATAAATGGGTTATATTTACTTCCAGTGAAGGTGTGTATGAATTTGATTTTCAGACCTTTCAAATAACTCCTTACCGGAAACTGAAAATAAATAATGGGAAAATTATTCATGACAATTATGGAGATTGCTGGGCTTATAATAACACAGGACGAATTTATTATATAAATGCGAAGAGCGGAGAGATAAAGGATTTGCAACTGATCCCTGAAGAGAAGATGAAATATATAGATTATGAACGTTATCATGTGGTGCGCGATGATCGGGGGATTGTGTGGATTTCAACTTATGGAAACGGACTTTTCACCTACGATATTCAGGAAGACCGGTTGGAACATTTTGTTTCGGAAGGAAAGAATGCGGGGCCTATCGGTTCAGATTTCCTGTTATGTTTGATGAAAGATAGAACAGGAGGAATATGGGTAAGCTCCGAATATTCCGGTTTGTCTCATATTTCCATCTCGAATAAAGGCATTGCACATGTTTATCCCGAATCACCGGATATTTTTGACCGATCGAATACAATCCGGTTACTGACTAAAATGTCGAATGGGGATATATGGGTAGGAACCCGTAGAGGAGGATTATATAATTATGACTCTTACCTGAAAACTAAAATTGATAATCATTATTTGCCTTATAACATTTATGCCATCTCAGAAGATACTCAAGGGAATATATGGATGGGAACTCGGGGTGACGGATTAAAAATAGGAGATACCTGGTATAAGCCGGAGCCGTCCAATCCTTTTGCCTTGTCTCATTCTAATATTTATTCCATTCTTCGTGATAGGAAAAACCGCATGTGGGTGGGAACATTTGGAGGAGGATTGGATTTGGCTGAACAAACGGGAAAAGGACAATACAAGTTCCGTCGTTTCTTTCAAGGAAAGAAGTATGGCTTACGAATAGTCAGAGTGATGGCAGAAGATGAGAAAGGAATGGTATGGATGGGTACAAGTGAAGGAATCTGTATTTTCCATCCGGATTCATTGATCGCTAATGAAGATAATTATCATTTGTTCAGTTACACAGATGGCAATTTTTGCAGCAATGAGATTCGTTGCCTGTTTCGCGATAGTAAAGGTCGTATGTGGGTAGGAACTTCGGGAGCCGGTCTAAATCTATGCGAACTGACAGATGATTGCCAGTCTTTGAAATATAAACATTATGGAATATCAGAAGGATTGGTTAATAATATGGTTCAAGCTATTCTGGAAGATAGTGCGGGACAATTATGGATTGCTACGGAATATGGAATTTCAAGGTTCAACCCCAACAGTCATTCTTTCGAGAACTATTTCTTTTCATCCTATACATTGGGAAATGTGTATAGTGAGAACAGCGCATGTATGGGGGCGGACGGAAAACTGATTCAACAGAGAGGTTGCTTTCTCCTATTGTTATTACAGGACTGTCTGTCAATGGAATTCAGGTGAAGCCTAATATGCCGGGTTCTCCTTTGCAGGAATCTTTGGCTTATTCGGATAAGATCACATTGAAATATTTTCAGAATTCTTTTATGCTTGATTTTTCTACTCTCGATTATTCGGATAACGGACAGATCAAATATATGTACTGGCTGGAAAACTATGATAAAGGATGGAATGTTCCGTCTTCTTTGAGTTTTGCTTCTTATAAATACCTGGAGCCTGGTACTTACATTTTTCATGTGAAATATTGTGATGGAGCCGGCATCTGGAATGATACAGAAACAACTTTGAAGAT
>OMDR01001376.1_pt1 | contig 11890 bp, 8 predicted proteins | sample 1645251 | NCBI WGS metagenome assembly OMDR01 (sample SAMEA103958142, study PRJEB25191) | human gut metagenome | biome: human-associated habitat [ENVO:00009003]; feature: intestine environment [ENVO:2100002]; material: feces | place: Germany | collected 2013/2015 | reverse complement strand
GTTGCCGTCCTTACCCGGAATGGGGTTCGGCGCAAACGACGCCGTAAGGCCGTTTCTCGACGCCATGGTCTTCACAACAGACTTATACGTAATGACATCGTCTGCGGACTGAATGGCAGAGCTGTGCTGAAAATCGATGATGTTCTGCCCCGGGCCGCCGCTGTGGTGCGAGCTTTCCGGTGTGACACCCATATCCTCGAGTGTCAGGCAGATCTCGCGGCGTACGTCCTCGCCCTTATCCTCCGGCGCAGCATCCATAAAGCCCGCGTTGTCAAAGGGGATAGCCGTTGCATTGCCGTTTTCATCGTTCTTGAAAAGGTAGAATTCGTTTCTTGCCCCAAATTCAAATATTATACCATGAAGTTTTGCAATGTCAACCGCTTTTTTCAGGATGCCGCGGCAGTCGATGTCGAAGCCGGTGCCGTCCGAACGGCGAATGTCGCAGAAAAAGCGCACGACGCGCCCGTGTGCGGGCCGCCACGGCAGAAGCGACATGGTGGAGGTATCCGGCACCAAAAAGAGCTCGCTGTCCGCCTCTTTTTCAAAGCCCATGATGCGCGAAGCATCAATGGGAATGCCGCCCTCGAACGCAGAAGCCAAAAGGCTCGGCTGAATGGCGATGATCTTCTGTCTGCCGAAAATATCGCAGAACGCCATTTTGATGAACTTAACGTCGTTATCTGTGATAAACTCTGTGACCTCGGACTCCGTATACTGCATGCCGAACCCTTCCTTTCTTTTTTAAAAGCGCGTTTCAAACATACAAATACGCGTGAAATCCGGTGTTGCCGTCTTTCACGCTGTACCTGTTCTTCTTTTCTGCCGCATTTTGAGATATTCTGCCAAAATACAGCGTATGCTGACCGCTTTTGAATATTATAACACAAGATCGGTGTATTTTGCAATAAGACAGAACGCACAATGTTTATCGCCAAAATACACCGTCGATTTATGCAAGAAAAGAAACCTTAATTTGCAGAGAATTACAGGGGCAAAATCAGTTCGTCACATAGAGCTGCTTATACGGATTCTGTGTGTTCGGGCGCAGCACGTAGTATTCGTCGTGCAGAAGACTTTCGGCATCTGCACCGAACTTTTCCGCGTAGTTTTGAACGAGCGGCGCCGCAATCTGCATGTCTTCTTCGGTCGCCTTATGCGCCACGACCTGCTCCGGCAAATCCTTCGGCAGGTGCGCGGTGCGCAGATAAATGCGTCCGCCGTGCATGCCCGTGCCGCAGAAATTGCCGACCGGCTGGCGATCTTCACTGCCGATGCCGAGCACGACGATGATGCCGCCCGCCTGATACTCGCCGAGGAAGCTGCCTGTTCTGCCGCCGATGACGAGCACGGGTACTTTCTCTTTATACTCCTTCATGTGGATACCTGCGCGGTAACCGGCATCGCCCTGCACGTAGATGGCACCGCCGCGCATGGCGTAACCTGCCGCGTCGCCCGTGCTGCCGTGAATGGTGATCTCGCCCGCGTTCATTGTGTCGCCGGTCGCGTCCTGTGCGCTGCAATTTACAATAATATTTGCGCCGTCCAGATACGCGCCGAGCGCGTTGCCCGGCACTTCGTTCAATATAATCGTACCCGCACTTTGCCCTGCGCCGATATAGCGCTGGCCGAGTGTATATGTTTTCTGTTCCATGTTTCTCCCCCTTACTGCTGCTTTGAGAGCAGGTCGCGGCGCGTACGGGCCGTGAATGCCATGAGCTGCGGCTTTTCGCAGATCAGCTTAAAATCGATTGAGCTTAACGGCGTGCGATTACGGATAAGCGCCGTGTAGATACCGGCACGCGCCACGTCGCCAATCAGGATATAGCCCTTTAAAACATCATCTTTATAGAAAAGGATCTTGTAGTTTTCGCCGTCACGGCGGACGTAGGTCTCGCCGTCATACGTGCCTGCGGTGATGATGTGCAGCCCCATGAAGCCGATGGCATTCATCGGGATCGCCTGGTCAAAGCTCGCTTTGCCGCCCGCCATGTTGATGCCGGCGGTATTGCCCTGCATATAGGCGTTCGGCAACAGCGCCAGCACGCGGTTGACGCCGGCGGAAATATCGAAGCTCTCCGCGCAGTCGCCTGCGGCGTAGACATCGGGCAGTGTTGTTTTGCCGGTATCATCCGCCGCAATGCCGCGGCGCACCTCGCCGCCTGCATCTTTGACGAGCGAAGTATTCGGGCGCACGCCGACCGCAATGACGAGCACGTCAAAATCGACCGTAAGACCGCTTTTGAGTGTGGCGGTCGTGCCCGCAAACTTTGCGGCAGTATCGCCGAGGTGGAACTCGATGCCCTGCTTTTCAAGAAAATCTTTGACGATAGCGGAGCCGGTCTCATCGAGGATGCTCGGCAGCACGCGGTCGGCAAGGTCGACGACCGTGATGGATTTCACGCGCTCCTTGATGCCCTCTGCGCACTTTAAACCGATGAGGCCCGCGCCGATAATCAAAACACGGCTGTCTTTTGTAAGGACGCTTTCAAGCGCGTGTGCGTCATCGAGCGACATGAACGTAAACTTTTCGGAAACGGTATCAAGCCCTTCCATGGGCGGTACGAACGGCGTGGAGCCTGTTGCGACAAGGAGCTTTTCATAGGGTATCTCTTCCCCGCTCTTTAACGTTACGGTTTTCTTTTCCGGGTCGAGCTTTGTGACGGTCTCACCGAGCTTTGCGGTGACGTGATTTTCTTCGTAAAAGCTGTCCGGGCGGTATTTCATGCGCTCCTCATCTGTTTTGCCCTGCAATAAATAGGAAATGAGCGGGCGCGCATAGGTGTGGTGGTTTTCGGAAGCAATCAGCACGATCTCTCCGTCTTTATCTTTACTGCGGATGCCTTCCACACAGCCGATGGCCGCAGTGGAGTTGCCGATGATTACATATTTTGCCATGGTGCTCAGTCCCTTTCCTCAAAGATGATGGCTTTGTTCGGACAGCCCTGCACACAGGCGGGCTTGCCGCCGGCGTTTTCGATGCACAGCTCGCACTTCTGCATGACGCCGGATTCCGAGGGCATCAGCGCGCCGTAGGGACATACCAGCACGCAGGTGTGGCAGCCGACGCACTTATTCTGGTCGATACAGACCACGCCGTCCTTTTTGGAAAGTGCGCCCGCAATGCAGCTTTTCACACACAGCGGGTCTGTGCAGTGGCGGCAGGAAACCGCAAAGCTGACCTGATTGTCCCCCTCAATGCGGATGCGGGGGTGAATGGTCCTGTCCTTCAGCGCCTTGATCATGCTGGATTTTCCGGAGTTTGCAAAGGCGCAGTAATATTCGCAAAGATGGCAGCCGAGGCACCATTTTTCATCAACATATACTCTTTTCATGGTTACGCTCCCTTTTCTGCTTATTCGCCCGCGTGCTTGATGCCGAGAATCTGAAGCTCTTTTTCGTTCAGACCCACACCGCGCAGCATAAGGCGGTTGCCGCGCAGCGCCTCGATGGAATTGATGCCCATGCCGCCCATCATTTCCTTAATCTCGTGCTCCCACGCGGTGACAAGGTTCACAAGGCGCTTGTAGCCGATGTCCGGGTTGAGGCGCTTCACAAGGTCGGGACGCTGGGTTGCGATGCCCCAGTTGCACTTGCCGGTCTGGCAGCTTCTGCACAGATGGCAGCCGAGCGCCAAAAGTGCCGCCGTGCCGATGTAGCACGCATCTGCACCGAGCGCGATGGCCTTGACAACATCGGCGCTGGAGCGAATGGAGCCGCCGACGACGAGCGAAACCTTGTTGCGGATGCCTTCATCGCGCAGGCGCTGATCGACCGCCGCCAGAGCAAGCTCAATCGGGATGCCGACGTTATCGCGGATGCGCGTAGGCGCTGCGCCCGTGCCGCCGCGGAAACCGTCGATAGCGATGATGTCCGCGCCGCTGCGTGCAATGCCGGACGCAATGGCTGCAACGTTGTGCACCGCCGCAATCTTGACAATGACGGGCTTTTTGTAGTTTGAGGCTTCTTTTAAGGAGAAAACAAGCTGACGCAGGTCTTCAATGGAGTAAATATCGTGGTGCGGTGCGGGCGAAATAGCATCCGAGCCCTCCGGGATCATACGCGTGCGGGAAACGTCGCCGACAATTTTTGCACCCGGCAGATGGCCGCCGATGCCCGGCTTTGCGCCCTGCCCCATTTTGATCTCGATGGCGGCGCCGGCGCTGAGGTAATCCTTATGCACGCCGAAGCGGCCGGACGCGACCTGCACGATGGTATTTGCGCCGTACTTGTAGAAATCTTGATGCAGGCCGCCCTCGCCGGTGTTGTAGTAGATGCCGAGCGCTTCTGCGGCGCGGGCAAGGCTTTCGTGCGCATTGTAGCTGATGGAGCCGTAGGACATGGCAGAGAACATGATCGGCACGGAAAGCTCAAGCTGCGGGGTGATATTCGTCTTAATCTTACCGTTCTCGTCGCGCTCGATTTTAGACGGCTTCTGACCTAAAAACGTCTTCGTTTCCATCGGCTCACGGAGCGGGTCGATGGACGGGTTCGTGACCTGCGACGCGTTGATGAGGATTTTATCCCAGTAGACCGGCAGGGGCTTCGGGTTGCCCATGGAAGACAGCAGCACGCCGCCGCTGCTCGCCTGACGGTAGACCTCCATGATGGTCTCGCCGGACCAGTTGGCATTTTCCTTAAAGGTGTGGTCGGTCTTGACGATCTTCAAAGCGCGCGTGGGACAGATGGAAACGCAGCGGTGGCAGTTCACACAGCGGCTTTCGTCGGAGATCATCATTTTCAGCTCATCGTCGTAAGCATGTACTTCGTTGGAGCACTGTCGTTCACAGGCACGGCAGGCAATGCAGCGCGCGGGGTTGCGGACGACCTCGTACTGCGGATATAAAAAATCGATAGCCATTTATAGTAACCTCATTTCTCAGAGAACACAAACTCTTACTTTTTGTCCAGCGTGAAGATGACAGGCTCGCCGCCTGCGGGCGCCCAGACTTTATCGAGCGTGGGCTGAATGACGCGGATGGCGGATTCTTCACTGGCGATGTAGACCATATCGCCCTTTTCGCCGACGACCATAGAACGCAGCTTTAAGCGGTCGTTGAGTGCCATAAGGCCACCCGTAAAGCCGACCAGAATGGAGAACGGACCGGTGACGAGCAGGCCGGAATACACATTGCGCAAATACGTCAGACGCGCGCGCTCCTCCGGGTCTTTGTTCTGAATGGTCGTCCAGAACGGTGCCGCGATGACGTTTGCGACCTCTTGCAGGGTGAGGCCCTGACGGCGTACAAGATAATCGAAAATATAGGTGATGACCTCGGTATCGGTCAAAAGGTTGCAGTTGTAGCCGTACATCTCAATGCAGCGGCGGTTCGCATCGTAGGACCAGATTTCGCCGTTATGGACAACGGAAAGGTCGAGCAGCGCAAACGGGTGCGCACCGCCCCACCAGCCGGGGGTATTCGTCGGGTAGCGGCCGTGCGCCGTCCAACAGTAGCCGGCGTATTCATCGAGACGATAGAACCGACCGACATCCTCCGGGTAGCCGACAGCCTTAAACACGCCCATGTTTTTGCCGCTGGAGAAAATATACGCGCCATCGATAAAGGTATTGACGCGGTTGACGCAGCGGGCGGTGAACTCGTCTTCATCGAGCTGGCTTTCCGCAAGCTTTGTGTGCAGCGGTGTGACGAAGTACCGCCAAATAAGCGGCTCGTCCGTGATCTGCGGAATTTTGCGGATCGGAATTTTGGAAAGGTTCACGACATCGAAATGCTCGTTGATGAACTTCTCACATTCCTCTTTTGCTTTTACATTATTATAGAAAACGTGAAACGCATACTGTTCCGCATATTCCGGGTAAATGCCGTAGCCGGCGAAGCCGCCGCCAAGGCCGTTTGAACGGTCGTGCATGATCTCAATGGAGCGGATGATATCGGAACCGTCCAGCCGCTTTCCGCTGCGGGAAAAAACGGAGGATACGGCGCACCCCGAAGGAATTCGGAAATCGCCCGCTGTGCTTTTGCCTTCTCTAAGCATGAAGACTGCTCCCTTCTGAAAACAAATAAGATATACGTCTTTTTCCCGGCTTTCCCGAAAAAAAGAGAAAGTCTGACCATACATGCTGCGTGCAATGCACGCGCGCCGTTCCCCCGGCGCAATCTAAAAGCCCCACATTCGGCAGCTTTTAAAAGCAACATGTATGATCAGACTCCATTGTCTGCCTACCATTATATAGCGGCCCTTCTGATATGTCAAGAAAAATTTCGCGATTTTTGAATTTTTGAGTTGTAGCAATTTCATTTTATATTCGCTTGACTTTAAAAATTTCATAAAACGAATTTATAAACGCAGGTTTAAATTGTACATCCTGCAAATCTTCAAATTTCCTCAAAAAAAGGTGTTGACAAATGGCCCGAGACGTTGTAAAATTCATCACATAGCATAGCAAAGGCGCTGTGGTTGGTTTATTGCCATCCCCAGCGCTTTTTTGTTTGAATGAATTACGAACAGCTGTGCAGCGGTTTCGTAAAGCGAAGCCGCAGGACGAAACGCACGGGAAGATATACAAATTATATCGCAGCGTTCGCCCCTCCTATTATGCGAATCTTATTGAAGGAAAGAGTGGTTTACATGAGCAGCACGACAAAGATCAATGTGCCGGACATTTTCGCCAGCATGGTGTTTAACGACGACGTCATGCGTGAGAGACTGCCGAAGGACGTTTACAAGTCTTTGAGAAAGACCATCGACAACGGCAAGGACCTCGACATCACGGTTGCCAATGCTGTGGCAAATGCCATGAAGGACTGGGCGATTGAAAAAGGTGCAACGCACTACACGCACTGGTTCCAGCCGATGACCGGCATCACCGCCGAGAAGCACGACAGCTTCATTTCTCCGACGGCAGACGGCCGCATCATCATGGAATTCTCCGGCAAAGAGCTCATCAAGGGCGAGCCGGATGCTTCCTCCTTCCCTTCCGGCGGTCTGCGCGCAACGTTTGAAGCCCGCGGCTACACCGCATGGGACCCGACCTCCTACGCATTCATTAAAGATCACTCCCTGTTCATTCCTACGGCGTTCTGTTCCTACGGCGGCGAGGTGTTGGATAAGAAAACCCCGCTGCTGCGCTCCATGGAAGCGTTGAGCGCACAGGCCGTTCGTATTCTCCGCCTTTTCGGCGACTCCACAACAAAGCGTGTCATCACGACCGTCGGCCCGGAGCAGGAATATTTCCTTGTCGATAAAAAGCTCTACGATGAGCGCCCGGACCTCATTTACACGGGCCGCACGCTGTTCGGTGCACGCGCACCGAAGGGCCAGGAGCTTGAAGATCATTACTTCGGCGCGATTAAGCCGAGAATTGCCGCGTTCATGCAGGAGCTTGACGAAGAGCTGTGGAAGCTCGGCGTGCTTGCTAAGACAAAGCACAACGAGGTCGCCCCGGCACAGCACGAGTTGGCGCCGATCTTCTCCACCACGAACGTTGCGACCGACCACAACCAGCTGACCATGGAGACAATGAAGAACGTTGCGCTCCGCCACGGCCTTGTCTGCCTGCTGCATGAAAAACCGTTTGCAGGCGTGAACGGCTCCGGCAAGCACAACAACTGGTCTATTTCCACCGATACCGGAAAGAACCTGTTGGAGCCGGGCAAGCTGCCGCAGGAAAACGCACAGTTCCTCCTCTTCCTCGCTGCTGTCATCAAGGGTGTTGACGAGTATCAGGATCTGCTCCGTATCTCCGTCGCTTCCGCAGGCAACGACCACCGTCTCGGCGCAAACGAAGCGCCGCCGGCCATCATCTCCATCTTCCTCGGCGACGAGCTTACGGCTATTCTGCACGCCATTGAGACCGGCACGGTCTATGGCGGTACGCTCCGCGTCAACATGGAGATTGGCGTAAACGTTCTGCCGTCCTTCACAAAGGATACAACGGACAGAAACAGAACCTCCCCGTTCGCTTTCACCGGCAACAAGTTCGAGTTCAGAAGCCTCGGCTCGCAGCTCAACATCGCCTGCCCGAACATCATGCTGAACACGATCATCGCCGATGAGCTCGAGCAGTTTGCAGACGAGCTTGAGGGCAAGGAAGATTTTAACGGCGCGCTCAACGCACTCATCAAGCGCGTGATCAAAGAGCACAAGCGCATCATCTTCAACGGCGACGGCTATGCGGACGCCTGGAAGGCGGAAGCTGCAAAACGCGGCCTGACGAACCTGCCGACCACGGTAGACGCACTGCCGCACTACACCGACGAAAAGAACGTGAAGCTCTTTACAAAGCATAAGATCTACACCGAGGTCGAGATGCAGTCCAGACAGGACATCATCCTCGAGACGTACGCGAAGACCATCAACATCGAAGCGCTCACCGCAAGTGATATGGTCAAGCGCGACATTCTCCCCGCTGTTTCCTCTTACGTTGCGGAGCTTGCAAGCGGCGTTGCCACGAAGAAGGCCATCAGCGATGACATTCCGTGTGAAGCGGAGCTTGATATCATCAAGCGTCTTTCCGGCCTGCAGGACTGCGCATATAAGAAGCTTGCTGCGCTCGATAACGCCATCATCGGCGTGAAGGAAGTCGGCGAAGATCCGATTGAGGTTGCGACCTATTATAAGGATTCCGTCATCACCGCCATGACCGATCTGAGAGCCGTTGTGGACGAGATGGAAACGCTGGTCTCTTCCGATTACTGGCCGTATCCGAGCTACGGCGATCTGATGTTCAGAGTATAAAGGGCTTTGAACATACCGTTTCAAACGGACAAGGGATGAAAAATTCAATATAGGCACAAGGGTGTGCACGGGGTTCCGTTTCAGGAACCAAACGTGCGCACCCTTTTCTATTTTCAAACAACACATAGGAGGACGAACATATGACAAGCGAAATCTTCAGCGTCTGGTTTTTGATGGGCGCGGCGCTGGTCTTCTGGATGCAGGCCGGCTTCGCCATGGTAGAAACGGGTTTCACCCGTGCAAAAAATGCCGGCAACATTCTGATGAAGAACCTGATGGACTTCTGCATCGGCACCGGCGTATTCATTCTCATCGGCTTCAGCTTTTTGCTGGGCGAAGACTTACTGGGCTTCATCGGTAAGCCGGGCTTTGATATTTTCACAAACTACGCAAACTTTGACTGGTCGAATTTCGTATTCAACCTTGTGTTCTGCGCCACGACCGCGACCATCGTTTCCGGCGCAATGGCAGAACGCACAAAGTTCCTTTCCTACTGCATTTACTCCGGTGTTATCTCCGCTTTGGTATACCCCATCGAAGCACACTGGATCTGGGGCGGTGGCTGGCTTTCGCAGCTCGGCTTCCATGATTTTGCAGGCTCCTGCGCCATCCACATGGTAGGCGGTCTTTCCGCACTCATCGGCGCAAAGCTGCTCGGCCCGCGCATCGGCAAGTTCGAAAAGGATGCAAGCGGCAAGATCGTAAAGGTCAATGCTTTTCCGGGCCACAACATTCCGCTCGGCTGCCTTGGCGTGTTCATTCTTTGGTTCGGCTGGTACGGCTTCAACGGTGCTGCGGCAACAAGCGTTGAGCAGCTCGGCTCCATCTTCCTCACCACCACCGTCTCACCTGCCATAGCAACCGTCACCTGCATGATCTTCACATGGGTAAAGTACGGCAAGCCGGATGTTTCCATGTGTCTCAACGCTTCTCTCGCCGGTCTGGTCGCCATCACCGCCGGCTGTGATGTAACGGACTGCCTCGGTGCGGCAATCATCGGCATTGTGGCCGGTCTCCTTTGCCCGTTCGGCGTTTGGCTGCTCGACTATAAGCTCCATGTCGATGATCCGGTCGGCGCGGTTGCCGTCCACTTCTGCAACGGCATTTGGGGCACCATTGCAGTCGGTCTTTTTGCAACGACCACAGCCCCCGGCAACGATAGCTTCACCGGCCTGTTCTACGGCGGCGGCATTGCACTGCTTGCAAAACAATTGCTTGGTGTGCTTACGGTCTGCGCCTGGACAGCCGTGACGATTACCATTGTGTTCCTGCTCATCCGCGCGACGGTCGGCCTGCGTGTGACGAGAGAAGAAGAAATTATGGGTCTTGACCTGCCCGAGCATGGCCTTGCAAATGCGTATGCAGACTTCGTTCCGGCCATCAACACCTCGCTCGAAAGCGCAGACCTCAGCGTTGCCCCTGCCCCGTTCGGCCCGGCTGCGGTAGACGAAGCAGTGCCGGTCGTTGTGCATCACGCCCCCGTAAAGACCGAAAAAGCGGAAAGCACCGGCGTGAAGATGACGAAGGTCGAGATTGTGTGCAAGCAGGCAGCTTTCGATACCTTGAAGAATGCACTGATGAGCGTCGGCATCACCGGTATGACGGTGACGAACGTACTCGGCTGCGGCATTCAGAAGGGCAAGCCGGAATATTACCGCGGCACGCTCGTAGAAGCAAACCTACTGCCTAAGGTACAGGTGGAGGTCGTCATCTCTAAGGTGCCTGTCCGCACGGTCATCGAAACGGCGAAGAAAGCGCTTTACACCGGTCACATCGGTGACGGCAAAATCTTCGTTTACGACGTGGAGAATGTTATCAAAGTCCGTACAGGCGAAGAAGGCTACGACGCCCTGCAGGATGTGGAATAATAAATCTTCCCATTTAAATTGAGTACGACGCGTACTACGCTCCTGAAATAAGAAAAGCCGAGACCTGCCGGTTCCCCCCGGCGGGTCTTGACTTTTTCTGTCATTTTCTCCTGCAACTTATTTTCGGTTTTGCACAAAATGGGAATTGAACTCTTTTTGGATTTGTGTTATACTGTTATAAGAATTTATCCACCCCGATTGTGAGAGGAGACAGCCGTGAAAATTCAGGAATCTGCAGAAAACTATCTTGAGACCATTTTGATCTTATCCGAGCGCAGCACCTATGTGCGTTCTATTGATATTGCCAACGAGCTCAATTTTACAAAACCCAGTGTCAGCGTAGCCATGAAAAAGCTGCGCGAGAACAATTTGATCACCGTAGACGGCGACGGCTACATTCACCTGACGGAGGACGGCCTTGCCATCGCCAATCGCATGTATGAGCGCCACAAGTTGCTTTCCGATTGGCTCACCTATCTCGGCGTGCCGAAGGACATTGCAACAGAGGACGCCTGCCGCATTGAGCACGTCATCAGCCAGGAGAGCTTTGAAAAGATCCGCGCGCATGTCCGCGAAATGAACGAGCATCTTTAATGAACTTAAACAGCGCAAAACCCGTTTCCGAAGCTTTTATCGGAAACGGGTTTTTACTTTTACAGCAACGCCATGCTCTGCAAAATAAAGATCATCAAAAATACAGTCGGGATGCAGCACACAGCGCTCAAAACAACAAGCTGACCGGCAAGCTCGCCATCTGCACCCGCCTGCTGCGCCATGATGTAGCTTGATACCGCGACCGGCGTTTCCCACGCAAGTGCAAGCGCCAGAAGACTCGGCCCTCTGCTGCCCGCCAGAACCGCAATCGGCAGAAAAACAAGCGGAATGACGACGAGCTTTATAAACACCGTCACGCCCGCAATACGCATGTTGCCTTTTAGCTTGCGGAAGCTGAAATCGCCGCCGAGCACGATGAGTGCAAGCGGTGTGGCAAGGCGCGAAACATCGCGCAGGCTCGTTTCCAGAAATGCCGGGAAACGCAATTTAATGATGGACGCAAACACACCGAGCAGTGCCGCGATAATGAGCGGGTTTGTCGCGATGGATTTGAGCGTCTTTTTCAGCGAGACCTTACCTCTGCCCGTAAATACCGTCAGCGCAATGACGGCCAAAACGTTGTACATCGGCACGAGCACGGCGCTCAAGATGGAGGCCGCGGCAGCCTCTTCCGCGCCGAACACGTTCGTGACGAGGCTCACGCCGAATATGACGTAGTTGCTGCGAAAAAGTCCCTGAATAATGACGCCGCGCTGTTTCGGCTCGCGCAC
>OMDR01001375.1_pt1 | contig 11891 bp, 8 predicted proteins | sample 1645251 | NCBI WGS metagenome assembly OMDR01 (sample SAMEA103958142, study PRJEB25191) | human gut metagenome | biome: human-associated habitat [ENVO:00009003]; feature: intestine environment [ENVO:2100002]; material: feces | place: Germany | collected 2013/2015 | reverse complement strand
CCTCCTCCGTCTGGCGGGCGGCCCTTTCCGTCCGGCGGCGCTCCACGCCCCGCTTGCAGACCTTGCACAGATGCCATACCGACCCGGCGGCTACAACGCCCAGTCCCACCCAGCCGGAGGTGCGGATCTGCCAGAAGTCATGGATGGTGAAGTAGTCGCCGTACATTCCCAAATAGTATAGCACCACGCCGCCGATGAGCAACAGGATGCACAGGACCAGGTCCAGCGCCGCCCGCACCCGGTGGGCCTGCCGACGCAGGAGGAAGCAGATCAGCAGCACCGCCGCCAGCAGAAACAGGGCGGGGGACTGGCAGTATAATATTTCGGTCATGGAAGCCTGCCCCTCTCTTTACAGGCAGTTCTTGCCACGGAGGATGTACTTGCCGTCGGGCCCGGCCAGCACGGTGCCGTGCTCCACCGCCAGACGGCCCCGGAGCCACACCTGCTGGATGGAGCCACGGGTGGTGAAGCCCTCGTAGGGGTTATAGTCCACATTGGCCACCGTGTCCGCCGCACGGATGACGTGATCCGCCAGCGGATCGTACACCACGATATCGGCGTCGGCCCCGGCCTGCAGGATGCCCTTCCGGGGGAACATCCCGTAGAGCTTGGCGGGATTCTCCGCCAGTACACGGCACATGGTGGCAAGGCTGATCTTCCGGGTGGTGACACCGGCGGTGTAGATCAGCTCGCCACGGGTCTCCACCCCCGGCAGGCCGCCGGGAATTTTGGTGAAGTCCCCCCGGCCGGCGTCCTTCTGGGCCAGCGTAAAGGAACAGTGGTCCGTGGAGATGGTCTGAATTTCGCCACGGCGCAGGGCCATCCACAGGGCCTTCTGATCCTCTGCCTTGCGGATGGGGGGCGCACAGACGTAGCGGGCCGCCAGAGAGTAGTCGGGGTTATCATACACGCTGTCGTCCAGCAGCAGGTACTGGGGGCAGGTCTCGGCATAGACCTTCTGGCCACGCTTCCGGGCGGCCTCCACCTCCCGCAGGGCGGCGGCGTTGGTGAGGTGGACGATGACCACGGGGATATCCACCGCCTCAGCGATCCGCAGCAGGCGGCTCACGGCCTCCGCCTCCAGAAAGTCCGGACGGGTCCGGGGGTGGGAGGAGACACCCATTTCCCCGGCGGCCTTCTTTTCCTCGATGAGGGCGTCGATGACGCCGCTGTTTTCGCAGTGTACGCCGCAGATGCCGCCCTTCTCCTTCAGCTTTTTCAGGGCGTGGTACATGGCGTTGTCCCCGATCATCATGGCGGGATAGGTCATATACATCTTGAAGGAGGAGATACCGGCGGCGTACATATCGTCGATCTCCGCCTCGATCTGCGGGTTCCAGTCGTCGATGGTCATGTGGAAGCCGTAGTCGCACGAGCATTTGCCGTCGGCCTTTTTGTGCCAGAGACCAAGACCGTAGGCAAGCGTCTCGCCCTTGTTCGGGCAGGCGAAGTCGATGATGGTGGTCGTGCCGCCGCGGATGGCGCTGCGGGTGCCGGACGCGAAATCGTCGGCGGTGGTCGTGTTGCACACGTCGAGATCGAAGTGCGTGTGCGCGTCGATGAAGCCGGGGAAGAGGTAGCAGCCGGAAACGTCCGTCACCTCGGCGCTTTTTGCCTCGGCGGGGGAGATGTGGCCGACCTGGGCGATCTTCTCGCCGTCGAGCAGGACGTCCGCGCGGCGGGAGCCGCGGGGCGTAACGACAAAGCCGCCCCTGAGCAATTTTTTCATATCCATTCAGCTCCTTTGTCTGAAAATATTCATACACCTTTACCATAGCACGTTTTTGCCGCGATTTCCACAGGAAAAGAGAAATCGGCAAAAGCGACAAGAAAGCGCGGTGAAAATCTGTGATTATGGCGAGAGAATGCGGCTTGTGAAAAAGCGGAAAAGAAGATACAATAAACATATCCTGCCGAAGCTGTGCGCCCGATACGGACAAGCGCTCCGGCAAAAATTTTCAGGAGGAAAAAAGCTATGCGCAAGTTTTTGTCCCTGCTGCTGACGATGGCGATGGTCCTTTCCCTTGCCGTGACGGTCAATGCCGCCGCCCCCAAGGAAGACATCACCATTCTGCACACCAACGATGTTCACTGCGACTACGAGAAGTATGCCAAGGTCGCAACGCTGCACAAGAGCGCGGATCTGCTCGTGGATGCGGGCGACCACGTTCAGGGCGATGTCATCGGTACGCTCTCCAAGGGCGAGTATATCGTTGACATCATGAACTACATCAAGTACGATGCGGCCGTTCCCGGCAACCATGAGTTCGATTACGGCATGGATCAGTTCCTGCACATTGCCAAGGATCTGGCCAAGTACCCGTATCTCTCCGCCAACTTCACCGGCAAGGACGGCACGCCTTACTTCGACGCTTATAAGATCTTCGAGGTCAAGGGCGTGAAGGTCGCGTTCGTCGGCGTCTGCACGCCGGAGACCTTTACCAAGTCCACCCCGACCTACTTCCAGGATGCCAACGGCAATTACATCTATGGCTTCTGCGAGGGCAATAACGGCGCTGACCTCTACAAGGCGGTGCAGAAGGCCATCGACGCGGCCAAGGCCGCGGGCGCCGATTATGTCATCGGCCTCGGCCATCTCGGCATCGACGAGCAGTCCTCTCCCTGGACGAGCAAGGAAGTCATTGCCAACACCACCGGCTTTGACGCCTTCATCGACGGCCACTCCCACTCCACCTTCTCCGAAACGATCAAGGATAAGTCCGGCAAGGAGGTCGTCTTTGAGCAGACCGGCACCAAGCTCGCCAACGTCGGCAAGATCATCATTAAGGCCGACGGTACCATCACCCACGAGAACGTTGATCTGAACACGGTCGAGCCCGACGCCGAGGCGGCGGCCTATATCCAGACCATCACCGATAAGTTCGACGCCCTGCAGAAGCAGGTCGTTGCCAAGACCAGCGTGGAGCTGACCATCAACGGCGCGGACGGCAAGCGCGCGGTCCGCAATGCCGAGACCAACCTCGGCGACCTGTGCGCGGACGCCTACCGCATCCTGCTGGGCGCTGACATCGCCTTCGTCAACGGCGGCGGCGTGCGCGACAACATCAAGGTCGGCGACATCACCTACGGCGATATCATCAAGGTCCATCCCTTCGGCAACGAGGCCTGCCTCGTTGAGGTCACCGGTCAGCAGATCAAGGATGCTCTGGAGCTCGGCTCCGCGGCCTATCCCGGCGAGAGCGGCGGCTTCCTGCAGGTTTCCGGCCTGACCTACACCATCAATGCGGACATTCCCAGCTCCGTGGTGAAGAACGATAAGTCCGAGTTTGTCAAGGTCGACGGCGCGTACCGTGTGTCTGACATCATGGTCGGCGGTCAGCCCCTCGATGTCAACAAGACCTATACCCTCGCTTCCCATAACTACATGCTCAAGGATGCCGGCGACGGCTACACCATGTTCGGCACCAAGAACGTCAAGCTCCTCAAGGACGGCGTGATGATTGACAACCAGGTCCTCATCAACTACATCGTCAATAATCTCGGCGGCGTGGTCGGCGAGCAGTATGCCGCCCCGCAGGGCCGCATCACCATCAAGACTGCTGCTTCCGATGTCCCGACGAACGAAAGCGATAAGGTCATCGCCGGCCGCGATACCACCGTGACCGAGGGCGATACCTACACCGTCGTCGCGGGCGACTGCCTGTGGAACATCGCCTACAAGCTCTACGGCACCGGCACGCTCTACACCAAGCTGGCTGAGGCCAACAAGCTCGCCGATCCGTACATCATCTACATCGGCCAGATCCTGACCGTTCCCGCCAAGTAAAAAACCGCACAATTAGGAAAGCCGCCCGTTTGGGCGGCTTTCTTCTGCGCTTTTTTGCTTTTTACGAGTCCTATATTACCACATTTCGGGCAATTTTTCAAGTCTTGTCTTTTCCTTGCCGGGGGTGTAGATAACATGGCGAGGTGAAAAAGAGATGGATGAATTGATGTTATTCGGCGCGCTGTCCGCACAGCGGACCGAGGCGGCGCTGCTGCGCGGGAACGCCGTGACGGAACGCTTCGGCCTGACGCTCACGCCGGAACAATGCGGACGTCTGCTGGAGCGCCGCGCTTCGGCCTTGCGGGAGACGGAGCGCATCGAGCTGGGCGAGGGCATCCTGCCGAAGCTGGCGGTCGCGCTGTGCGACTCGCCCTGCGTTGGACCGGAGAACTGGGAGGAAACGCTCGGCGGGCTGACGGAGCTGTTCTACCACTTCAAGGGCGCGTGCGGCGAACGTCTCGGCGACGACGAGCTGCTCGCCGCGCTGGTGCGGCTATACAACGGCTGGGCGGGCGGCTGCGCGGACCGCATCGCCGATCTCGATGGCCGCGCGATGCTGCGCTTTGCGCGCACGGGAAGGGTGGGGGACGATGATGAATGAGCTGACGCGCCCCTTGACGGGCGCCGAAGAGAGGCTGTGGCAGGAAAAGCTTGCCGCGCTGCTCGTGCGGCAGATCGCGCTCTACACCGCGAATGAAAGCAGCTCCGTGCCGGCTGCCGCCGCGCGGGAGCTGCTGCGCGGCGTGCTGTTTTTCCTTGCTGTGCCGGAGGAGGCGGACGGCGGAGGCGAAGCGGATCGCGCGGCGCGTATCCGTACACTTCTCTCGTGCGACCTTGCGGACGAGCTGGCGCGCGGGCAACGCCGTGCGCAGCGGGATGCCGCGCTGACGATCGCGCTCTGGCGAAAGGTCGTTGAGACGCTGCCGCCGCTGGAGAACCGCTCGCTCCGCGATACGCTGCGGAGCATCGGCAGGGGCTTCCGCTGCTATGACACGCGCTTTTTCCCGCAGCGGTTTGATTGTGACATTGACTATCAGCTTTCCCAAAGCGTGTCGGAGAGCCTGCTGGGGATAAATTATGTCAACCAATATCTGGCCCGTCTGGCGGCGGAAAATAGTCTGCTCACGCGATTGCCGCAGGGCGAGGTCCGCGCGGTGCTGGAGCGCTCCTGCCCGGATTGGCGCGGGCTGCTGGTGAATCTCTACGCACCGGCCGCGGCGAACGTGCTCGCCCGCACGCTCCTCGGCGGGGAGGGGCTGACGCTCTCAGATGGCGAGATCGGCGCGCTCCGCGAGCGCTGGGAGCACGTGCGGCCCGAGCGGATCGAGAACGACCTGCTCACGGCGGCGGATGCGCTCGCGGAGCGGCTCGCCCTCCCACGCGGCGCTGGAAAATATCTGAGCAGCTGCGCCCGCGAGGTCGCCGTCCGCGCCGAAAGCCTGCGCGACTGCGGCGGCCTGCGGGGACTGTTCGTATGAAAGAAAAGGGGAGCGGCTGCTGAAAAGCAGCCGCTCCTGCATTTTGTAAGAAAGTCTGCGCTTACGCGAACAGATAGCTGTACTTGTCGCGGATGGTGAAGATCAGCGCCTCGATGTCCACCGGCAGATCGTTGTCGGAGGTGGTGAGATCGTAGTCGCGCTCCTCCGCCATGCGGACGCGGACGTGGTCGGCGTCGAGGAAGAGGACGCCGGGGTTCTTGCTCTCCGCCATATCCTCCGCCGTCTGGAAGAGGGTGAACTTGTCGTGGCAGGGCTCGCTGGCATAGGGGCAGAACTGCGTGCAGTTGCCGCACTCGTTGCACATCTTGTCGACGTGGATGATCTGGTGGCTCTCGTCGGGCATGACGACGGCGACGTTCGCGCGGTTCGGGCAGGAGTCCACACAGTTCTCGCAGACGGTGGAGCACTGCAGGCAGCGCTCGCCCTCGCACTTGCCGGACATCTTGAGGATGCCGTGCTTGGCGATGGCGTCGGACTCGGTGATGAACGCCTGCGCGGGGATCTCATACTCGTAGGGAGCGCCGACCACGGCTTCGGCGAAGCGCGCGGCGTCGGCAATGCCCTCGACCACGGTCGCGGGGCCGCGGTGCGCGTCACCCGCGCAGTACACGCCCTCGACATTGGTCTCAAACGCGGGGCCCTTGCGCTCCATCTCGATGCCGTTTGCGGCCATGAGGTCGGAATCGACCTGCTCGCCGACGGCGGAGAGCACGAGGTCGCAGGGGATGGAGAACTGCTCGCCGGACTTCACGGGGCTGCGGCGGCCGGTCTCGTCGGGCTCGCCGAGCACCATCTTGTCGCACAGCAGCATACCCTTGGCCTGCTTGACGGGAGCGGCCAGCTCGATGAACTCCACGCCCTCGTCGATGGCGAGCTGCAGCTCGTGCTCGTCGGCGGGCATGAACTTCTTGGTGCGGCGGTAGAGAATGGTGGCGTGCGCGCCCATGCGCTTGGCGACGCGGGCGGCGTCCATGGCGGTGTTGCCCGCGCCGACGACCACGATGTTGCCGGAGAGGTTGGGCTTGACCTGCTTCTTTTCCTTCTTCATCCACTCGATGACGCCCTGCACGTTGCCCTCGATGTCGAGCTTGCCGGCCTTCCACGCGCCGGTGGCAAGGAGGATGTGGGTGTAGCCCATTTCCTTCAGCTCCGCGACGGAGGGAGCGCTCTTGCCGCACTTGACCTCAACGCCATAGCGCAGCATCAGGGCGATGTCCTTGTCGATGGCCTCGTCGGAAATGCGGAAGGCGGGAATGACGTAGCGCGGCACGCCGCCGAGCTTGCGCTCACGCTCGAAGATGGTGGTCTCGATGCCGGCGCGGCCGCAGAAGTACGCCGCGGCGATACCGGTCGGGCCGCCGCCGATGATGGCGACGCGCTTGCCCTCGACGCGCTCGGGCAGCTTGATGGACGCCATCAGGGCATTGTAGCCCTTCTGCGCGGCGAGGAGCTTGGTGTCGCGGATGTGGACGCTCTCCTCATAGAAATTGCGGGAGCACTTGCCCTGGCAGCGGTGCGCGAAGATGGTGCCGGTGATGAAGGGCAGAGCGTTCTTCTCGGTGATGAGCTTGAGCGCGGGGCCGTAGAGACCCTTGCGGCACAGCTCGAGGTACTCGGGAATGTCCTGCTCGATGGGGCAGCCGCCCTTGCAGGGTGCGATGAAGCAGTCGAGCCAGGGCACCTGCTCGGTGGACTTGCGGCTGGGCAGGGGCTTGATGGGCTTGAGGTGATGGTAATTCGTGCGGGCGGAGGCGGCGAGGTCGGAGATGGCGGCGGAGTCGGTGCCGGCGAAGGCGCGGTACTCCATCGGCTCGACCTTCTCGACCATCTGGAGCAGGCGGTTGTAGCCGCCCGGCTTGAGAATGGTGGTGGCGACGGTGATGGGCCAGATACCCGCGGCAAAGAGCTTATCGCAGTTGAAGTATTCCGCGCCGCCGGCGAAGGAGATACGCATCTTGCCGCCGAACGCGCGGGAGATGCGATTGCACATCTCGATGGTCAGCGGGAAGAGGCTGCGGCCGGACATATACATCTCGTCGTTCGGCAGCTCGCCGCGCGTGGTGTCCACGGGGAAGGTGTTGGAGAGCTTGAGACCGAACTCCAGACCCTCCTTGTCCGCGAGCTTCTGCAGACGCTCGAACATGGGCACCGCGTCCTCCCACTGGAGATCCTCGTTGAAGTGATGCTCGTCGAAGACGATGTAGTCGTAGCCCATGGAGTCGAGGATGCTGCGGGCGGTCTTGTAGCCGAGGATGGTGGGGTTGCACTTGACGAAGGTGTGCAGGTGCTTCTTCGTGAGCAGATAGCTTGTGATGCGCTCGATCTCCTGCGGCGGGCAGCCGTGGAGCGTGGAGACGGTGACGGAGCGCGAAACGCGCGGGGAGATGTGCGCGATGAAGTCACGCTCGGCGGGGAAGAGCTCGGTGAGCACCTTTTTGCACTCCTTGAACTGCGCGGTCTTGCTCGCGTCCATCATGTTGTCGATGTAGCTGTTGACCTTGCGGCCCTTGATGCCCTCGAGGTCGTAGCCGACGGACATATTGAACACGAACCCGTCGGGATCGCCGAGACCGTAGACCTTGGAGATGACCTTGAGCGCGCACCACGCCTTGATGTACTCGTCCTGCGCCTGCGCCACGGTCAGCTCGGTGGACCACTCCTGATTGTAGCCCTCGTCGGCGGCGAGGATGCAGGGACGGGGAACGCAGGCGGCGAGGTCCGCGCCGTCCATCTTCTGTACGGTCTTGACCTCGAAGAAGCGCGCGCCCGCGAAGTAGGCGGCGATGATGTTCTGCGCGAGCTGGCTGTTGGGGCCGGCGGCGGGGCCGAACGGCGTTTCGATGCGCTCGCCGAAGATGGGCAGGCTCTTGCCCGTGGCCTCATATTTCTTGTGGACGCCGAAGATGTCGCCGCTCTGGGCGTACTCGGTCACGACCCAGTTCATCAGGGACGCGAACGGAATGGGATACATTTTCTCAGACATCGTTGTTCCTCCTATGTAATGTTTCCTTAATACTCGCAGTGGTTGAGGCTGCCCCAGAGCTTCTTCGCGGCCTCGAGGATGTGGGCGTTCTCGGCCTCCTCGTCGATGCCGACGAGCTGACGGTCGAGCATGAGCGTCTTGCCGGCGGCGATGGTGGTCTGGCACTGGCGGCCCGTCATGCCGAAGATCATGTGGCCGTCGATGTTCGCGTCGGAGAACGGGGTGAACGGCTTATAATCCATCACGATGATGTCTGCCGCCGCGCCCGCCTTGAGCACGCCGAGCTGGTCGGGGAAGTACTTCGCGCCGATCTTCGCGTTGTTCTTGAAGAGCATATCCGTGACCTCGCACCAGCCGACGTTCGGCAGGCAGTTCTGGCTGCGCTGGGAGCAGAGGGCGACCTTAAGGGATTCGAGCATATCGTTGGTGTAGGCGTCGGTACCCATGCCGAGGAGGATGCCGCGCTTGTAGAGCTGGAGGACGGGGCAGATGCCGATGGCGTTGCCCATGTTGGATTCCGGATTGTTCACGACCATAGTACCCGTTTCCTTAATGATCTCCATCTCGGCGGTGTTGACGTGGATGCAGTGACCGAGGATGGTCTTGGGGCCGAGGATGCCGTGATCCTGAAGGCGCTGGACGGGACGGCGGCCGTAGTTCTGGAGGGAATCGTACACGTCGTTCATGCCCTCGGAGACATGGATGTGATAGCCGGTGCGGCCGTTGTTGGCCTCGACCATGCGGTCGAAGGTCTTATCGGAGATGGTGAAGAGCGCGTGACCGCCGAATATCGCCGCGAGCATGGGATCCTTGCGCTGCTCGCATTCCGAGATGAAGTCGGCATTTTCCTTGATGGCCTGCAGGCACTTCTCCTCGCCGTCGCGGTCGGAGACCTCATAGCACAGGCAGGAGCGCAGGCCAAGACGCTTGCTCTCCTCGGCGATGGTGTGCAGCGTGCCGGGGATCTCGCCGTAGCTGGCGTGGTGGTCGAAGACAGTGGTGACGCCCTGCTTGATGGAGTCCATGTACAGAGCCGTGGCGCTGGCCCGTGTGCCGTCCATCATCAGCTTGCGGTCGATGGCCCACCACGTGCCGTCCAGCACCTCATAGAAGTTGGTGGGGTCGTTGCCCACGATGGACAGACCTCTCGCCAGAGCGGAATAGATGTGGGTGTGGGCGTTGATGAGGGCCGGCATGATGACGCCGCCCCTGGCATCGATGCAGTGGGCGTCGGGGTACTTCCGGCGCAAGGCGCTCTCCTCACCTACCTCCACGATCTTGCTGCCCTCGTAGGCCACGGCGCCGTGCTCGTAATAGCCCTTGCCCTCCGTGTCACGGGTGATGAGTCTGCCGTTGATGACCAGATTCATGATGTTTCCTCCTTTTATAATGTTTCCGGGTAAGAAAAAATGTTCCAAATCCCCGGAGGGGATCTGAAACACTCAAGCAACCGCCGAGTGATAGTTGCAGCCCGTGTGCGAGACACTTCCTTACAGCTACCAATCTGAATTGTCACACTCATTCTACCCGAAAACGGCGCAAAATGCAACAGCAAATTCCATGGAAATGCCGAAAAATATCCGCAGGCATGGAATGCCTGCGGATATTTCGGATAGGAAAGAGGAAATTGCTGAAAAAAATTTCAGTTTCGCTGCGGGGTTTACTTGGTGCCGAAGATGCGGTCGCCGGCGTCGCCCAGACCGGGGACGATGTAGCCGTTCTCGTTCAGGTGGTCGTCCAGCGCAGCGCAGTAGATGTCCACATCGGGGTGGCGCTCATAGATGAACCTCACGCCCTCCGGGGCCGCCACCAGGATCATCAGCTTGATATTCTTGCAGCCCAGCTCCTTCATCTTGGTGATGGCCATGTCGGCGCTGCCGCCGGTGGCCAGCATGGGATCCACGATCAGCACGTCACGGCCGGCGATGTCCTTGGGGTACTTCAGGAAGTAGAAGTGGGGCTCCAGCGTCTCCTCATCCCGGTACATACCGATGTGGGCCACACGGGCGGAGGGGACCAGCGTCAGGATGCCGTCCTCAAAGCCCAGTCCGGCCCGCAGGATGGGGACGATGGCCAGCTTCTTGCCTGCCAGCACAGGCGCCTCGAAGGGGCAGATGGGGGTCTCGATGGTCCGGGTGGTCATGGGCAGGTCACGGGTGGCCTCGTAGGTCAGCAGCATGGCGATCTCGCCCACCAGTGCCCGGAAGTCCTTCACGCTGGTGTTCTTGTCACGCATCACCGACAGCTTGTGCTGTACCAGGGGATGATCCACGATGTGCAGGGTGGGAAACTGATTGCTCATAGTCTTGTCCTCCGCATATAAAAATTTTCAAATCAATCCAAAGTGATCTTCAGGCCCTTGGCCAGCCGCTCCCGCTCTGCCTGACTCAGCCGCAGGTAGACCGGAACCAGATCACGGGCGGATACCGTTTCGCCACGGGCGGCCATCTCCTCCGCCGCCAACGCCACGCCCACGGCATTCTGCATCACCAGCTGGGCCGGGGCCATGCGGCAGGGGATGCCCGCCTCGGAGAGAAAGCCGCTGCACAGAGCGGCGCCGTCCCCCACCACCAGCTTGGGCCGGGGGTCGCCTTGCAGCTCCTCCGCCAGCTGGGACAGGGCGATGGCCCGGTCGGGGGTCAGCCGGGTGAGCTGCCCGCCTTCGGCGGCGAATACGGCGTTATAGACCTGACTGCGCCGGGCGTCCATGGAACAGACGATGAGCCCGTCCATGTGCCGCAGGTTCTGGGCCATGGCCTCCAGCGTGGACACACCGCAGCAGGGCTTGTCCGCCGCCCAGGCCAGCCCCTTCAGGGCCGATACCCCGATCCGCAGGCCGGTGAAGCTCCCCGGCCCCGCCGCCACCGCCAGCAGGTCCATGTCCGACAGCGACTGCTCGCTCTCCCGCAGCATGGCATCCACCAGCGGCATCAGGGTGCGGCTGTGGGTGAGTCCGGTGTTCTGATAGGTGTAGGCCCGCACCACGCCGCCGTCGGTCACGGCAGCGGATACGCTTTTGGCAGAGGTCTCCAGAGCCAGTATCTTCAAAATCCCGTCACCCCCGTTATGGTGATGCGCCGTCCGTTGTCCTCGCCCTCCAGCCGGCGGATGTCCACCCACACGGTGTCCTCCGGCAGGGCTTCGGCCACGTTCTCACTCCACTCCACGGCGCACACGCCGCCACGGTCCAGATAATCCTCCCACCCGATATCAAAGAGGGCGTCGGCATCCGGCAGGCGGTACATATCGAAGTGGAACAGAGGGGTAGGGCCCTCATATTCGTTGACGATAGTGAAGGTGGGGCTGGTGACACGGTCCCGGCAATCCAGCCCACGGGCCAGACCACGGGTGAAGGCGGTCTTGCCCATGCCCAGCCCGCCCCGGTAGGCGACGACCGTGCCGGGGGTCAGAGCGCAGCCCAGCCGGCAGCCCAGCGCCTCCGTCTCGGCGGCGCTGTGGGTGAGATGCTCCATGTCCATCGCCTCCTGTCCTGAAATCGATTCATTATAGCACACATCCCCCCGGTTGAAAAGGGCAAACTTGCCCAAGGGTAGGGGGAATGTAGGCTTTACCTTTTTACGCTCCTGTGCTATACTGATACATGATGTGCAACCATACGAAG
>OMDR01001367.1_pt1 | contig 11920 bp, 9 predicted proteins | sample 1645251 | NCBI WGS metagenome assembly OMDR01 (sample SAMEA103958142, study PRJEB25191) | human gut metagenome | biome: human-associated habitat [ENVO:00009003]; feature: intestine environment [ENVO:2100002]; material: feces | place: Germany | collected 2013/2015 | reverse complement strand
TTCAAGCATTTGAACTCAGACTTGAAAGGAGTAGGAGAAAGCTGGGAGATTTCCGGTGTTGAGAACAATGAATCCGTAGTGGCTAATGGTCCGGATAAAGGTTTAACTTTGGCCGATATGGTAAGAAAGTATCGTGAGGAACTGGTTGGTGAAGCGAATTATGCCCGTTTCGGCAATAAATTCCCACTGCTCATTAAGTTCATCGACGCTAAGCAGGATTTGTCAATCCAGGTACACCCAACAGATGAGTTGGCGAAGAAACGCCACAATTCGATGGGAAAAACCGAGATGTGGTATGTGGTAGATGCCGACAAAGGAGCTAAATTGCGTTCAGGATTCTCTGAACAGATTACCCCGAAAGAATATAAAGAACGCGTGTTGAACAATACGATTACCGACGTATTGCAGGAATATGAAATTCATCCGGGTGATGTATTCTTCCTTCCTGCCGGACGTGTGCACAGCATCGGGGCAGGTTCTTTCATCGCCGAGATTCAGCAAACTTCTGATATAACTTATCGTATCTACGATTTCAACCGTAAAGATGCGAATGGTAAAACCCGCGAACTTCACACCGATTTAGCCCGTGAAGCCATCAACTACGAAGTATTGGATGACTATCGTACTAAATACGAACCGTTGAAGGACGAACCGGTAGAACTGGTTGCCTGCACCTACTTCACGACTTCTCTGTATGACATGACTGAAGAAATCAGTTGCGACTATTCCGAACTCGATTCATTCGTGATCTTTATCTGTATGGAAGGATCTTGCAAGATGAGAGACAATGAAGGTAATGAGCTGACTGTTAGTGCAGGAGAATCTATCCTGTTGCCTGCTACCACGCAAGATGTCACTATCACTCCCGAAGGAGGAAGTGTGAAATTGCTGGAAACATACGTATAAGATAATAGCGTACAAAATGAAGGTCATCCGACTTTGTTTCATCCTCATGATGGGCAAAGGCGGATGACTTTTTTTATTACTAATAGAATAAAAACGGCAAAAAACTCTTTAACTATATTTATTAAAAAGTTTATCTGGAACACACAAAAAGATTCGTTCTTTTGCCGCTAGCCAAATGGCATAATATATAAAATAACTAGTGATGTAATGAGGAACAAAAATGGATTTAGCCGATGTGCAGAGTTCTACATCGGCCGTTTGCGAAAGGAGGGACGCTATTCTACGGCGCATGTCTACAAGAATGCTCTCTTCTCTTTCAGCAAGTTTTGCGGCACGCTCAATGTGTCGTTCAGACAAGTCACCCGGGAAAGTTTACGACGCTACGGGCAGTATCTTTACGAGTGTGGCTTGAAGCCCAACACGATCTCTACGTATATGCGTATGCTTCGTAGTATTTATAACCGGGGAGTAGAAGCGGGCATTGCGCCTTATGTGCCGCGACTGTTTCATGATGTTTATACCGGTGTCGATGTTCGCCAGAAGAAGGCCCTGCCTGCTGTCGAATTGCATAAGCTTCTGTATGAGGACCCCAAATCGGAGCGTTTGCGTCGTACACAGGCTATTGCTGCCCTGATGTTCCAGTTTTGTGGAATGTCGTTCGCTGATCTGGCTCACCTGGAGAAATCAGCTTTAGAACAGAATGTGTTGCGATACAACCGTATCAAAACTAAAACCCCGATGAGTGTGGAAGTACTTGATACAGCCAGTGAAATGATTAACCAGCTTCGCAATAGGGAAGATGCACAACCCGATTGTCCGGATTATCTGTTTGACATCCTTAGCGGCGATCAAAAACGTCTGGATGAAAGAGGGTACCGGGGATATCAGTCCGCTCTTCGCCAATTCAATAATTGTTTGAAGGACTTGGCAAGAGCTTTGCATTTGCAATCTCCCGTCACTTCCTATACACTTCGCCATTCTTGGGCAACGACAGCGAAGTATCGGGGAGTACCTATTGAAATGATTAGTGAATCATTGGGCCATAAATCTATAAAAACCACACAAATCTATTTGAAAGGCTTCGGACTTAAAGAACGTACTGAGGTAAATAAAGGGAATTTATCTTACGTGAGAAACTGTTGTGTAGACAGATGGTAGATATATAAAATATTGATAATCAGAAGTAAAATGTGTGTGTTACTTCTTAGGTAACAGAACTTAAATTTGACGCAAAGATAGACAAAAACACGAATAGTAAGCAAATATTCTTCCATTTTTTTTCGTTTTATCTGAAACATAGAGCAAAAAACTGTCTGAACATGAAATAATCTTATTTCCATGCTCTATACTTTTTCATTGCCTAATTCAATAGTTTTCTTATTGAATATTAGGCTTTTCCATTTTCTACGCCTTTGTCATGTATGTGATTTCTATTTTCACTGTAGTATGCGTTTCGTGTATGTATTGTCTGTTACCTAAGAAGTAACAGATGAACATGGGGTAAAAAAATATGATTTTAACGAAACCAAAATCAGTAAATGCCGGGCCTAGTAGTGGGACAGGGGAAGGCGTAGCACACTCAAAACGCTGGTATGTAGCACTCGTTCGAATGCATCACGAGAAGAAAGTTGCCGAACGTTTGTCTAAGATGGGAATTGATTCTTTTGTTCCTGTTCAGCAGGAAATTCATCAATGGAGCGACCGTCGTAAGATGGTTGATACAGTCTTACTCCCAATGATGGTTTTTGTACATGTCAATCCAAAAGAGCGTATGGAGGTCCTTTCATTTTCTACGGTCAGCCGTTATATGGTGATGCGTGGAGAGAGCACTCCTGCCGTTATTCCTGACGAGCAGATGGCCCGTTTCCGTTTCATGCTCGATTATTCCGAAGAAGCAGTCTGTATGAATGATACTCCACTAGCGCGTGGTGAGAAAGTTCGTGTCATAAAAGGTCCTTTGAGTGGACTTGTTGGCGAACTTGTGACTGTAGGCGGGAAGAGTAAGATTGCCGTTCGTTTAAATATGCTTGGCTGTGCTTGTGTAGATATGCCAATCGGTTATGTAGAACCCACAAAGATCACCAATGACAACACGAAGAAAATTTAACGTATTTCTATTCATTCTGTTGCTGGGAGTTTTTTCTCCCTTAATGGCTCAAAGCATGAGCGACTCCCAAGTTCTTGAATATGTAAAGGACGGCATCCGTCAAGGTAAAGAACAGAAACAACTAGCCTCTGAACTGGCACGTAGAGGTGTGACCAAAGAACAGGCAACTCGTGTGAAGCAACTATATGAACAACAAAACAATGTCAATGCTTCCAATGCAACGGGTACCGATATCAATGAATCACGTCTTCGTGAGGAAATGAAAGAAAACACTTCCGATATGCTGGAAGACCACCCGAGCACTCAAGACCTTGCACGTGGCAATCAGGTTTTCGGACGAAATATTTTCAACACCCGTAACCTGACTTTTGAACCCAGCGTCAACATCGCCACTCCCTTGAACTATCGTCTGGGTCCCGGTGATGAAGTGATTATTGATATCTGGGGAGCCAGCCAGAACACTATCCGCCAACAGATTTCTCCTGACGGCACGATCAACATTCAGAAAATAGGTCCTGTCAACCTGAACGGACTAACTATTGCTGAAGCCAATGACTATCTCAAAAAGACATTAAACAAGATATATAATGGTCTTAATAATGCGAATGATCCCACTTCTGATATCCGTCTGACTTTGGGCAGCATACGTACTATTCAGATCAATGTAATGGGTGAGGTTGTCCAACCGGGCACTTACTCCCTCTCTTCTTTTGCCACAGTCTTTCATGCACTTTACCGCGCTGGTGGAGTCAGTGACATAGGAAGCCTTCGCAATGTACAGCTGGTACGTAACGGCAAAAATATTGCTACGATCGACGTCTACCAATTTATCATGAAAGGAAATATTCAGGATGACATCCGTCTTCAGGAAGGCGATGTAGTAATAGTCCCTGCCTATGACGTATTGGTTAAGATCGACGGAAAAGTGAAACGCCCAATGCGTTTCGAAATGAAAAAGGATGAGAGCTTATCCACCCTTATTAGTTATGCCGGTGGCTTTGAAGCTGACGCCTACACCCGTTCCTTGCGTGTCGTACGTCAGAACGGACAGGAATATGAAGTAAACACAGTCAAAGACCTTGACTATAGTGTCTATAAAATGAGAAACGGTGATGTTGTGACCGCCGAAGCCATCCTTAACCGCTTCATCAACAAACTTGAAATCCGTGGAGCCGTTTATCGTCCCGGCATCTACCAGTTGAATGGAAAACTGAATACTGTCCGTGAACTGGTAAACGAAGCTCAAGGCCTGACCGGTGATGCCTTCTTGAACCGTGCCGTTCTCTACCGCCAGCGTGAGGACTTGACTACCGAAGTTGTTCCAGTAGACATTAAAGCTATCATGGACGGTACTTCCCAAAACATCATCCTGATGAAAAACGACATCCTTTATATTCCTAGTATTCATGACCTGGAAGACAGAGGCAACGTCGTAATCCATGGTGAAGTAGCCAAACCTGATTCCTATCCTTATGCGGATAACATGACCCTTGAAGACTTGATCATTCAGGCGGGTGGATTGCGTGAAGCCGCTTCTGTGGTTCGTGTAGATGTATCCCGTAGAATTAAGAATCCTCGTAGTACAGTAGATAACGATACTATCGGCCAGATATATACATTCTCCCTAAAAGAAGGTTTTATTGTAGATGGAACTCCCGGCTTTGTCCTTCAACCTTATGATGAAGTTTATGTACGTCGCAGTCCGGGGTATCAAGCTCAACAGAATGTAGTTGTTGAAGGTGAAATTCTGTTTGGAGGCTCTTATGCTATGACCAGTCGTGAAGAACGTCTTTCGGACTTAATCAATAAAGCTGGAGGTGCAACGAATTATGCCTACTTACGTGGTGCCAAACTGACTCGTGTAGCCAATGCAAGTGAAAAGAAACGCATGGGTGATGTGGTCCGCTTGATGAGTCGACAGTTGGGTGAAGCTATGATGGACTCTTTAGGTGTTCGTGTGGAAGATACCTTTAGTGTTGGTATTGACTTGGAAAAGGCATTGGCTAATCCTGGAAGTACAGCAGATATTGTTTTGCGTGAAGGTGATGTGATTTCTATTCCGAAAAATAATAATACAGTAACGATCAATGGTGCCGTAATGGTTCCGAATACAGTTTCTTATATAAAGGGTGAGAATATAGATTATTACTTGAATCAGGCTGGTGGTTATTCTGAAAATGCGAAGAAGAGTAAGAAATTTATCGTATACATGAATGGTCAGGTGACTAAGGTGAAAGGTAGTGGTAAGAAACAGATCGAACCGGGATGTGAGATAATTGTGCCTAGTAAAGCTAAGAAGAAAACTAATATGGGTAATATTTTAGGTTATGCTACTACATTCAGCACATTGGGAATGATGGTTGCATCTATTGCTAATCTGATTAAGAAATAAAAGAAAACAGCTTATACCACTATGATAGAAGGGGAATCTGAAAAAGAGATAAAACAAAAACGAAATAATTATACGGATGAAGAGATCGAAATTGATTTGATGGATATTCTTCGTAAGATTATTGCTATTCGTAAGACAATTTATAGAGCTGCTGGTATGGGGTTGGTTATTGGTGTTATTATAGCAATAAGTATTCCTAAACAGTACACAGTTAAAGTTACTCTTTCTCCAGAGATGGGTAGTGCTAAAGGTGGTGGTCTATCTGGTTTGGCAGCTTCTTTCTTGGGGAGTGACGTTACTATGGGTGACGGTACTGATGCATTGAATGCTTCCTTATCTGCTGATATTGTATCTTCTACTCCTTTTTTATTGGAACTTTCTACAATGGAGATACTTGTATCAAGAGACGAAGATATGACTTTGAATACTTATTTGGATGAAGAATCTTCTCCTTGGTGGAATTATGTAATTGGACTTCCGGGAATTGTAGTTGGTGGAGTAAAGTCATTGTTTAGTGAAGATGATGATGAATTAGTAATTTCTGGTAGAATCAATAATGGAATAATCGAATTATCTAAGAAGAAATCAAGGAAGATTGAAACTTTAAAGAAAATGATTACTGCTTCTGTAGATAAGAAAACATCTATGACTACGGTTGCTGTAACTTTGCAAAATCCTAAGGTAGCAGCAGTAGTTGCCGATTCTGTTGTAAAGAAACTGCAAGAATATATTATAGAATATCGTACTTCCAAAGCAAAAGAGGATTGTATCTATTTAGAGAAACTTTTCAAGGAACGCCAGCAAGAATATTATGTTACTCAGAAGAAATATGCTGATTATCTGGATTCTCATGATAATGTCATATTGCAAAGTGTCCGTGCCGAACAGGAACGGCTACAGAATGATATGAGTTTGGCTTATCAGGTTTATAGTCAAGTGGCAAATCAACTTCAAGTTGCCAGAGCTAAAGTTCAAGAAGAGAAGCCTGTGTTTGCAGTTGTAGAACCTGCGGTAGTGCCATTGGAACCTTCAGGAGCCAGTAGAAAAGTATACGTTTTGATGTTTGTTTTCTTGTCTGTTTGCCTTGTTGTGTTTTGGAAGTTATTTGGGGATGATTTTCTGAATAAAATAAAAGAAATACGAGCTTAATTTCCATTAGTAAAGTAATATGGCGTCAACTAACCAAATAAATAAAGTAGTAGAGCTTATTGCAGTCTTGGGAGATTTGATTATCCTCAACTTTAGCTTGTTTTTACTACTTTTTTATTGGAAAAACGTATTCATGTATTCTACTTTTTCTTGTACCACTTCTTTGATGATGACTTCGCTTAGCCTTTGTTATTTAGCATGCTCTGCATCTCGTGGAAAAGCTTGGAGTAGTAGGGAAATTCGTGCAGATCAGCTTGTTTTGCGTGTGTTGAGAAATGTTATAACTTTTTCTATCTTTTGGGCATGTATCATGACTTTTAGTGGGATCTCCATATTCTCTCCTCTTTTTTTTGTTATTTATTTTTTTATTCTCTTTGTCGTTTTAAGTATCTATCGTATCATTATTCGTCATTCACTGATTAGTTATTGTACCAAAGGTAAACACAAGCGTTATGCCGTTTTTATTGGTGGAGGTAATAATATGCAAATGCTTTATGAAGAAATGGAGAGTTCTTTGGCATCTATTTATGAGGTTGTAGGCTATTTTGATATTGGACCTAATGATGCTCTTTCATCTCAATGTTCTTATTTAGGTAACCCTGATAGTTTTATAGATTTTATGTCCGAAAAAAAAGCAATAAAGCATGTGTTCTGTTCATTATCAATGGATCAGGGGCGTTATAATGTTTCTGTTATGAATTATTGTGAGAATCATTTGCTTTATTTCCATGGTGTTCCTAATGTTTGTAAAGGTTTCCCTCGCCGTATCTGGCATAGTATGGTAGGTAATATGCCAATTCTGAATTTGAGATATGAGCCACTTAGTAAAATGGAGAATCGTTTATTAAAACGGATATTTGATATTGTATTATCAGGGATTTTTTTAGTTACAATTTTCCCACTTGTTTATCTGATTGTAGGAATCGTCATAAAAATGACTTCTCCTGGTCCTGTATTATTTAAACAAATGCGGACTGGTTTGAATGGTGTAGATTTCAAGTGTTATAAATTCCGGTCCATGAGGGTGAATGAGGAAGCAGATAGCAAGCAGGCAACTGTAAATGATCCGCGAAAAACACGATTTGGAGACTTTCTTAGACGTTCTAATATTGATGAACTTCCACAACTTATTAATGTTTTTAAAGGTAATATGTCGATAGTAGGGCCTCGTCCTCATATGTTAGTTCATACGGAAACCTATGCGCAGCTGATTGATAAGTATATGGTGCGTCATTTTATTAAGCCTGGTGTGACAGGTTGGGCACAAACGCATGGCTTTCGTGGTGAAACAAAAGAACTATCACAGATGGAAGGTCGTGTGAAGGCTGATATTTGGTATATGGAGCATTGGACAATATTTCTAGATTTATATATAATTTATAAGACTATAGTAAATGTGGCCTTAGGAGAAAAGAATGCATATTAGAGAGAATATAATACTAAATGTCATTATTTGTTGACTGAAATTGAACTTTGTAGATTTAAAGATAGAGTTACAGTAAACAAATAAATATCGAATATTTCCCGTTAGAAAATCGATTCCTTTTTCAGGAAAAGGTGGGATGATTTTATCTAACTTTTTTATGAAAGTATAAGGAGAAGGGTTATTTATATAAATTAATTTCATGATATATGTTTAATTTGAAGCAATTTATTACAGATCATGTGGTTTGTCGTCCGACAAGCATGTTTGCTGCAGATATTGAAGTTAATAAAAAAGTACTTCGAACAGAAATCGAGGATAAAAGTGTATGTGTAATTGGCGGAGCCGGTTCTATTGGTTCTTCTTTTATTAGAGCTATATTACATTTCAAACCATCTAAATTAATAGTGATTGATTTGAATGAAAATGGGCTAGTGGAACTGACACGCGACTTGCGCTCAACATATGATATGTATGTACCGATTGAATATCGAACATATACCTTAAACTTTGCTGATCCTATTTTTGAACGGATCTTTCGTGAAGAGAAAGGTTTTGATATTGTAGCCAATTTTTCAGCTCACAAACACGTTCGTAGTGAGAAAGATAGGTATTCGGTACAGGCGCTGATTGAGAATAATGATATTAAAGCTAAGAAATTTCTTGATTTATTGACCGAGTATCCTCCCAAACATTTTTTTTGTGTTTCTACTGATAAAGCTGCCAATCCTGTCAATATTATGGGAGCTAGTAAACGTATTATGGAAGATATGATTATGGCATATACTTCTAAATTCAAAGTAACAACGGCTCGTTTTGCTAACGTAGCTTTCTCTAATGGATCTTTACCCGATGGATGGATACAGCGTGTTATGAAGAAACAACCTTTAGCTGCCCCCAATGATGTAAAACGTTATTTTGTATCTCCTGAAGAGAGTGGGCAGATATGTTTGTTGGCATGTATATTGGGTAAAAATGGAGAAATTTTCTTTCCTAAATTAGGCGAGAAGCAGATGCTCACTTTTGCTTCTATCTGTGATGAGTATGTTAATACAATAGGCTGTGAGAAAAAAGAATTTACAGCTGACGACGAAGCAAAGAAATTTGCAGACGAAATGATATTTGGTAATATAAGTTATCCAGTAGTTTATTTTAAGAGTGACACTACTGGTGAGAAGGCATATGAAGAGTTTTATGTGCCCGGAGAAAAAATTAATATGGAACGCTTTATTAGCTTAGGTGTTATTGAGGAAATAAAAAAACGCCCAATGAATGAGATTAATACTTTCTTTGATGATTTGGAAATGATTTTTTCCAAATCAGACTTTACTAAAGAAGAAATAGTAGAGGTTATCAAAAGTTTTATTCCCAGCTTCAAACACGAGGAAAAAGGGAGAAATTTGGATCAAAAAATGTAGTTGAAGTTATGGCTGATTTGATAAAAGTAGTGAATTTTATTCACGAACTTTATGGGACAAAAGACTTGGTTCCGTTGAGTGTTCCTCGGTTTATTGGTAATGAAAAAAAATATTTGGAAGAATGTATTGATACTACATTTGTTTCTAGTGTAGGTAAATTTGTAGATCGATTTGAAGGAGAAATAGCCAAATATACGGGTGCAAAGAAAGCAGTGGTTTGTGTTAGTGGAACTAATGCACTTCATATGTCTCTCTTGCTTTGTGGCGTTCAGTGTGATGATGAAGTTCTAACGCAAGCTTTGACATTTATAGCCACTTGTAATGCATTAAGCTATATTGGTGCACACCCTGTTTTTATTGATGTGGATAAGTCAACAATGGGGTTGTCCCCTGATGCAATGAAAGAATGGTTGGTGAAAAATGCAGAAATCAAGAATGATAAATGTTACAACAAGAATACGGGGCGGCGAATAAAGGCATGTATACCTATGCATACTTTTGGACATCCTGTTCGTATAGAAGAATTAGCTCAACTTTGTGACGAGTATCATCTGGAATTAGTAGAAGATGCTGCGGAAAGCATAGGTAGTAAATATAGGAATCGACATACAGGAACATTCGGGAAAGTGAGTGCTATCAGTTTTAATGGGAATAAGACGATTACGACAGGTGGCGGAGGCATGATGCTTTTTCAAGATGAAGAGTTGGGGAAGTTAGCGAAGCATATTACTACTCAAGCAAAAGTTCCTCATCGTTGGGAGTTTGTTCATGATCAAATCGGATACAATTATCGTATGCCGAATATTAATGCGGCTTTAGGCTGTGCACAATTAGAATATTTGGATGAATTTATTGCAAGGAAGCGTGAGGTGGCCAAAGAATATGCTGTATTTTTTGAGAAAATAAATGATATTGACTTTTTTGAAGAACCGGAAAACTGTTTCTCCAATTATTGGTTGAATGCAGTTATCCTAAAAGATAAAAGTGCTCAATTAGAATTTTTAGAGTATACAAATGATAATGGGATAATGACTCGTCCTGTTTGGGAACTAATGAACCGATTACCTATGTATAAGAATTGTGAGAATGACGGTTTGAAAAATACAATTTGGTTTGCTGATAGAGTGGTAAATATTCCTAGTAGTGTAAGATAATAGTTTATAATAATGGAAAAGAAAGTTTTAGAAATTGTTAATGTAATAAGAGCGTCTAAGGGACTTGTTGGTTTGGATATATTATCTATTAATGATAAGCTTCGTGACGATTTAGAGTTAACCTCTTTCGATTTGGCAGAATTGACAGTTCGTTTAGAGGATGAATTTGATATTGACGTGTTTGAAGATGGTTTGGTTAATACTGTAGGCGAAATATATGCAAAATTGAAAAAGTAATGGAAACCTTTTTAGTAGACGGTGATAGACAATATGATTATAATGATCTTATTTGTTCTGTTAACAATAATAATTTCTATTATCCATTGTATAAATCGAATGACCTATTCTCTTATTTTGTTAATCTGATAAAAGCGTTAGTACACAATAAATCGTTAATTTTGTTGGATGCAGATTTGAATTTTTCAGAACTTGACGGAGTTGACAAAGAAAAGATAAATCTTCGAGAGGAATTATTTGTTGAGCAATTCATTTCAATAGAGGAAATTATAAAAAGGTTAAAAAGCTCTACATCTGAGATTACTATTTTTACTTCAGGAACAACTGGGCAACCTAAAAAAGTAATACATACAGTATCATCATTAACAAGAGCGGTTCGACTAGGGAATAAATATGCTTCTCAAATTTGGGCCTATGCTTATAATCCTACACACATGGCAGGTTTACAAGTGTTTTTTCAAGCATTTGAAAATACGAGCATGCTTGTGAATATGTTCTCTATGCAGCGTCAGAAGGTTTATTCTTTGATAAATCAATATCATATTACACACATATCTGCAACTCCTACATTTTATCGTTTATTACTTCCTTTTGAAAAAGAATACTCATCAGTGGAACGGGTTACTTTTGGAGGTGAGAAATCTGAATATAATTTGTATGAATCTATAAAGTTAATATTTCCTAATGCGCAAATAAACAATGTTTATGCTTCTACAGAAGCTGGCTCTTTGTTTGCTTCTAGAGGTGACTGTTTTCAAATTCCTGAAAGTATTAGAGATAAATTTAAGGTAGAAGAGGATGAACTCTTAATTCATAAATCCTTACTTGGACGCTCGGAAAGCTTTAGTTATTCAGGTGACTATTTTCGTTCTGGTGATTTAATAGAATGGGTAGATAAGGCTAATTTTTTATTCAAATTTAAGAGTCGAAAAAATGAACTAATAAATGTAGGAGGTTATAAAGTGAATCCAGGGGAGGTAGAAAGTGTAATATTGAAGCAAGAGGGAGTAAAACAAGCATTGGTTTACGGTAGAGCAAATTCTGTTCTAGGGAATATTCTATGCGCTGATGTAATATTATACCCCGGAAGTGTATTGACGGATTTGGATATTCGTAAAGCATTGCGGAGTGAAT
>OMDR01001364.1_pt1 | contig 11966 bp, 13 predicted proteins | sample 1645251 | NCBI WGS metagenome assembly OMDR01 (sample SAMEA103958142, study PRJEB25191) | human gut metagenome | biome: human-associated habitat [ENVO:00009003]; feature: intestine environment [ENVO:2100002]; material: feces | place: Germany | collected 2013/2015 | reverse complement strand
TTTGCAGAAAATGGCAGCTTATCAGCTTTATCCGACGGGAGTTACCGTCAGGGAAGAAGATGAGCTGCTTTCTTTATCTACCTGTGAATATTCCAGCACCAACGGCAGGCTGATTGTCCTTGCAAGAAGAATTGGACAGTAGGAGGGAAATGAATATGGCAATGAACAGGAATGTGACAATGGCTGAAAAAGAAGTCCGGGATTATGCCAAAAGACAGATGGAACGGGCAGAACAGAGGGAAAACATTTTATTTACAGAGGAACAGAAAGAACAGGTTCTGGAATACGCGGCTATGACCGGGGATGATTATGATATCAGGAAAATGATCAGAGACCTTGCAGATGCTGTCCGTTCCTCGGATGAAGAGAAGGTGGATGAAATTCTGAGGGATGCAAGAGAGGAAATTGACGAATTCCCGGATCGTTCCGTTGGTATGGCGGAACTAAAGGGATATGGCTATACAGCAGATGATATGTTTCCTCTTCGTCAGGAGATGGCACTGGAGCTTCATCGTGTTGGGGAAAAGGTGTACTGCCTGCAGTCAGAAGGCACTCATGGGGACTATGCCAGCAGGGAGATGATACTGGAACATGAAGGTCTCTATGGAATTGAAAAAGATGCGTGGCAGCGTATGCAGGAACAAGAGGACGAAATAGATTTTGAGGAAGCTGGATTGTATCAGCCTTCAATGACAGATCTTGATAGAGATGAAGCATTAAGAATGTTCGATGCGGGGGAGACCGTATTTCTGGTTACCACTTATCCAAGACCGATTGCAGTGCGGGAACGGATGGAGATTGAGAGAGGACCGGAGCATTACCAGATGGAGAGAGAGGATGTGGAACAGATCAGGACGTTGGAAAAACGGATGCAGGAGTATCCACAGATAAAGTCATTGAAAGAGGCGAAACTTCTTCTGGGGACAGAAAACAGATATGGAATATACCAGATCATAGACGGCAGTCCCGGCAGAGAATATGAATTTATGGATATAAATTTTATTGAAAGGCATGGGTATCAGGTGAAAAAAGAGGACTACGAGCTAATCTATTCCGATGAAATGCGATATGGCGATACACTGGATTCTCTGTATGAAAAGTTCAATATTGCCCATCCGGCAGATTATACCGGGCATTCCTTATCGGTCAGTGATATTGTAGTCCTCAATGAGAATGGGAATGTAAAAGCTTATTTTGTAGACAGTATCAGTTTCCGTGAATTGCCGGATTTTCTGCAATTAGAGCCGGAATTGAACCAAGAGGAAGTGGCTTACCGAATCGGGGATCAATATTTTGCTATTCAGGTGGCAACGGAAGGATATGATTATTCCTTTTACGATAAGGAGTATAAACTCATGGACGGAGGGATCTTGGACAATCCGGATATTTCTATGAGAGAGGCTGTTCAGGATATTTTAGAGGATGAAGGTCTGGATCAGTTAGAACGGATACCGGTAGATTATGATGAACTGCTGGAAAAAGCAGAAGAAGTAGAGGCAGAGATCCTTCTGGAAGCAAGAAGCCAGAGAAATCGGGTACCGGTTATTTCGGATCATACGGAAGCGGAAGCCGGATTAAATGGAATGAGCCGGTCAGAAATCGAGGAGACAGTATGGGCGATTGCACAGGCAGAGATTATTGAAAATGATCTGGATGCCAGGATACAGGCTGTGCGTGTGTACGGAAGCCGTACAAGGGATGGGCTATATAAAGAAGAATCTGATGTGGATGTGGTAATTGCTTATGAGGGAACTGTACGAGAGGATGATTTATTTTCTGTATTGAATGAAGCTGGGTATAAGGTCGGAAATATGAAAGTGGATATGAACCCGATCAGACCGGACAAAACGGGCGCATTGGAAGAATTTCTTGAAAAATCAGATCGGTATCTGGATGAAAAAATGGAGCAGATGAAAGCCAGAGGGGAGTACAAGCCATTGGCGAAAGTGGAAGAACTGGAGGAAGCAAACTACAACATGATCGATAATGTCCTGAACAATATGCCACCGAAGAAAGAGCCGTATCTGGAATACTATGCTGCAGAATGTGATGAATACCATAGCCTTGGCAACATTTATAAGAGTACCAATCTGGATGAGATCCTTGCAAAATACCGGGAAATAATTGATGACCCATCGTTAAGCTACTATGGAAACGGCATGGGCATTATTTACCATGACCCGAATGATACTTTTTATGATGAGGCGGAGGTATCTCTGGTCAGTCGGAAAGCGATCCGGGGAGACAGCCTGGATGAGGTGGCATTCCTGGCAGCCATTCCAATGGTACATGAAGCACTGGAAAAGATTGTAGAAGCGTTCCCAGATTTTCGGTATTATCCTCCAAAGGAATTAATTGTCCATTATTATCCGGACAAAATGACTGCGGATGAACTTGCTGCAGCACTGGATCAATTAGCGGAAGACTTTGATCATTATGATTATCATGATAATTTTAGCCCGGAGGAAGATATGGTGGAAACTGTTGCACTGGAATTAAGATGCGGATATGCCCATAGGTACATTCCGTTTTTGAAAGATATTATAGATGAGGAATGCGAAGAATCTCCACGGGCAGAAGAACTTCTGGAGAAATTGAAAGCCTATCAGCCTGAGATACCGGAGACAGCAGTACCGGTTGTCCGCATCGATTTTTGTGAGGATAAGGAAATGGACATTTCCGGTTATCAGAATCTGGGAAGCCTGAATGAAATAACCGCCAAAATGGATGAAGAACTGGCTTCACAAGCAGATCCAAAGACTGGAATGCCGGAGAAAACTGTACAGATGTACTTTACAATTTACTACCCAGATCATGACCAGATGCAGGAATTAAAGGGAAAAATCAATATCGGAGATGGAAACGGCGGTATTGTGAGCCAGTTGAAGAATCAGAATGAAATGAAGCTGCATGATGAAAGCTGGCTGAATTACCAGAAGGGTAAGGGAGAAGAATTCTTTCAGGCATATATGGCGGATCTTACGGATATGCAGGAGCATGTGCTGCCGTATTTGCAGAGTTTCTGCAGTTTGGAAGAAAAAGCACCTGAGAGATCGATAGAATCGACTATGATGTCAAAATCAGAAGTGAAAGCCGGGAAGATAATAGCATCTGTGGGGAACGAAAAGTCAAAAACTGTGGAAACGGTGAGAAAGTCTATCCATGAGCGATTGAAAATCAATAAGGAGATCATTGCCAGACAGCAGGGAAAAGATAGCAAAGAGAAAGGGGTTGAGCTTGCGTAAACACTGAAATGTAGCTCGTTCAAAAGATTTGCTTTTTTGTATTATAGTAGATAAAGTAAAGTGGTGTAAAAGTTAGAGCGAGCAGGAATGTTTTATGATAAATCATTCCTGCCCCCTTTAAAGTGAATTCTATTGAGATAGTATTATTTTTTGCACAATTTCACATATTTCCTTAAAACGGTAAGGATTAGGTTTTTAAAATATTACAATATTGTAAGTTGCGTACTGCGAATGGTCGCAATATACTTATATTGATGCTAGGCACAATTATGAATTATATAACATTGAAAGAGGTTGCCGAGAAATGGGGTGCGTTACTTTGTAGGGTGCATTATTATTGCGTTGGCGGGCGTATCTCCGGTGCTGTGAAAATAGCCGTTATTCAGTTTGTGCCAAAGAACGCAAAGAAGCTGATTGATGTCAGAAAAAAGAAAGGAAGGAACTAAAGCATGAGTAAAATCTTACTTCTTGAAGATGATTTGAGTTTGGTTAATGGGTTAACCTTTGCATTTCAGAAGCAGGGATATGAGTTAGATGTTGCCCAAACAATTGTTGAAGCAAATACGTTATGGGCTGACGGCAAGTATGATTTGCTGGTTTTGGATGTATCTTTGCCTGATGGTACAGGTTTTGAGTTTTGCAAAAAGGTACGGCAGGTTTCCAAGGTGCCTATTATCTTTTTGACTGCTTCTGACGAGGAAATGAATATCATTATGGGGCTGGATATTGGTGGTGATGATTACATCACAAAGCCTTTTAAGCTGGGGGTTCTGGTTTCAAGAATCAATGCCCTGCTAAGACGAACAAAAGACTTTGGTTCGGTGGGTACAGAACTACAATCAAATGGAATTAAAGTTCTTTTATTGCAAGGACAAGCGTTCAAAAATGGCGAACTGTTGGATTTGACCGCCGCAGAATATAAACTTCTGTGTCTGTTTATGAAAAATCCTAATATGGTGCTTACCAAAGAGCAAATATTAGATAAGCTGTGGGATTGCGAGGGCAATTATATTGACAGCAGCACACTCACTGTATATATGCGGCGTCTTAGGATGAAAATTGAGGACAACCCAAGTGAGCCGCAAATGCTCCTAACTGTTCGGCGCATGGGCTATAAATGGAATGTCATAGATTGAGGTGAGGTGGCCTATGAAAATATTTGCGAATAAAGATATAAAAAACTTCTTTCTTGCTATATCTGTTATTTGGACTGTGTTTCTCCTGTTGGCCGAGGGCTTGGTGTGGTTGCTTTTTCAAAAGTTTTCCCTGTGCCTACTGTTGCTTTCTTTACTGGCAGCAGGTGCTATGTGGGTGGTCTGCTTCAACTATTTCAGCAGGCAAAACAGAGTCATGGAACAGGCGGTAGCACAAATCAATGCTTATCTTGTTGGCGATGTAAATGCCCGTATTGAATGTGATAACGAGGGAGAGCTATATCGGCTGTTTCATTCTGTGAATTCACTGGCGGCGGTGTTAAATGCTCATGCAGATAATGAATTACGGGAAAAGGAATTTTTGAAAAATACAATCTCCGATATTTCCCACCAACTGAAAACACCGCTGGCGGCGCTGAATATTTATAATGGTCTACTGCAAGACGAAGCAGAAGCATCATCTACTGTGAAAGAATTTGCCACATTATCGGAGCAGGAACTTGACCGTATTGAAACGCTGGTACAAAATCTGCTGAAAATCACAAAGCTGGATGCCGGTTCTATCGTGATTGAAAAAACAAAAGAGAATGTAGCCGATATGATGCGGGACATCGAACTGCATTTCGCATATAGAGCCAGACAGGAACAGAAAAAAATCATCCTGTCTGGCTCAGATAATGTTTTACTTCTTTGTGACCGTGACTGGCTGATCGAAGCCATAGATAATATTGTAAAAAATGCTCTCGACCATACGGAAAAAGGAGACACGGTTCGCATTGAATGGAAAGCCTTGTCCAGCACTGTTCAAATCGCTGTAAAAGATAACGGCTGTGGTATTCACCCGGAGGATTTGCACCATATTTTCAAGCGGTTTTATCGTAGCCGTTTTTCCAAGGACAAGCAAGGGATTGGACTGGGTTTACCTCTGGCAAAAGCAATCGTTGAAGCACATAACGGCACCATTGAGGTTGACAGCGAATTAGGCATAGGGACAACTTTCACAATGAATTTTCTGATTCCTACAAAATTGTAGGCTGGTTGTAGGGTTACAGTAATATTCAGGTGCTATTCTTTCAAACATAGGCAGGACAAACAAAGACAGCCTGCCTATATAGCAGAATCATTCAGAAAGAGGTGTTTGCACTATGAACTTATTAGAGGTCAAAAGAATTAGTAAGACCTATGGCAGCGGAGAAACCGCTGTAAAGGCGTTGAAGGATGTCAGCTTTTCTGTCCCCAAGGGCGAGTATGTAGCAATCGTCGGGGAATCCGGATCCGGTAAAAGTACGCTACTGAATATGATCGGTGCTTTGGACACGCCGACTTCGGGTAAGGTACTGATTGACGGCAAGGACATTTTTTCTATGAACGACCGAAAGCTGACCGTGTTCCGGCGCAGGAACATCGGCTTTATCTTTCAGGCGTTCAACCTGATCCCGGAGCTGACCGTGGAGCAGAATATCATCTTCCCGATGCTGTTGGATTACCAGAAGCCGGATAAGAAGTATCTGGAAGAGCTGCTGACGGTGTTGAACCTGAAAGAGCGCCGGAACCATCTGCCCAACCAGCTTTCCGGTGGCCAGCAGCAGAGAGTGGCGATTGGCCGTGCGCTCATTACCCGGCCAGCCCTGATATTAGCTGACGAGCCGACAGGCAATCTGGACAGCCAGAACAGCAGCGAGGTAATTGCCCTGCTGAAAGAGGCATCCAAAAAATACGAGCAGACCATTATTATGATTACCCACAACCGCAGTATCGCACAAACGGCTGATCGGGTATTGCAGGTATCGGATGGTGTACTGACCGATTTCGGGAGGTGCCGTGAATGAGAAGCTATCTTAGTCTTATTCCGATTTCTGCAAAGGTGCGGAAGAGACAGAATCGGATGACGATGCTGTGCATCATCATTTCAGTGCTGTTGGTTACGATGATTTTCAGTATGGCAGATATGGCGATCCGCATGGAAAAGACACGAGTGATCGAAGAACATGGGAACTGGCATATCATGTTGAAGGAGCCATCTGAGCAGCAGATTGAGCAAATCGCACAGCAAACAGATGTGATGGCGTCCTCCCGTTATGACGGACTGAACTTTGATTTATCCGAAGACTATACGATCAATGGAAAAAGCTGCGTCATCGTAGGTGGTGATAATGCGATTCTAACGGAGATCTATGACAATTTGACGGAGGGCCGATATCCTACAAAAGAGGATGAAATTTTACTTTCGAATCGTGCAAAAGAACTGCTTTCTCTGAAGATTGGAGATGCGATTACCGTACATACACCAGCTGGAGATTTTGACTATACGATTTCCGGTTTTGGAGGAGATGTTACCATTACCACAGATGCCGATATTGTGGGGGCTTTTCTAAATTGGGACTCCTTCCAAAGTCTTGCAAAAGCAGAAGGAAGTAAGCTTGCTCCCGTTTGTTTTGTGCGCTTTGACGAGAATACCCATATTCGTAAGGTAATTGCAGAGCTGCGGAAAACCTATGGCTTTACCGATGAAACATTATCCGAAAACACGGCTTTGCTGGGATTAACTGGATTCAGCAGTGATTCTTACATCATGGGAATGTACCTTGTAGCTACAATCTTGTTTGTTCTGGTTTTGGCTGTGGGAGTCTTTATGATTGCGGGAAGTCTGAACAGCAGAACCGCAGAGAGAACACAATTTTTTGGAATGCTTCGTTGTATTGGAGCAAGCCGGGCACAAGTTATGCACATAGTCAAGTTGGAAGCGCTCTATTGGTGCAAAACAGCGGTTCCGATTGGCGTGATAGTAGGGATTGTGGGTACATGGATGCTTTGTGCACTGCTCCGGTTTGGTGCGGGCACTGAGTTTGTACAGATTCCGCTATTTGGGATTAGTAGTGTCGGTATCATCAGCGGAATTGTTGTTGGTGTTTTGACCGTGCTGTTATCTTCCATCTCTCCAGCAAGGCGGGCGGCAGGTGTTTCTCCGGTTGCGGCTGTTACCGGAAATCTTTCCGAAAATGGGAACGCATCTCGGCCAATCAAGAGGAACTTTTTGAAAATTGAGATGGACTTGGGGATTCATCATGCCGTATCCTCTCCCAAAAATCTACTTCTCATGACTGGCTCCTTTGCACTCAGCATCATTATGATTTTGAGCTTTTCCGTTCTTATACAATGGGTGAATATGGCACTCAATCCCTTAAAGCCATGGGCACCAGATGTCTTTTATAGTAGTCCTGATAATCTGTGCGAAATTAAACAAAGTTTTGCCAAAGAGGTGGAAAGCCGGCCGTATGTAAAGCGGGTATTTGGGCGGATGTATCAAAGCCTTCCTGCAGAATATGAAGGGGAATTGGGGCAAATTGATTTGATTTCTTATGAGAATCAGCAGTTTCAGTGGGCAGCAGAAGATTTGATTGCAGGTGATATATCGGCTGTCTCCGAAGGCAACGGTGTACTGACGGTTTTTGATAAAAGCAACTCTTTGAAGGTTGGCGATACGATTCAGCTGGAGCAGACAGAGCTTAACGTGGCTGGAGTCTTGAAAGATAGTCCCTTTGATACATCGGATCAGCCAACTGTGATTTGCTCAGAGAAAAGGTTCAAGGAGATTACAGGCAAAGATGCCTATGCTGTTCTTGACGTACAGCTGTCCAAAAAAGCAACAGAGCAGAATGTAAATGAGCTTCACGCATTAGCAGATGGACATTATCGCTTTTATGATCGACTGGCACAAAACAAAGACACACAAAATACCTATTTTATGTTCTGCCTGTTTGTTTATGGATTCCTCGCCGTGATCACATTGATTACTATTATTCATACGGTAAACAGTATTTCTATGAGCGTGTCTGCAAGAACAAAGCAATACGGAGCCATGCGTGCAGTGGGGATGGATAGTTTACAAATCAAGAAGATGATTATCATGGAAGCCGCCACATACACAACGCTTGGACTCCTCGCAGGTTGTGGTCTGGGGTTACCGCTGCATCATTTCCTCTATTCTCAGATGATTACAAATTATTGGGGAACGGCATGGCAAATCCCTTTAACATCTATTGGAGGAATACTGGTGCTGCTTGTGTTCACTTCTCTTCTTGCACCCTTCGCTCCGGCAAAACGCATCTGTAACATGCCGATTACTGCAACAATCAACGAGTTATAAAATTTGAAGTATCCTGCCGGACAGCAAAATACCTTGTCCGGCAGCGATATTTCCGAGGAGGCATGGTGGGGGATAAAAGGATGTGCTGGATTTCTTTTGGAATATTCTTAATAGCACTGTTTGCATTTATTGGAATTATGGTGCGAGACCCTCGGACGCTGTGGAGTGGCTTTTCATTATTCTGGACTCTGGTATGCTTTGCGCTGTTTGCGTTTTTTTACTATCGCAGTATGCAGATCAGCTTGCGGAGCTTGACTGGTTCATGGGTGTTTTGGTGTTCCTATTTATTGTTGCCGTACTCTGCGCTTGCGCCTTTCCGGGACTTATAGATACTTACATCCAAATGGAAAACAGTAGCAAAATGAATCACACAAAAATCCTGAAGCAAGCCTTAAGACATATGGTTTGCTTCAGGATTTTGCACTTCTGTAATGTGCCATTACCTCAAATATTGTTGAGAATACAATTTGTCTAATAGATATGCCTTTCTGCAAATATTTTCTTTGCGGTATAAATGGCATTTAAAACTTTGGGAAAACCGGTGTAAGGAATACACTGGATAAATGTTTCGATGATTTTTTCGGGAGAAAGTCCAACATTAAGGGAGCCATTGATATGTACTTCTAGCTGTGGTTCACAACCTCCTGTAGTCAGTAAACTTGTAATTGTTATCATTTCACGTTCCTGCATACTAAGTTCAGGCCGTGTATAGACATCTCCGAAAGCAAATTCTATGATGTATTTTCCTACATCCGGGGCAATATCTTGTAATGATTTTATAACATTTTCACCTCCAATACCATCAATTTCTTTAAGCTTCTCAGACCCTAGTTCAAAACGTGTGCAGCTCATTGCATTTACCTCCTGTAAGTTTTATAATTTGAGCATATGACTTAAACCATAGTTTAAGTCAAGAACAATTTGAGGTGATATTAAAAATGTTAATTGGCGAGATTTCTGAAAAAACGAACCTGCCTGAAAGCACGTTACGGTATTATGAGAAAAAAGGATTAATCAAAGTAGCAAGAGACAGTGGTGGCAGGCGTGTATATGAGGAGAATGATATTGAATGGATTAAGTTTATCCGACGATTAAAAGAGACGGGTATGCATCTCAGAGATATTCAGAAGTATTCTGAACTGCGATACCGTGGAAAAAGTACAATGTCGGAGCGGATGAAAATATTGGAAGTACATAGAAAGTATGTGTTAGAACAACGGCAAAAATGGAATGAGTATTTACAGAATTTGGATGATAAAATTGAGTTTTATAGACAAGCCATAAATGAACAGCCAGAAGGTAACGATTGATTTCTATATTTCTGATAAGAAAACAGCAATGTATGCAATATTGTCCGGAGTTTGATATAATGCGTCTGGATATGTATGAAATGAGTGAAAAACAGAATATTGATTGGAGAATATCAGATGGCAAATAAAAGGAAATTGAATAAAGAAGAACGAAAACGCCGCCGCCTTCAAAAAGGTAAACAGTGGCTGCTTACCTATCAGGGCACACCGAAGCACATGGTAAAACATTACAGGGAAAGGTTTCATGTGGATTCTATGACAGCAGTAAAGGATTTACAGGAACTGGGTGTTAATTATACGCAGGAACAATTGGATAATATAAAACGGGCAGAAGAAGAACGATTAAAACAAAAGCGATTACAGAAAGAAAAAAAGAAACGTGAAAAATATGAAACTATATATGAGGATTGTGATGATCGTTTTGCATTTATTGCCGGGTATACGTCTGGAGGAGCGCCTTATGGTACTACATGGGAAGAAATAGGAATTGATCCGGAACTCCCGTTTGAAGAAAAGGTTGAGCGTCTGGCTGAGGGCAATTATTCTTTAACAGAAGAGGATGAAACTAACTGGGATGATGAGATGCCGGAAATGCTGGTACTTCCGGGTTTATTTAGTGTCTGCCAGGTGGAGGATTATTCTCAGGTTAATCTGGATGCGGAATATTGTTTTATAGGGAAAACCGATGAGGAAAAATCTCTGGTATGCCGTACAGGGGATGTACCGGATAATACGATACAGCAGAGTGACGGCTGGAGAGCGTTTCGCATACAGGGAGTATTGGATTTTTCTTTGATTGGTATTTTAGCGGAAATATCTGGAGCATTGGCTAGATATGAGGTCGGACTATTTGCAATTTCTACATTTAATACGGATTATATTTTGGTAAAAGATAAAGATTACAAACGTGCTGTAAAGGCATTAACTTCAAAAGCATATCGGATTATTGAAACAGAATGAAAAGGACGGTGATACAAATGAGTAAAAAACTGGTAGCATATTTTTCAGCAACAGGTATAACTGCGAGAATAGCAGAAAATTTTGCAGATTCCATCGGAGCGGATTTGTTTGCTATTATTTATACCTACAACAGGTTACACAAAAGAAGACTTGGATTGGATGGACAAAAGTTCCAGAAGCAGCGTGGAAATAAGGAATGAAAGCTGCCGACCGGAGATTGCTTATAAAAGAGATAATATGTCGGAATATGATATGATTTTTGTGGGATTCCCAATTTGGCTTGCGTACCATAAATTGATACAATGCACCCTTGGCTGTCAGAGGGTGCATTTTTAACGATTACCCCTACTCAAAAAACGATAGGGTGCATTTGCTTTGGATTTATGGTATTCTATGGTAAAGCACAGCGATAAAATATGATCTTTTTGAAAGGTGAGGTATTGAATATGAGCAAGGTATTAGTAGCGTATTTCAGTGCCAGCGGCGTAACAGCAAAACTGGCGAAGCGGCTTGCAGAGGCTATCGGAGCAGATTTACATGAGATTCAGCCGGAGGTTCCATATACGGATGCTGATCTGAACTGGATGAATAAAAAGAGCCGCAGCAGTGTGGAAATGAATGATAAGTCATTCCGGCCTGCTGTTGCAAATAAAGTAGAGAACATGGAGCAGTATTCCGTGATTTTCACAGCCTTCCCTATCTGGTGGTACGTCGCCCCGACTATTGTGAACACGTTTTTGGAGCAGTATGATTTGTCCGGAAAGACGATTATTCCATTGGCAACTTCTGGCAGCAGCGGTATGGGGAACACAAACAAGGAACTGGCGGTTTCCTGCCCAGGAGCAGAATTAAAGGAAGGAAAGAGATTCCCTGCGGATGCAAGTGCGGAAGAACTGAAAGCATGGGCAGAAGGATTCGGGATTTAAAGAAAAGACTGATAAACTTATCAATATAGACCCATAAAGTTATCTTTCATGACAACGAATAATAAGAAATCTATGGTAACATCCTACCCGTAGTGGTAAATTATTCTACAGGAAAGGGTGCGAAGCATGGAAAATGAAGTATATGAAAAAGATTATGGAGAAGAATTCCGGGAGCGAAGCGATAAGTCAGAGGGGAAGGATTTTCTGGACACGTTGATGGAGGT
>OMDR01001355.1_pt1 | contig 12113 bp, 7 predicted proteins | sample 1645251 | NCBI WGS metagenome assembly OMDR01 (sample SAMEA103958142, study PRJEB25191) | human gut metagenome | biome: human-associated habitat [ENVO:00009003]; feature: intestine environment [ENVO:2100002]; material: feces | place: Germany | collected 2013/2015 | reverse complement strand
TCAAGGTGATGCACAAAGACCTCTTTCAGTCCGCCGCGGAAAATCGCCGCACACACGTCGAAAACCCGTTCAAGGGCGTCGTGCTTTAAGATAGGGAGAACAGCATGAACACACAAATGGACACCATGGAAAAGCTGCGCATTTTAACGGATGCCGCAAAATATGACGCGGCGTGCACCTCAAGCGGCGTAAACCGCGCAGGCGTAAAGGGGCAGCTCGGCTCTGCCGCCGCGTGCGGTATCTGCCACAGCTTTGCAAGTGACGGCCGGTGCATCTCCCTTTTAAAGGTGCTAATGACGAACATATGTGCTTATGACTGCACGTATTGCCTCAACCGCCGCTCAAACGACACGCCCCGCGCGACGTTTCGCCCGCAGGAGCTGGCGGATCTGACCATCAGCTTTTACCGTCGCAATTATATTGAAGGGCTGTTTTTAAGCTCCGCCGTGTTCGGCTCTCCGGACATCACCTGCGAAAGAATGCTCGAAACATTGCATATTCTGCGTAACGAGTATCACTTCAACGGTTACATTCACGTCAAAGCCATTCCCGGCGCGGACGAGACACTTTTGCAGCGGCTCGGCCTGCTTGCCGACCGTATGAGCGTCAATATCGAGCTGCCGTCAAACGACAGTCTAAAGCGCCTTGCGCCGCAGAAATCGAAGGAAAACATCCTGCTGCCCATGTCGCGCATTCGCGACGGCATCAAGGAAAACGCGCACGATCTCATACGGTATAAAAATGCGCCGCGCTTCGTACCGGGTGGGCAGTCAACGCAAATGATCATCGGCGCAACGCCGGAAAACGACCGACGTATTTTGCAGCTGAGCGAAGGACTTTACCGCAAGTATTCTTTAAAACGCGTGTTTTACTCTGCGTATATACCGGTCGTGCAGGACAGAAATCTGCCCGCGCTCGACACCGCGCCGCCGCTTCTGCGCGAGCACAGGCTCTATCAGGCCGATTGGCTTTTGCGGTTTTACGGCTTCACGGCGGACGAATTATTGAGCGAAAAAACGCCCGACCTCGACCCTATGTTAGACCCGAAGTGCAGTTGGGCGGTGCGCCACCCGGAGGAATTCCCCGTGGAGGTGAACCGCGCGCCATATGAGAAATTATTGCGCGTGCCGGGCATCGGCGTGGTGAGTGCAAAGCGCATCATCCGCGCCAGACGGCAAGCCAAGCTCGACCACGAGGGGCTGAAAAAGCTCGGTGTCGTCTTAAAGCGTGCTTCGTATTTTATCACCTGCAACGGCAAAATGCAGTGCCGTTTGCGCACAGACGAACCGGCGGTTTTGGCGGGCATTCTGCGCGACCGCGGGCTGCCGCAAGGCGGCATACAGCCCGAAATTCCCGAGCAGCTTTCATTATTCAACCCCACAAAGGAGGACGCGGTAAAATGTCTGACCGGACAACTGTAATGTATTACTACGACGGCACATATAACGGCTTTCTTTCCTGTGTGTTCGAGAGCTTTGCGGAAAAAGAAACGCCTGCCGCGATTTTGCCCGTTGATGAAGCCGACCAGACGTGTTTATTCGGCGCGAAGTATATCGAGACCGACCTGCGCCGTGCCGAGCGTGTGCGCGTGTCGATTCCGAAGAAAATGGGCATGGAGGCGCAGGATCTTTTGGAGCGCGCGTTTTTTACCTGTATGCCCGAAAAGGAACTGCGTATGCTGGAATTCATGCGGTTGGGGTACAAGGTCGGGCGCGGCGTGTGCGGGCGACTGACCGAGCCTGCCGTCGATAAGATCACGAAAGCGGTGCAGTTCCTTGAGCGGGAAGCGCACTTGTACCTCGGTTTTCTGCGCTTTGCGGAGTACGGCGACGTTCTTATCGCGCAGATTGAGCCGAAAAACAGCGTTTTACCCGTTATCGCGCCGCATTTTATCAACCGTTTTTCCGGTGAAGATTTCATGATCTTCGACCGCACGCATAAGCTTGCTTTATTATATAAAGACGGCGCGCCGGAATTTTTGCAGGCAGAGCACATCGAGCTGCCGCCGGAATCGCCGGAGGAGGAGAAATTCCGCGCCATGTGGCGCACGTTCTACGACACCGTGGGCATTGAGGGCAGACGGAACGACCTGTGCCGCCGCACCCACATGCCAAAGCGCTACTGGAACCGTATGACGGAGATGCGGGATAAGGTTTGAGATAAAATGAGAATGAAAAAAGGACGGCTTCCGGGGAAGCTGTCCTTTTGAAGTTTTACTAAAATTACGTTCGCGGGGTTTGGCAGACGATGTCTACAAAAAGGCGGCCGTCGGGGAGAAAGCTGACGCCGAGTGACGCGTCGCAATTTTCGGACACCGACCAGTATTCGTTGTAGACCTCGCCGGAACCGACGGCGTCGGTGCTCAGGCGGTCGAGGTGTGTGGAGATGCGGTTTTCGAGACCGGGGTAGGTGGTCGGCTCGCCGTACTGCGCGGTGAGGGTGTTGAGGAGCTTTTCGGGCAGCTTGCAGTCCGCATCGGTCGGGTTTTCGACGAATAGGATCCTGCGGTAGCCGTAAAGCGTATCGGTGTTGAGATCGAAAAGCAGGTAGACCGAAAAATCACGGTTTTCGAGCGTTTCGATTTGATCTAAAACGTAGGCGTTGGCGTAGAGGTCGTCTTCCTTGTAGGTGAGATTTTCCTCATCGAGCGCCGCAAGTACTTCGTTTTTCGTTTCGCCGAACATGGCGGGATAATCGAGCGCTTTGGCGCCTTTTTCCGCCGAGCAGGCGGTGAATCCGAGCAGAAGCAGGAGCAACAGAAAAACGGGGAATGCGCGGTTTGCGGCATAGTACGCAAAAGGAGAAAGCGAGCGTTTTTTCATGGTATGACCTCCTGTTTAGGATGATGTTTTTTATCTTGAATATAGGAAAAGTGCGGAGAAAAATCAATCGTCAAAGAAGATAAAAACGAGGGGCGTTTGTTGGGTGAAAGGACGGGCTGCGGTGAACGTGCGTCAATCCCCAATCGTAATAAACTGCGTATGCTCTGGCAGGTTTTGAACTTCGGTTTTCAAAAACGCCGGTCTTAAATCGATATACGGCAGCTCTTCAAACGGGAACCACGCGAAGTGGACGCTCGGTTCATTCGGGCTATCGAAACGGTCGCCGCGGGTGATGAGATCGGTGCCGGAAGCGTCTACGGTGAAGTAGGTGCAAAGCTCGTGGTAACGCTGCTTTTTGCCTGTCGGGGTGAAGAAGCTTTGGGCAATCCACACGGCGCGCTCCGGCGCGACGGTGACACCCAGCTCTTCTTTTAACTCGCGCGTGAGGGCGTCCTCGGCCTTTTCACGCATGGTGACGCGGCCGCCGGGGAGGTAGTAGTACTCTGTGCTGTCGTCTTTTGTGACGAGCAGCTTGCCGTTCTGCACGATGATGGCGGCGGTGCGGAAGTTGAACACGCCTTTATCCGTGGAGAACGAGATGTTCGGGTTATACGAGGCAAATTCCTTTGCGAGTCTTACGGCGAGCGCGACGATGTTCTCGTTCGCGCGGGATTTATCGAATGTGCGGCAGCTTTCGCGCATGCGGCGCAGACGCTCTTTATGCTCGATGAGTGAGGACACGACGGCGGAGAAATTCTCCTTTGTGACGCGCACGCCCATATCGTGCGTTTGCAGGAAGTTGGCGTTATCTTCCTCCTGACCGGGAATGGCGTCGAACACGGCGAGCGGCAGGTTGCATGCGAGCGCTTCCGAGACGGTGAGGCCGCCCGGCTTTGTGATGATGAGGTCGGACGCGTGCATAAAGCGCTCTACTTCCGTTGTGAACTGGATAAGCTTTGTCTTTTTCGACGAGTTCGGAATTTCGCTTTCAAAGAGCTTATAAAGCTTTTTGTTATTGCCCGTGATGATGATGATCTGTAAATCGAGCGGGGAGGAGCACAGGCCACGGTAGAGGTCTACAATGTTGGAGACGCCCATGCTGCCGGCCATGAAGAGCACGGTGGGCACTTCGGGCTCGAGGTCCATTTCGGTGAGGAGCTTCGCCTGGTCTTCCTTGTCGAAGAAGACATCGTGCACCGGGATGCCGTAGGGGTAGATATGCTCTTTCGGAATGCCGAGACGGCGCAGGTCGTTCACCATGTCGTCGCAGGCGACGACGTAGGCATCGACATTCGGGGCAATCCACGCCTTGTGCACGCCGTAGTCTGTCATGAGGCAGATAAGCGGGCAGGTGATGCGGCGGCGCTCCTTTAAACCGGAGATCATCTCTGTTGCGAACGGGTGCACGCTGATGATGACGTCCGGCGCGACCTCCGCTAAACGCGGATAGAGCTGGAGCGCCAGAAGCTCCGTTGTGCGGGGGACGAAATCCGCAAGGGGATTATCTTTATTTGTCGTTTTGTAGAGGCGGCCGAAGAGAGACGGGGTCTTCTTTGCCATAAAGAGGTAGCTGTCGCAAATGGTTTTGTCGAGCAGCTTGCCGATGCTTTTTAAGAAGTCCATTTGAATGACTTCGTGGGTGGTGGTTTCGCGTATGTATTTTTCAAGTGCCGCAGCCGCGCGCAGGTGGCCGCCGCCGGTAGCACAGGTGAGAATCAAAATGCGCATGATACCGCTCCTTTTCAATAGCCTTTTCATCGGGTGTGTCTGGAAAATCAAAACTTATTTTCAGATACCCCCTGTCCTTTGCTTCAGTTTATCACATTTTTTTGTGAATTTCCATATATTGCGCGGAAATTAAGAAATCAAATCCGAAAAAAGAGTGAAATTTGCGGAAAATTTGCATTTTTCTGGAGACTTTTTTGCGGCTTTGCGGTATACTTAAAGTAAGCGAAGAACCTACATGCGTTCAAAAACTTTTAAGACATATTTAAACGTATGTCTTTACAAGAAAAGATGCGGCAGGTATAATATTCTCAGCCGGTATTTTGCCGGCGAAAAGGAGAGAATATCTGCAAAACGTAAGTCGGTATGATACAGAAAAGCGGCTGTGAGAAGCTGCCGGGATTTTCAGAAAGGCGATCTCATGTATAGACATAAAACAAAAAAATATCGCGCGGCGGCGGTCGGCGCAGTTTTGGCGGCTGTCTTGATGCTGGGCTTTGCGGGCTGCGATAAGCTGCCGACGTCTTCCGACTCTGCGGCGACGGCGGCGCCGACGCCTACCCCGGAGCCGGAAGACCTGACCGTGTTTGCGGAAGGTACCACGATGGACGGCATCGACATTTCCGGCATGAAGCTCGCGGAAGCCGAAAAGGCGTGCAGAGCAGCGGCGTTAAAGCCGTATGCGAATATCAACGTCACGGTGAAAAGCGGCGACACCGAAATGACCGCAAAGGGCAGCGAGCTGACCGTTGTGGATACGCTGGATATTACGCTGACGCGGCTTTTGAAATCGAGAAAAGCGGGCGACTACGAAATGACGTACTGCCTGACGCTCAAGAATTTTGAAAATGAATTAAAGCAAAAACTCGGCGATTTCGTCGTGCAGGCTAAGGACGCGACCGTGGGCTCTTATGACTTTGACGCGGGCGACTTTATGTTTGAGGACGCCGTGAACGGCAAAAAGCTGGACGTTTACGGAACGCTTACCGCCGTGAAGGCGCAGTTCCTTAAGAAGACGAGCGGCGAAGTAGAGGCTGCTTTGCAGGAGACCGCGGCGAAAGTGACCGTGGACGACCTGAGAAATGATTTCGGCATGATCTCCTCGTTTGAGACGGTCTCGACGAATACGGAAAACGGCAACCACAACATGGGTCTGGCGCTTTCCCGCGTGAACGGCACGGTTTTGAACCCGGGCGACACATTCTCTTATGAAAACATCGTGGGCGATTCCACAAACGCTTCCACGGGCTTTTTGCCGGCGGGCGGTCTTTCCGGCGGCGCGCTGGTGCAGATGTACGGCGGCGGCATTTGTCAGGCTTCTTCAACGATCTACGGCGCTGCGCTGCGTGCGGGCATGACAATCACGCTGCGCGACTGCCATTCTTCACCGTCTACGTACGTGCCGATCGGTCTGGACGCGACGGTGAGTTACGGCGAGATCGACTTCCAGTTCCGAAATGATCTTGACACCCCGGTGTACATTATGAGTTGGATGGACGGTGTGACGCTGCATGTGCAGTTCTACGGCAAGCACCCGAAAGAGTGGGACACGATCAATGTGTATTCCCAGACGACGAGCGAGATCCCGCCGCTGAGCACTGTGAAATACGTGGTGGACCAGAACCTTAAAAAGGGCGAAAAGGTGCTTTCCACAAGCGGCAACTGGGGCTATGAGGCGAGCGCTTGGCGCGATTTTGTGAAGGACGGAGAGGTCATCCGCACCGAGACGCTGCCTTCCTCCTACTACGGCCCAAGCGGCACCATTTACCGCATCGGCCCGAGCACGGAGACGTCTTCCCCGAGCCCGACACCTACGGCAACCCCAACGGCAGTGCCCACTGCGACCCCTGCGCCCACTGCGACCCCTGCGCCGACTGCGGCGCCTACGCCGGAGCCGACCCCTGCGCCGCCCGCAGAACCGACGGCGGCCCCCACAGAGGAGTCCACACCGGAGCCTGTGACGGCGGCCGAAACCGGCGAATGAGAATAAAAACAGTTTCCCCCTGCTCTTTTTTCGGCAGGGGGAATTTGTGCAAGTGAATATAATTGTGTCACCTCCGGTGACACTTGAGAGGAGCTTATTTGTGAGCATAAAAATAGACGGAATGGTGCGCGTGGCGGCGGCTACACCGCACGTGAAGGTGGCGGACTGCCCGTACAACAAAAACGAGATGGCGAAGATGATCCGCGAGGCGGCCGCAAACGGCGCTTCGGTCATCGCGTTCCCGGAGCTTGCGATGACGGGCTACACCTGCGGCGACCTGTTTAAGGACAGAAAGCTGATGGAAAGCGCGAAGGCGTGCCTGTTTGACCTCATCGAAGAGACGGAAGACCTCGATATTCTGTGCGCGGTGGGTATGCCGATCCCGTCCGGCGGGGCGCTGTATAACTGCGCGGCGGTGTTCAGCCGCGGCGTTTTGCTGGGCCTGCCGGCAAAGCAGCATATTCCGAATTACTCCGAATTTTACGAGCTGCGCCATTTTTCCCCCGCGCCGGAAAGCGGCATGCTGCGCTATGCGGGCGACTGGTACGGCTGCCGTGACGTGGTGTTTGAGCTTGCGCCGGACGTGACTGTGGGCGTGGAGATCTGCGAGGATGTTTGGGTGGCAGACCCGCCGAGCGTGACGCTTGCAAAGGGCGGCGCGACCGTTTTATTAAATCTTTCGTGCAGCGATGAAATTATCGGTAAGGCGCAGTACCGCCGCGACATGCTGCGCATGCACTCCGGTCGTCTGCTTGCAGCGTATGTGTACGCGGACAGCGGCTTTGGCGAAAGCACGACGGACATGATCTTTGCGGGGCACAATTTGATTTGCGAAAACGGCTCGTTACTGAACGAGAGCGATTTGTTTACAAACGGCATCACCTACGGCGACATCGACGTGGAGCGCCTTGTGCAGGAGCGCCGCCGCATGAATACGTGGCAGGACGAGCCTGTGTGCGACATCATCGACGCTTCGATGGACCTGCCCGAGTTTGAGACGACGCGCACGGCGTATCCGTACCCGTTTGTGCCTAAGGACGACGCCGACCTTTCCGCACGCTGCGAGACGATCCTCAAAATGCAGGCGACGGGTCTCGCGACGAGACTGAAGCACATCGGCTGCAAAACGGCGGTCATTGGGCTTTCGGGCGGTCTCGATTCCACGTTGGCGTTGCTTGTAACGGCGAACGCGTTTGATATGCTCGGCCTGCCGCGCACGGGCATCCGCACGGTATCGATGCCATGCTTCGGCACGACGGCGCGCACGAAGAGCAACGCGCAGTGCCTTGCGGAAGAGCTCAAGGTGCATTTTGATGAAATTCCGATTGCGAAGGCGGTGGAGCAGCACTTTAAGGACATTCAGCACGATCCCGAGGTGCTGGACGTGACGTATGAAAATTCGCAGGCGCGCGAGCGCACGCAGCTTTTGATGGACATTGCGAATCAGCACGGCGGCATTGTCATCGGCACGGGCGACCTTTCCGAGCTTGCGCTCGGCTGGGCGACCTACAACGGCGACCACATGTCCATGTATGCGGTGAATGCGTCTATCCCGAAGACACTGGTGCGCCACCTCGTGCGTTATGAGGCGATGCACGGCAACGACGAGCTGCGCCGCGTTTTACTTGATATTTTGGACACGCCGGTCAGCCCGGAATTATTGCCGCCGAAGGACGGCGAAATTTCACAGAAGACGGAAGACCTTGTGGGGCCGTATGAACTGCATGATTACTATTTGTATTATATGCTGCGCTTTGGGTTTACTCCACGTAAAATTTATGCGATGGCGCTGCGCTCATTTGCGGGGCAGTATGACGCCGAGACCATTAAAAAGTGGCTGAAAACGTTCTACCGCCGCTTCTTCCAGCAGCAGTTTAAGCGCTCCTGCCTGCCGGACGGCCCGAAGGTGGGCTCTGTGACGCTTTCGCCGCGCGGCGATTTCCGCATGCCGAGCGACGCGTGCAATACGGTGTGGAGAGAGGAGATCGAGACACTGTGAACATTTTAGTTGCGATGGAGACGAAGCCCTATCAGCGCGTGTGGCTCGAAGAAGCCGCGCCGGAGGAGACGTTTATTTATAAAGAGGGCAAGGCAGAGCGCGAGGACGTGCAGAACGCGGATATAATCCTCGGCAACGTGAGTCCGAAGCTCATCTCGACCGGCGATAAGCTTAAATGGTTGCAGACGAACAGTGCGGGCGTGGACGGGTATATCCACGGCTGTCTGCCGAAGGAGACCGTTTTGACGAATGCAACGGGCGCGTATGGCCTTGCGATTTCGGAATACATGGTCGCGGTGTGGCTTGAACTTTTAAAAAAGCTGCATTTGTACCGCGATGTGCAGCGCACGGGCAAGTGGTGCGACCTCGGGCAGGTGCGCTCGGCGTGGAACTCGACGGTGCTGGTGCTCGGCCTCGGCGACATCGGTGGGGAATTTGCGAAGCGTGCGAAAGCGCTGGGTGCAAGGGTGATCGGCGTGCGCCGCACGGGTACGGATAAGCCCGATTTTGTGGACGAGCTCATCCACACGGATAAGCTTGACGAATATTTGCCACAGGCGGACTGCGTGGCCATCACGCTGCCGGGCACGACGGCAACGAAGGGGATGTTTGACGCAGAGCGCATGGCGAAGATGAAGGACGGCGCGATTTTATTAAACGTCGGCCGCGGGATGATCGTCGACACAGATGCGCTGTGCGTGGCGCTGGAAAACGGAAAGCTTGCGGGCGCGGGCGTGGACGTGACCGACCCGGAGCCGCTGCCCGCAGATCACCCGCTGTGGAAGATGGAAAATGCGGTCATCACACCGCATATCTCCGGCGGATACCATTTGCAGGAGACGCACGACCGCATTGTGCGTATTATGGCGGAGAATTTAAAGCGTTTTCTGGCGGGTGAGCCGCTTAGAAATGTGGTCGATTTTTCGACCGGCTACCGAAAACTGTAAGGGATAATGATGGATACGACACAGGAAATTTATTTGGACAACAGCGCGACGACGCGCGTTTCAAAAGAGGCGGCGGAAAAGGCGCTTTACATGATGACGGAATGCTACGGCAACCCCTCTTCGCTGCACAGCAAGGGCTTTGCGGCGGAAAAGGAGATGACTGCGGCGCGAGAGATCATTGCCGAGAGACTTTCGGCGCAGCCGGGGGAGATTTATTTCACGTCCGGCGGCACAGAGAGCGACAACATTGCGATTTTGGGTGCGGCGCATGCGAAAAAGCGCGCGGGCAACAAGATTGTGACGACGGCAATCGAGCATCCGGCAGTGCTCAATACGATGGCACAACTTGAAAAAGAGGGCTTTGAGGTTGTGTATGTGCAGCCGGATGCGGACGGAAATATTCCGAAAGAGAAATTTGACGCGGCCATTGATGCGAAGACGATTTTGGTCAGCGTGATGGCGGTGAATAACGAAACAGGTGTTTTGCTGCCGCTGAAAGATATTGCGGGCATGATCAAGAGGAAAAAAGCCCCGGCGCTGTTTCACACGGACGCGGTGCAGGGCTTCTGCAAAATTCCGCTCCAGCCGAAAAAGCTCGGTGTTGACCTCATCAGTGTTTCGGGCCACAAGGTGCATGCGCCGAAGGGCGTGGGTGCGCTGTACGTGAAAAGCGGCGTACGCATTTTGCCGCACAGCTTCGGCGGCGGGCAAGAGAAAAATCTGCGCCCCGGCACCGAGGGCGTGCCGCAAATTTGTGCGTTCGGCGAAGCGGTGAAGCACATGATGACGGAAAAAGAGGCGCTTACACACGTAAAAGCGGTGCAGACGCATTTGATTGAACGGCTGAAAGCGATGCCGGAGGTTGTTTTGAACTCGCCCGAAAACGCGCTGCCGTATATTGTGAATCTTTCGGCAGGGCGCGTGCGTGCGGAGACGATGCTGCACTTTTTGGCGGAGCGAAACATTTTTGTTTCAAGCGGTTCCGCGTGCGGCAAGGCAAAACCGAGCCACGTTCTGAGCGCGATGCAGCTGCCGAAGGAGCGCGTTGAAACATCGCTGCGCATAAGCCTTTCGGCGGAAAACACAGCAGAAGAAATGGACGCGTTTGCGGACGCCTTGAAAGAGGGCCTCCAAACGCTTTCGCACGCGTAAGCGTGAGTTTATAGATGGAAAGGAATTTTGTCATGCAGGAAGTGATTCTGGTCAAGCTCGGCGAGATCGTCTTAAAGGGATTGAATCGCCGCACGTTTGAAGACCGGCTGTTAAAGAACATTCGCCGCCGCATTGCGCGCGCGGGCAACTTTGAGGTGTACTCCATGCAGTCCACCATTTACATTGAACCGAAGGACGAGGACGCGGACATTGACGAGGCCGAGGAGCGCATCTCGAAGATTTTCGGCGTCATTGGCTATGCGCGCGCTTGCGTGTGTGAAAAGGACATGGACGCCATTACAAAAATGGCGCCGGAATACCTCAATGACACACTTGCGGGCTTTAAGACGTTCAAGGTGGAATCGAAGCGTGCGGACAAGAAGTTCCCGCTCGGCTCCATGGAAATCTCCCGCGAGGTGGGCGCGGCGCTGCTGCGCGCGAACCCGCACATTTCCGTAGACGTGCATAACCCGGAGATCACGGTGCGCGTGGAAATCCGCGAGAAAGCGGCGTATATCCACGGCGAGACGAAGCCCGGCGCGGGCGGCATTCCGGTGGGCACGGGCGGCAAGGCGGCTATTCTTATCAGCGGCGGCCTCGACAGCCCGGTGGCGGCGTGGATGATGGCAAAGCGCGGCGTGGAGCTGACGGCCTCGTGGCGGACGACCCGCTGGTTCACGCTGGGCGCGAACGCCACCTTCTCGCAGAACCGCATCGAGAACTACATCGACGCCCTGTCGGGAAGCCCCACCTACGGCGAGAATCTGGGCGACAGGACCATCGCCTACTCGCCCTCGGCCATGGGGGCGCTCTTCCTCGATTTCCACCACAAGGGTTTCCAGGCCCTCTTCCACACGCAATGCGTCGGCAAACAATACTTCACCAACAACGAGGTCGAGGCCCTCTCGCTCGACGCCTACTGCGTGACGAACCTCAACCTGAACTACACGTTCCGCACGCGCGCGGCGCGCAGCGTCTCGCTGGGCCTCCAGATCAACAACCTCTTCAATTCGGAATACGAAAGCAACGGATACGGATACTCCTCGATCTGGGAAGGACAGCGGACGGACATGGCCTTCTATTTCCCGCAGGCTCCGCTCAACGTGCTGGGTAACGTGACCGTACGCTTCTGACCGCTCACAGCGGCCCCGGGCCGCACAAGACACGAAAACGATGGACTGGAAACTCGCCCTGCAACTCACGGGGGTCGCGCTCGGCCTCCTCTACCTCTGGCTCGAATACCGCGCCGACATCCGGCTGTGGATCGTGGGTCTCGTCATGCCCGTCGTGCACGGAGCGCTCTACTACAAGGCGGGGCTTTACGCCGACTGCTCGATGCAGGTCTATTACGTGCTCGCAGGACTCTACGGATGGATCGTATGGCACAACGCCCGGCAGCGGAACGCGCAGGCCGCCGGCACGCCGGAGAAGGCCGCGGCGATCGGCCACACGCCGCTGCGGAGGATTCCGGCGCTCGCCGGGGT
>OMDR01001341.1_pt1 | contig 12269 bp, 12 predicted proteins | sample 1645251 | NCBI WGS metagenome assembly OMDR01 (sample SAMEA103958142, study PRJEB25191) | human gut metagenome | biome: human-associated habitat [ENVO:00009003]; feature: intestine environment [ENVO:2100002]; material: feces | place: Germany | collected 2013/2015 | reverse complement strand
AGTTTATTGCACTCAAGAGGGATATCATTGAGAATCTGAATTTTATAAATTAAATATATTTTATGTGTAATTCAAGATATTCTGATTTTTATGATATTATTCTTACGCTATTTCCAGCAGATATTACATTCAAAGCATAAACATAATGTTATGAGCTGTCCCAAAAAAAATTTTAATAGCTGGTTTCCTTATTTAAGGGATTCCCATCATTTTATTAAGTTCGGATATCTGCCTATTAACTTAGGCGTATCATACACTTATTTTTTCAACTTACATGAGGAGGACTCGCGGCATGCATGACATTTTCCCTTGCAGGCTGCTCCGGATCTGCAGGCAAAGAGACTGCGGCTGCTTCTGCTGCCGAGACAACCGCTGAGACTTCCGCTGAGGCTGAAACTTCTGCCGAGGCTACAGCTGACGCTGAGACATCCATCGATAAACTCACAGTTACCTATGTAACATCTCCGTTAAATGTACCGACCATCATCGAAAAGGACCAGGGAATCTTCGAAAAAGAGCTCGGCGTTCCGGTTGAGTACGCAGAGCTTACTTCCGGCGCTGACCAGACACAGTCTCTGGCTTCCGGCGACGTTCAGGTTCTCTACGCAGTAGGTGCAACATCCGTGATCCTGTCCGCTGCAAACGGTGCTGACATCAAGGTATTAAACATGTACAGCCGTTCCCCGAAGGCATTCTGCATGTACTCCAAGGATGAGACTCTGACAACTCCGGAGAGTTTAAAAGGCAAGACGATTGCAGGACCAACCGGTACCAACCTTCATGAACTCCTTGTCTCCTACCTTGCTCAGGCAGGCATGACTCTTGACGATGTAAACTATGTAAACATGACCATCCCGGACGCAAAGGCAGGTCTTGATGGCGGCAGCGTTGACGTTGCCCTGCTCGCAGGCGCAACTGCTTACAACGCAGAACAGCAGGGCTACCACCTTGTTGCAGACGGCGAGGGCCTGATCAGCGCACTGATCGCAGTTGCAACGACCCTGAAGTTCTACGATGAGCATCCGGATGTCATTAAAAAATTAAACGCTGCACAGGAAGAGATCGCATCCTACATGGCTGATAACCAGGAGGCAACCATGGAGACTGTTGCCGCAACACTTGACCTTGATGTTGACGCGGTAAAGGAAATGTACGGTTTCTATGACTTCTCCACAGAAATCACTGACGCTGACAAAGAAGGTTTCCAGAAGACAGCCGATTTCATGTATGAATCCGGCATGATTGAGAATGAGCTTGATGTGAACACGCTGTTCATTCAGTAATTCCGATACTCAGAAACTTTTCGCACTGACATTTTTCGGTGGAGCAAAAGAGATCCAACGCATTCTATGCCTGGATCTCTTTTTTATTTCAAATTGTATTTTGAGTTATTACATAATCATCTCTATTATTTATTGAGGCTGCAAGCAACTCTGTCAGCATATATCCGAAATCAATAAATTCTCTTTCTCACAGAAATACTTTCTATTACTGCAATTTTACGGTATACTAATCCATGTGCGCATTCCTCCATGCCCGTCGGATACCCCAATTTTCCGAACCGCGGCACAGAATTTACGGATGCTGCACTGCAAAAGCCTGTCACGAAGCCCATTCTCAATGGTTTTTCACTTGTAATTTTATCTTTAGAAAGGACACGTACATGACAAATTTCCACCCCATCACAAGACTCCAGAAATTCCGTCTTCTGTCCCTGATCCCACTCTATTTCATGATCGTGGGACTGTTTTTACAGCCCATCACTGAAATCCTTCCGGGACTCTGGACATTGATCAAGGAGCCGGACTTCCTGATCACGGACTACTTCCTGGTCGGCGGCATCGGAACTTCCTTTATCAACGCCGGACTGCTGATGCTTTTGTGTATCTGGACCATCTATTTCCTTGATATGGAGATGGACGGACATACGATCACATCCAGCTGCCTGATGTTCGGCTTCTCCCTGTTCGGAAAGAACCTCTTAAATATCTGGGCGATCCTGTTTGGTGTGTACCTCTACTCCCACTACCATAAAACACACCTGTCCCGTTACGTTTACATCGGTTTTTACGGCACCAGCCTGTCCCCGATCATCACGCAGATCATGTATATCTCGGATCTCCCCTACCTGCTACGGCTTCTCATCAGCCTCGCTGTGGGACTCATGATCGGTTTCGTGCTGCCGCCGTTATCCACCCATGTTCATTATTCCCACAAAGGTTACTCCCTCTATAACGTAGGTTTTTCCGCCGGGATCATCGCCACCGTCGTTGTATCCGTGTTAAAATCCTTCGGCATCACCACTGAGTCCCGCCTGATCTGGTCCGAGGGCAATAACCAGCTGCTGTTTGCGATCCTCTGCGGGCTGTTTGCCGCCATGATCATTGCGGCATTCCTCTTCGGCGGAAAGGAAGTCGGTGAATCCTACAGAAAGATCTTATCCTGCTCCGGAATCGGCGGAACCGATTATCTCCGGGATAACGGGGGCGCGGCAACGATCCTCAATATGGCAGTCAACGGTTTATTTGCAACGATCTTTATTCTCGGCGTCGGCGGCGAGTTAAACGGACCGACTATTGGCGGAATCTTCACGATCGTAGGATTTTCCGCCACAGGAAAACATATCCGGAACATCGCCCCGATCATGTTTGGCGTCCTCTTCGCGAGCTTCACAAAACGCTGGACCATTAACTCCCCGTCACCGATGCTGGCACTTTTATTCTCAACGACACTGGCACCGATTGCGGGGGAATTCGGAGTTCTCATGGGACTTCTCGCCGGATTCCTGCACTCTTCCGTCGCCTTGAATGTCGGAATTGTGTATGGAGGCATGAATTTATATAATAATGGATTTGCAGGTGGAATTGTGGCGATTTTCATGGTTCCGGTGATCCATTCCATCCGTGACCGGAGAGCGAGAGCGAAAGGTGAGATTTCGCTGTAATGCATGCAGTATCTACCCCCTGCTTTTCAATACACTGCCCCAGTTAAAAAGACCATTTTTTGAGATTACTTCAGTGGATTTTTCATGATTATAAAATAATAGATTTCTACAGATTTTTAGGAGCTTTTAAGATATGGACAATGCAAGTGTATCTAAAAAAGGAAATATGAATGATAAAAAAGAATATCCTACTGCCGCAAAGCTGCTTTCCTGGCTCCCAGCGATCTTCGTCGCAGCCGCCATCTGCTGGTTCTCCGCCCAGCCGGCGGCGGAGTCCACGGAGATGAGCGACACCGTAAGCCGCTTAATTCTTTTACTCGGCACAAAGCTCGGCTTTTTCCACGGAAATCCGGCGCAGTACGCCGACCTCATCGAACTTATGAGCTTCCCCATCCGGAAAGCCGCTCATATGACTGAATATCTGGTATTTTACTGCACCGTCCGTTTTGGACTGCACTTTACGTATCGGACCTCCAATGTGAAACGCCGTCTTCTCACCGCTCTCGCCATCGTCTTCCTCTACGCCTGCACCGACGAATTCCACCAGCTCTTCGTCCCGGGCCGCGCAGGGCGGTTTACGGACGTGCTGATCGACTGCTTTGGCGTCACAGTCGTGACACTGGTCTGCCTGATGAGACAGCAGTCCCGCAAACACTACCAGAACGCATAAACCGGCTCTCATTATGATTATGGTATTGACCGATAATATCAGTACCTGCCGCTGGCAGCTTCTTCCGAATACATGACTGCAAAAATCCCTGAATACGCACATCACATTGATCTGCATACTCAGGGATTTTTTATTTTCATATTATGTACTTTTCTCGTCCGCCTGTACTCTTACAGCATCGGCACCACCACATTCCCCCAGAACCAGCTCACCGGCATGACGAGCACCATGGCGGGGATCATATCAGCGACCGGGAAGTTGTGGATCTTTGCGATGCGGAAACCTGTGGCCAGAAGGAGGAAACCGCCGCAGGCCTTAAAATCCGCGATCATATCCGGCGTAGTAAGCGGAAAGATGAACTTCGCCGCAGCGAAGATCGCGAGAAAGATCACGCACTGCGGGATCGCAACAGCTGCGACCACCATTCCGAGTGTTCCTCCAAAGATCATCGCGGTAAAGAAGTCCAGAATGGACTTGGAGATGAGGATCGTGTGGTCACCGCTCATTCCGGAGTCCAGGGAACCATAGATTCCCGTTCCGCTGGCACAAAACAGCACGATGATCGTCACGAGCATCGTCATGTACTCTTCTCTGGACATGGACGCATTCTTATTCGGGAAGATCTTTCCGACCGGCTTCTCCATGCACGCCGCGCCGCTGTTGATGATCCCGCCGAGATTCACCGCCAGCCCAAACGCGGTCCCAATGATCACCGCAAAGATAACGGTGGGCATATTTTTCATAAGACCGATGGAGCTCACGCCCATTCCCATGGAGCAGACGCCGAAGATCTTCGTGAGCTCTGAATTGATCCTTGTGGGCAGCTTATGCCCAAATAAAGCCCCGACCACACCACCGATGGCGACGGACAGGGCATTGATGATAATTCCTACTGGCATACACCTTTCTCCTTTTCAAAAAGGAACGTGCCTTGGCACATTCGTGCGTCTCGCGCGGTTGCTTGCGACAACCTACATCTTTGCGCAAGTAACACAAACAACTGCGGTGCAAAGGAGTCCCTGCACCGCAGAATTGACAGTTCGTTATTTAATTTTAGCACAAAGTACGGTACAATGCAAACACTTTACCTCGCAAAAGTGCATGTGAAGTGCATGTTCCCAATTACCAATTTTGACAACATTCTTCTCATTTAAGTCGAACGACCGTGAAACTTGGCGCGTGATTCTGGTCAGCGAAGCTGACTTATTCCTATCAAAATCACTGCGCATCCTCGCGGAGCGTTTCCCAGCCGCTTCTTAGATCCCATGCACCGCGTCACACATGGACTTCACATACTCTTTCACATACGGAACCGCATCTTTTCCATACGTTCCGCAGAGCTTCACGATCGCGGAACCAACGATAGCGCCGTCGGAGAGACCTGCCATCTTCTTTGCCTGCTCCGGGGTGGAGATTCCGAAGCCAACCGCGCACGGGATATCTTTCGCCTTTTTCACAAGCTTCACCATCGCGCCGATATCCGTTGTGATCTCACTTCTCGTTCCGGTAACGCCGAGCGAAGATACGCAGTATACAAAGCCGGATGCCTCTTTCGCGATCATGCTGATTCTCTCATGGGAGGTCGGGGCAATGAGGGAGATCAGATCCATATCATACTTTTTGCATACCGAATCAAACTCTTCTTTCTCCTCATACGGCACATCCGGCAGGATCAGTCCGTCCATGCCAAGCTCAGACGCCTTCTTGATGAAGCGCTCAGTTCCGTAGGAGAACACAACGTTCGCGTATGTCATGAATACCATCGGAATTTGTGTATTTTTCCGAATTTTTTCAACCATTGCAAAAATTTTGTCGGTGGTCACGCCGCCGGACAGAGCGCGGGTATTGGCCGCCTGAATCACCGGTCCCTCTGCCGTCGGATCGGAGAACGGAATTCCAAGCTCGATGAGGTTTGCGCCTGCCTCCTCCATTGCGTATACAAGCTGCTCCGTGACCTCTAAGGACGGGTCACCGCAGGTGATAAACGGGATAAATGCCTTTCCATTTCCGCCTTTGAAGGCGTTTGCGATCTTACTCATAAATATCCTCCCCTCTGTATCTTGCGATTGCTGCACAGTCCTTGTCTCCTCTTCCGGAAACATTGACGGCAATGATCTTATCCTTGCCCATCGTCGGCGCGAGCTTCATTGCATGCGCAATGGCATGGGCACTTTCGATCGCCGGAATGATTCCCTCGATTCTGGAGAGATACTCGAACGCCTCGACTGCCTCGTCATCGGTAACTGCCACATACTGGGCACGTCCTGTATCGTAAAGGTTTGCATGCTCCGGTCCGATTCCCGGGTAATCAAGACCTGCTGAGATGGAATATACCGGGGCGATCTGGCCGTACTCATCCTGACAGAAATAAGATTTCATGCCGTGGAAGATTCCGAGACGTCCTGTGGCGATGGTCGCCGCTGTCTCTGCCGTGTTCACGCCGCGTCCTGCTGCCTCGCAGCCGATGAGCTGAACATCTTTATCCTCGATGAAGTTGTAGAATGCGCCGATGGCGTTGGATCCGCCGCCGACACAGGCGAGAACTGCGTCCGGAAGACGTCCCTCTTTCTCTAACATCTGCTCCTTGATCTCCTTTGAGATAACTGCCTGGAAGTCACGGACGATGGTCGGGAACGGATGCGGTCCCATGCAGGAGCCGAGAACATAGTGGGTGTCCTCGATACGGTTCGTCCACTCTCTCATTGCCTCGGAAACGGCATCTTTGAGGGTGCCTGTTCCGGTTGTCACCGCATGGACCTTTGCTCCGAGAAGGCGCATTTTGTAAACATTTAATGCCTGACGTTTTGTGTCCTCCTCGCCCATGTAGATCTCACATTCCATACCAAAAAGCGCTGCCGCCGTCGCTGTCGCTACGCCGTGCTGGCCTGCGCCTGTCTCAGCGATGACACGGGTCTTTCCCATCTTCTTCGCGAGAAGCACCTGACCGAGCACGTTGTTGATCTTATGGGCACCGGTATGGTTTAAGTCCTCTCTCTTTAAGTAGATCTTCGCTCCGCCGAGATCCTTTGTCATGTGCTCCGCGTAGTAGAGTCTTGACGGTCTGCCCGCGTATTCATTTAAAAGTGTTGTGAGTTCTTTCTGGAATTCCGGGTCATTTTTGTAATGGTTGTATGCCTCTTCGAGTTCCAGTACCGCATTCATAAGCGTCTCAGGAATGTACTGACCGCCATGCGCGCCAAATCTGCCTTTTGACATATATTTTTCCTCCTCGTATAAACTGGTATATCATCGGTAACTGCCCGATCTCCGCATGATCGCGGACTGTTTTGCTTTATAAGTTCTCCCGGCAACAGGAGTTTTGGAACAGTTACTGTAATTTGCGATCTGCTGCAGGTAATTTTTTACGATTGCCTGTTCTTTATCTGCTGTAAAACTCTCTCACCAGCGGATAAATATTCTTATATTTCTGATAAATTCCGTGGTATTTCTTCGAGACTGCCGGATCCGGTTCCACCGTATCACAGTGTCCCTGGCTCTCCAGTGTCTCGATAAATGACTCATAATCCGGGATCACACCTTCCGTTAGGAACACCGCTGAGGCGATGGCCAGAGCCGGTAAAAGATCCGGATCCTTGTATACAAAGATCTTCTGTCCCATGACATTGCTTAAGATCCGGCACCATCGCCGCTCCCTCGCTCCGCCTCCGATCAGCGTGATCTTCGTTGCCGGGTGCTCAAACAGCTCCAGTCCCTGACGGATCGAAAATGCCACGCCCTCAAGGACTCTCTGCCATATCCGCCGCTGTGGTCTCCTGAGATAATCCTAAGAAGCTTCCCCGGACGCTGCTGTCCATGATCGGAAATCTCTCACCTGCCACATAGGGCAGGAAGAACAGGCCATGGCTTCCGGGTTCCGCTTTTTCCAAAAGCTCTGAGATATATTCAAAATCCGGTGCTCCGTCCGGATCTCTCGAGAAGATCCTCGCAATCAGGCGGTGGACATTTCCACCATTTAAGAATGGGACTACATTGATGAGCAGATCCTTCTGCATCGCTGCCAGATTAAACCCGCCGCCTTCACTCTCCATCCTTCGGTTGGACACGGCTGCCACCCAGCCGGAGGTTCCGAGGTTGATGTTGTACTCCCCCGGTGCCAGGATCCCGCTGGCAAGTGTCGTTGCCCCGGCATCTCCGGTTCCGGCATAGACCTTTGTCCCGATCCGGTATCCGCTCTCCGCCGCCCCGGTCTCCGTGACCGCTCCGACGCACTCATGAGCGTAAAAGAGCTTCGGGAATTTCCTGATATCGATCCCGGCTGCCCCGATGAGCTCCTCTGACCAGACCTTCTTGTCCAGATCCATAGCCCCCGCTGTGGAACATGCGGTCATGTCCCCGGCAAACTCTCCGGTGAGTCTTCCGATCACATAATCCTTTGAGCTGATCAGGAAACATGCGGTTCTTTCATAAATCTCCGGCTCATTTTCCTTCAGCCACAGCATCTTCGCCAACGGCATCGATCCATCAAAATGGTTTCCCGTGATCTCCGCGATATATGCGTCCCCGAGAGGCACTACATTTCGTCTTGCCGCCTCTCTTATAATCACACGTGCCTGCTCGTCCGCCCTGCCGTCGGAATAAAGGATCGCATTCCGGAGTGCTTTTCCTTCCGCATCGACCGGAATCACATCCTGCATCTGTCCGGAGAAGATGATGGCTCCGATCTCTGCCGCCGGTATGATCTCAAGCATTTCTTTCGACAAGCTGCAGAATGCCCCGTACCACTCGTCCGGATCCTGCTCCTTAAAATTTCCTGTCTCAATGGTATGGATCACCAGGCTTCCGGTAAAAACCGGTTCTCCGCTCTCGTTCACGACAACCGCCTTGACGGCTGTCGTTCCGATATCAAAGGTTGCTGCTAACATCTACTCCCTCCCCGCTCCGATTTTCTGAATAACGACCGCCAGAATAATGATTCCGCCGGTGATAATGTTCTGCATGAAACTCGGCATCTGTAAGATCGTGAGTCCGTTCGCCAGAACCGCCAGGATGATGGTTCCGACTAAAGTTCCGGCCACGCATGGAACACCGCTCTTGGAAACGGTGCATCCGATAAATACCGCCGCGTAGGACTGTAGGAAATATCCCTGCCCAGCTGTGGTATTCGCGGAACCTACACGAGATGCCACGAGAGCTCCCGCAAGGCCTGCCATCGCCGCGCCGAGCGCAAAAGCAAGGACCCGGTAGCGGAAGATCCGGATACCTGCCGTCTCTGCCGCCTCCCTGCTTCCGCCGATGGCATAAAGCTTTCTTCCGGCTGACATGTGGTTCATAAACATATGGAATACGATATAAAACACTGCCGCCACGATGGTGATAAACGGGATGCCCGCGATTTTTAAGATCCCGGGGATCGTAAATGCCTTCGGGATCCCATTAAATACGGTCGTTCCACCGGTAAGTCCGTAAATTACACCGTCCAGCACGGTTCCCATGCCCAGTGTTGTGATGAAAGAGAGGATTCCGAACTGTGCTACGATCACTCCGTTCACGCAGCCGACTGCCAGTCCTGCAAGGATCGCTGCCAGAAAGCAGACAGGGATTGGAACGCCCTGAATCGATAAAAGCGCCGCAACCACGCCGCCAAGGCTCACGATATTTCCGATGGAAAGATCAAATTCATTGATGGTCATGACAAATGTCGCTCCTAAAGCGACCATGGCGAGGGGCGCTGCCTGACGCGTTATATTAAGGAAGTTTTTCAGTGTAAAAAACGACGCAGGTCTCAGGAGTCCGAAAATTCCGATGATGACAACCAATGCCGTCACCGTTCCGTAATTCTTTAATGTTGTTCCTTTCATCAGTCGCTTTCCTCTCTCTCCGCCTCATAACAGCACGCCAGCACGTCCGTCGGTTTCAGGTCTTTATTCTCAAATGTCTTTCGTACTCTTCCGTATGCCATGACGGCAACCTCATCGGCAACCTCTAAAAGTTCCGTGAGATCGGATGACACATAAAGGACGGCTTTGCCCTTTTTTGCCTCTTCCCTCAGAAGCCTGTGGATCTCCTGCCGTGTTGCCACATCCACCGCCTGAGTCGGTTCATCGCAGAGCCAGATCGACGGCTCTGTAAGGAGTGCCTTCGCGAAGACGACCTTCTGCTGGTTTCCGCCGGAAAGCTCTTTCGCCGGCTGGCTCACACCAACACATTTGATCTTTAATGCCTCGATCATGTCCATCGCCTTTTTGTCGGCCGCCCGCTTTTGAAACCAGCCGCTTTTCGTGTAGCGGTCGATGGAGGAAAGCATCATGTTCTCCTCAACGGAAAACGCGGGGATCATGGCTTTTCCTCTCCGGTCTTCGCAGATAAAGGCCATTCCCTGTCGGATGGATTCTGACGGAGTCGGACGAGTCATGGTCTTTCCGTCGATCGTGACCTCACCGCCTGCCAGCTTTCTCGTTCCGTAGATGCATTCCAGGAATTCTGTCCGCCCACTTCCGCATAGGCCGAACATTCCGGTGATCTGACCGGACTTTACGTTCAGGTCGACGCCGCGGACGATTCCGTCTTTGGAGCGGATCCCATGGACTTCCAGAGCTGTTTTTCCAATCTTTCCTTCGGCATCCTTTCCCGTTTCCGCATCTTCAACGCCAGACGCAGCCTCATTCCCGCTCATCAGCCGTACCAGCTCTTTTCTGCTGGTTCCTGCCGTATCCACCGTGGACACCAGCGTTCCGTTTCTCAAGACTGTGACCCGATCTGTCAGCTCCATGATCTCTTCCAGCCTGTGCGTCACATAGAGAACCGAAGTCCCCTTTGCCTTTAAGTTTCTCACAATAGAGAACAGCAGGTTCGTCTCCTTATCGGAGAGTGATGCCGTCGGCTCATCGAGGATCAAAAGCTTACAGTCACTCATCATCGCCCGGACAATCTCCACACATTTTTTCTGTGCCGGGGTCATCATGGATACCGGTCTCTTAAGGTCAAGATGGATTCCAAGCTCCGCCGCTTTCGCCGCGGCTTCCCGTTCCATCTCTTTCCATTGGATCAGCCCGCCTTTTACCGGATAGGGTCTTCCGAGACAGATATTTTCCATTCCCGTAAATGCCGGGATCAGGACGTTGTCCTGAAAGATGATGTTGATCCCAAGATTCCGGCTCTCTTCCGGCCGGATCGCCTCCGGGAGATCTTTTCCGTTCCACAGGATGTTTCCGCCGTCTCTCTTATAGACACCGCCGAGGATCTTGATGAACGTGGACTTTCCGGCTCCGTTCTCACCGATGAGGCCATGGACCTCCCCCTCACCGAGAGAGAAGTCCAGACCTTTTAATGCGTATACACCGTTAAATTTTTTATCTACGCCCTTTACATCCAGCAACATCCTGTTTACCTGCCTTAATTTTTGTTTCTATTCACCGTTTTATGCCTGTTCAGCGTTTTTAGTATCATGCCCGTTGAAACAGCACTTCTAAAATTTTTCGACATTTTTATCCAGATTCATTTGCTTACTGTGCATTCTCCTGTGTGATCAGCTCCGCCGGTGCGTACATCTCACCTTTTTCGATCTCTTCACCGTCAAAGTACTTCTCCATCTGCTCACAAACGATATCTGCCATTCCTTTAAAATTCTGTTTTACTGTCGCCTTTAAGTTTGTTCCATCCTTGATCATCTCAACAGCCTGCTCGTTTCCGTCAACGCCTGTGACGATGACCTCGTCACGTCCTGCCTCCTGAAGTGCCTTTGCAGCGCCGATGGCCGGTTCATCCCATGCCGCAAATACGGCTGTGATGGAATCCTTGTCCGGATTTGCCGTTAAGAGATTTGCAACGATGTCCTGCGCGTCGTTGATCGGCTGCTCTGCCGGAACGTGCTGCTCTGTGATCAGCTTGATATCCGGATATTCCTTAATAACATCGTCAAATGCCTCGCTGCGCTTTACAACGCCCGGATGCGGTCTGTGGGTCAGGGCGATCACGGTTCCCTTTCCACCCATCAGATCGTCAAATAAGTACCTCACAATGAGCTCGCCCATCTGGTAGTTGTCACTTGTCGCGTTGATCTGCATTCCATCAATAAATCCGCTGTCACATCCGAACACCGGGATATCCGCGTCAAAAGCGTCCTGAAGCTGGTTTGCTACCTGGTTCGGGTCAGCGCTCACAAGGACGATCCCATCGGTTCCGGAAGAAACAACATCCTCGATCCGGCTCGCAAGCTCCGCAAAATCGTTTGCCGTATCGATCACGAATACTTCCGCGCCCTCAGCTTCCAGATCTTCCTTAATATAGCCTGCCATCTGGTTTGTCGTGACAGATGTGAGATACAGGGTCATAACGGAGATCTTTTTTCCGGCAAGCGCGCCTCCCTCTATCTTTTCCGCCTCGGTTCCAGTCCCGGAAGCCGCCTCTGTGGCTGCGGCTTCTGTTGGCGCTGCCGTCACTGCCGTCTTCTCATCCGCCTCTGTGGAGCATCCAGTAAGCAGGATTCCTGCAAGAGCTACGGCTGCAGCAAGGCTCATGATGGTTTTCATTTTTCTCATAATCATTTCCTCCTCGTTTTTGTCGACTGCCTCTTGCGGGAATCAGTAAAGGGTAGAACAGCACGTTGAAAATAAGTAAAAACGAATGTGCCTTGGCACATTCTCGCGCCTCGCGCGGTCGCTTGCGACAATCTACATCTTCGCGCGAGTGCGCATC
>OMDR01001334.1_pt1 | contig 12327 bp, 6 predicted proteins | sample 1645251 | NCBI WGS metagenome assembly OMDR01 (sample SAMEA103958142, study PRJEB25191) | human gut metagenome | biome: human-associated habitat [ENVO:00009003]; feature: intestine environment [ENVO:2100002]; material: feces | place: Germany | collected 2013/2015 | reverse complement strand
GCAGAAGTACGTCAGGGTGAGTTTGATGAGGCTAAAACAGCCTGCGTCAATATGATGGATTTACGCTATAATTCAGACTTTCATAATGGAGAAGCTTATTCATGGTTTAATGAAGCTTTCCAATTAGTTAAACAATTCTGTACAGAAGGAAGCTACCGTTTATTTCCGGACAGGATTTCTTTGCCTACAACTATCTCTAATGGTAAACAGATTGAAATAGCCCATCGTTGGAATAATTTTGGTTGGGGATATTGTCCGACGAATATTCCCCAGTGGAAAAATAAATATAAAGTGGCTTTTGCTTTATTGGACACCAAGAATGATAAACCGAAGTATGTATTTGTTGATGGAGAACCGGAAGCTTGTGATTGGGTGAAAGGTACGGCTAAATCATATACGTTTACAACCCGGGTTGAAGGCGTGGGGGCAGGTAAATACATGTGGGCTGTTGGTATTGTTGACACGGCAAAGCAGAATGAGATTGGAATTCACCTTGCTGTGAAGAACAATGTAACATCTGCTGGCTGGTTGAAATTATTTGAAGTTACCGCTCGGTAAGTCATAGTCAATTGCTACGAGATACATTAATTGTTGGAAATGAATGTATTGGCAGGTCATAGTTCTCCGGCTCGTTGGGCATATATCTCCAATGAACTGATTGTAAGTGTCTGGTACTTAGTTAAATGATAAGTGCATGGAATGGCTGGAATAAGTATCTACTTACGTATTGCTTGATATACATCTGAAAACTAGAAATAATAATTAACTGACGAAAACATTGATGAGAAAAAAAGTTTTGATTTTGGGATTGTGCCTATTGGGAGTCACACATTCTCTTTCGTCAAAAGATAAAAAGAGTATTCCTTTGTATAAGGATGCCAAAGCTCCAATTGAAAAACGTATTGATGATTTAATATCGCGTATGACATTGGAGGAAAAGGTTTTGCAGCTAAACCAATATACATTGGGACGAAATAACAATGTGAATAATGTTGGCGAAGAAGTGAAAAAAGTACCGTCAGAGATTGGTTCTTTGATTTACTTTGATATAAATCCAGAGTTGCGTAATAGTATGCAGAAAAAAGCGATGGAAGAATCTCGTTTGGGCATTCCCATCATTTTTGGCTACGATGCTATTCATGGATTTCGCACCATATATCCTATTTCGTTGGGGCAGGCCTGTTCATGGAACCCGGGATTGGTAGAACAGGCATGTGCGGTATCTGCACAAGAAGCCCGCATGTCTGGGGTTGATTGGACTTTTTCTCCCATGATCGACGTGGCACGTGATCCTCGATGGGGACGTGTAGCCGAAGGATATGGTGAAGATCCTTATACAAATGGAGTGTTTGCCGCTGCTTCGGTGCGTGGGTATCAGGGAGATGATATGTCAGCAGAGAACCGTATGGCTGCTTGTCTGAAACACTATGTAGGTTATGGTGCTTCGGAGGCTGGGCGAGATTATGTTTATACCGAAATTTCAGCTCAAACTCTTTGGGATACTTATCTACTGCCCTATGAGATGGGGGTGAAAGCTGGTGCGGCCACTTTGATGAGTTCTTTCAATGACATCAGTGGAGTACCTGGGTCAGCTAATCCTTATATCATGACCGAGATATTAAAGAAACGCTGGAAACATGACGGGTTCATTGTGTCTGACTGGGGGGCTGTGGAACAGTTAAAGAATCAGGGATTAGCCGCTACAAAGAAAGATGCTGCTCGGTATGCTTTTAATGCGGGGCTTGAAATGGATATGATGTCTCATGCCTACGATCGTCATCTGAAAGAGCTTGTAGAGGAAGGTAAGGTAACAATGGCACAAGTTGACGAATCAGTCCGTCGAGTATTGCGTGTAAAATTCCGTCTGGGTTTGTTCGAACGTCCTTATACTCCGGTTACCAATGAGAAGGATCGTTTTTTCCGTCCGCAAAGTATGGCTGTGGCCGCTCAACTGGCAGCAGAATCAATGGTGCTGTTGAAAAATGACAATCAGATATTACCACTTACAAACAAAAAAAAGATTGCCGTAGTAGGTCCAATGGCAAAAAATGGTTGGGACTTATTGGGTTCCTGGTGCGGACATGGAAAAGATACGGATGTGGAAATGCTCTATGATGGGTTGACTGCCGAGTTTGGAGGAGACGCCGAATTACGTTATGCAATGGGATGCAAACCGCAGGGCAATGACCGTTCAGGTTTTGCTGGCGCATTGGACGTTGCTCGTTGGTCTGATGTAGTCATTGTTTGTTTGGGTGAGATGCTTACCTGGAGTGGTGAGAATGCTTCCCGTTCTACGATTGCTTTGCCACAGATTCAGGAAGAATTGGTGAAAGAACTAAAGGAGGCTGGTAAACCTATTATATTGGTGCTTTCTAATGGACGTCCCTTGGAGTTAAATCGCATGGAACCTCTTTGTGATGCTATATTGGAGATATGGCAACCGGGAATAAATGGTGCGCGTTCAATGGCAGGAATTTTATCCGGACGTATCAACCCTTCCGGTAAACTAGCCATGACGTTCCCTTATTCCACAGGACAAATTCCTATTTATTATAATCGCCGCAAGAGCGGACGCGGACATCAGGGATTTTATAAAGATATAACAAGCGATCCGTTATATCCGTTCGGGCATGGATTAAGTTATACCGAATTTAAGTATGGCACTGTTACCCCTTCTGCTACTAAGGTGAAGCGCGGCGATAAACTGTCGGCAGAAGTGACCGTCACCAACACCGGTGCCCGCGACGGAGCAGAGACTGTTCATTGGTTTATCTCCGATCCTTATTGCTCTATCACCCGTCCGGTGAAAGAACAGAAACACTTTGAGAAACAACTTATCAAAGCCGGCGAAACGAAGACTTTCCGTTTCGACATCGACCTGGAACGTGATTTCGGTTTTGTCAATGAGGATGGTAAACGCTTCCTTGAAGCCGGCGAATATCATATTCTGGTACAAGGACAGACCGTTAAAATAGAACTGATAGACTAAAAATGTAAAGAACAAAAGTGTGTGAAGAGCTGATAGCTAAGTTGGTTTTTTACACATGCTATATTAACACAGAATCACCATGAAAAAGAAAATAGGAGGCATAGGTTTATGTATGCTTGCATGGAGCATATTAACCTGTGCACAAACAATCACTCCCCAAGCCGAACAACGTGCGAAGGACATTGTATCAAAAATGACTTTGCAAGAGAAAATAGAGTATATCTCCGGATATACCAGTTTTTCTCTGCGTGCCATTCCCCGTTTGGGAATACCTGAAATCAAGTTGGCTGACGGGCCGCAGGGAATTCGTAATCATGCTCCCAAGAGCACTTTATATCCTTCCGGAATACTTTCCGCTTCTACTTGGAACCGGGAATTACTTTATAAGTTAGGGCAAGGCTTGGGACAGGACGCCAAGGCAAGAGGAGTTAATATCCTGTTGGGGCCGGGCGTGAATATCTATCGTGCTCCATTGTGCGGCCGTAACTTTGAATACTTCGGTGAAGACCCTTACTTGACAGGTGAAACGGCGAAACAATATATCCTGGGAGTACAATCGGAAGGAGTCATTGCTACAATCAAACACTTTGCTGCCAACAACCAGGAATGGAGCCGCCACCATGCCAGCTCTGACATAGACGAGCGTACTTTGCAGGAAATCTATTTCCCGGCTTTCCGGAAAGCAGTACAGGAAGCCAATGTCGGCGCCGTAATGAACAGCTACAATCTGTTGAACGGTGTCCATGCCACCGAACATAAATGGCTGAATATTGATGTCTTGCGCAATCTTTGGGGCTTCAAAGGTATTCTGATGTCGGACTGGACTTCTGTATATTCCGCCGTAGGCGCTGCTAACGCCGGACTTGACCTCGAAATGCCGAAAGGACGTTTTATGAATTTGGAGAATCTGTTGCCTGCTATCAAAGCCGGCACAGTGACAGAAGAAACCATCAACCTGAAAGTACAACACATCCTGCAAACTCTGATTGCTTATGGTATGCTGGATAAGGAACAGAAAGACAGCAACATCGCAGAGGATAATCCTTTCTCCCGCCAGACAGCTTTAGAACTGGCGCGCGAGGGTGTAGTCCTGTTGAAGAATGAAGGAAGCTTGCTCCCGCTGAAAGGGAAGACAGCCGTGATGGGGCCTAATGCAAATTTGATTCCTACCGGTGGTGGCAGTGGGTTTGTCACTCCTTTTTCTACCGTCTCAGTAGCTCAAGGCTTGAAAGAATTGAAGAAAAATAATCTGTTACTATTGACGGATGATGTGATTTATGAAGATATTGTCCATGAGTTTTATACTGATGCTAATCGTCAGATGAAAGGCTTCAAAGCTGAATACTTTAAAAACAAGACCCTTTCGGGCCAGCCTGAAGTAATACGCACGGAATCCTCTGTTGATTATGACTGGGGATATGGAGCACCTTTGGACGGCTTTCCGACAGATGGATTCTCTGTCCGTTGGACAGCCTGCTACATGCCACAAACTGACGGTCAGTTGAAACTTCATATCGGTGGTGATGACGGTTATCGTCTGTTTGTGAATGACAAGCATATTACAGGAGATTGGGGAAATCATTCATACTCTAGCCGTGAAGTTGAACTGCCGGTTGAGGGTGGTAAGGAGTATCGTTTCCGGATTGAATTCTTTGATAATATTTCTTCGGCCATCATTCGTTTTAATGCTTATAGCCTTAATGAGGCGAAACTTCGTCAAGGATTGGCAAAGGTGGATAATGTTGTGTTCTGCACAGGTTTCAATAGTAATACCGAAGGCGAAGGCTTTGACCGTCCGTTTGCCTTGCTTCGCTATCAGGAATTGTTTATCAAGAAGATTGTGTCTATGCATCCCAATGTTGTGGTTGTACTGAACGCCGGTGGCGGTGTGGATTTCACCAACTGGTATGATGCTGCAAAAGCGATTCTTATGGCCTGGTATCCGGGGCAGGAAGGCGGTCAGGCAATTGCTGAAATCCTGACCGGTAAGATTTCTCCAAGCGGAAAGCTACCGATTTCTATCGAGCGGAAATGGGAAGATAATCCGGTGCACGGCAGTTATTACGAGAACTTAAAGGCGGAGATTAAGCGTGTAGACTATTCCGAAGGTGTCTTTGTCGGTTATCGTGGATACGACCGTTCGGGAAAAGAACCTTTCTATCCGTTTGGCTACGGTTTGTCCTATACTACTTTCGCTTATAGTAATATGGCTGCGGAGAAAACGGGTGAGCATCAGGTTACCGTTAGCTTTGATATAGAGAATACAGGTAAGATGGATGCTTCGGAGGTGGCACAAGTGTATGTGCATGATGTACAGTCTTCTGTTCCCCGTCCGTTGAAAGAACTGAAAGGATATGAAAAGGTATTCTTGAAGAAAGGGGAGAAGAAGCGGGTTTCTGTTGTGCTGGATGAGGATGCATTCTCTTTTTACGATATGAATCAACACCGCTTTGTAGTGGAAAAAGGAGACTTTGAGATCTTAGTCGGTTCTGCTTCCAGTCAATTGCCTTTAAAGGCTATGGTTGAACTGTAATGACCGAATGATAAACAAATAAATATATAATGAAAAAAACACTTTTATTGGGAGCGTCTCTGTTATGTTCCGTTTTTATAATGGCAACAGAGATTCCTTTTCAAAAAGCAGAAATAAAGTCTATTATGCGAAAGGTGGCGGATTGGCAGATTGCCAATCCACACCCCGCTCCTGAACATGACGACTTGAACTGGCCGCAAGGTGCTCTTTATGTCGGCATGGTGGATTGGGCGGAATTGGCTGAAAAAGAAGACAATGATGATACATATTATAAGTGGCTTACCCGTATAGGCCGACGGAATTGCTGGCAGCCGGATAAACGGTTTTACCATGCTGATGACATCGCTGTGTCACAGTCCTTTTTGGATTTATACCGCAAGTACAAAGACGAAGCAATGATTATCCCTACGCTCGCCCGTACGGAATGGATTGTCAATCATCCCTCTGAAGGCAGTTTCAAGCTGGTGGAGGGAGACTTAAAGACCTTGGAACGTTGGACTTGGTGTGATGCTCTCTTTATGGCTCCCCCTGTATATGCCAAACTGTATATGCTGACCGGAGAGAAAAAATATATCAAATTTATGAATCGTGAGTATAAAGCGACTTATGATTACTTGTTCGATAAAGAAGAAAACTTGTTCTACCGTGACTGGCGTTATTTTGATAAGCGCGAAGCCAATGGTAAGAAAGTCTTTTGGGGACGTGGCAACGGTTGGGTGCTTGGTGGTCTGGTTGAAATATTAAAGGAACTGCCCAAGAAAGATGAGAACCGCAAATTCTATGAGGAATTATTTGTAAAACTGGCCACACGTGTTGCCGGATTACAGCATCCGGACGGTTTCTGGCATGCCAGTCTTTTGGATCCTGCCTCTTATCCATCACCGGAAACGAGTTGCACTACTTTCATTGTCTATTCCATTGCTTATGGAATAAACGAAGGTTTATTGGATAAGGAAATTTATCTTCCTGTAATGATAAAAGGCTGGAATGCATTAGTCTCGGCTGTGGAACCGAATGGGAAACTGGGTTATGTGCAGCAAATCGGTGCCGATCCGAAGAAAGTGACTCGTGACATGACGGAGGTTTATGGAGTTGGTGCTTTTTTGATGGCAGGCAATGAAATTTATAAAATGGCGAGATAATCTGTTCCCTCTGTGAAGATAGTAGACAATAATCATAAAAACGCTGTACTGTGATGAAAAAATTCTTATTGACATGCATAGCCGTAGCCTGTAGTCTTGTGGCTGTAGCCGAAGAACTGCTCATCGAAGCAGAAAGCTTCAGCCAGCGAGGCGGCTGGGTGCTCGACCAGCAGTTCATGGATCAAATGGGTTCGCCCTATCTCATGGCACATGGCATGGGCACCCCTGTGGCGGATGCTACGGCAGAAATCAACATTCCCCAGGCGGGCACTTACTACGTATATGCCCGTACTTACAACTGGACTTCACCTTGGACCGATGCCGAGGGCCCCGGAAAGTTCCGCCTGGCTTTAGGCGGCAAATTGCTGAAAGCTACATTAGGACATACCGGTAATTCCTGGCAATGGCAATTTGCCGGAAAGACAGTATTGAAAGCAGGGACTACTATCCTTGCCCTGAAAGATCTCACCGGTTTCGACGGTCGTTGCGATGCCATTTACCTTACGACCGATGCGAACACGCAGCCCGCTACCTGGGATGCGGCAGAGACAGCCGCACTTCGTGCCCGCTTGCGACAACAACAGACGGTGCCCGCTCATCAATACGACTTTGTGGTAGTAGGAGGGGGAATAGCCGGAATGTGTGCTGCCGCATCTGCTGCCCGGTTAGGCTGTAAGGTGGCATTAGTGAACGACCGTCCTGTATTGGGCGGCAATAACTCGTCAGAGATTCGTGTACATCTCGGCGGTATCATCGAAATGGGGCCTAATCAGGGATTGGGTCGTATGATACGTGAGTTTGGCCATGAGCGTTCCGGCAATGCCCAACCGGGCGACTACTATGAAGACCAGAAGAAGGAAGACTTTATAGAGGCCGAAAAGAACATTACCCTTTATGCCTCTCAGCGTGCGGTAGCCGTGAAGATGCAAGCAGACCGCATTGCGTCAGTCACTATCCAACACATTGAGACGGGCGAACAAACCGAACTTACCGCTCCTCTCTTTAGCGACTGCACAGGTGATGCTACCATAGGCTATTTAGCCGGTGCCGATTGGGCTATGGGGCGTGAAGGTCGCGATGAATATGGCGAGAGCCTTGCTCCCGAGCAACCCGACTCATTGGTGATGGGGGCTTCTATACAATGGTATAGTAAGGATATGAAGAAGAAAACCTCATTCCCTCATTTTGAATATGGCGTGCGCTTTGACGCTGAAAACTGTGAGCCTGTAACTATGGGCGAGTGGAAATGGGAAACGGGTATGAACCGCAATCAAGTCAGCGAAGCTGAACGTGTACGCGACTATGGACTTTTGGTGATATATTCCAACTGGAGCTATCTGAAGAATCACTATAAAGACCATAAGAAGTATGCCAACCGTTCCCTCGACTGGGTGGCGTATGTTTCAGGCAAACGCGAATCACGCCGTCTCTTGGGCGACTACGTACTGTCACAGGACGATATTGATAAGAATGTGGCGCACGAGGATGCTTCGTTTACCACAACTTGGAGCATCGACCTTCACTTCCCCGACAGCGTGAACAGTGTCCGCTTTCCCGGCAATGAATTCAAGTCGGCTACGGTGCATCGTTGGATTCATCCTTATGCCGTTCCCTATCGCTGCCTCTATTCTCGCAATGTGGACAACCTCTTTATGGCAGGCCGCAATATGAGCTGCACCCATGTAGCTTTGGGTACGGTACGTGTGATGCGTACTACCGGCATGATGGGTGAAGTAGTAGGTATGGCAGCCGGACTCTGCCACAAGCATAGTGTAGAGCCGCGCGACATCTATCATCATCACCTGCCGGAACTGAAGCAACTTATGCAAGCGGGTCTGGGCAAACGCGATGTGCCCGATAACCAACGCTTCAACGAACCCAACAAATTGTTGGAAGTTCCGGGAGCTTACATCAAACCGTAGACAAACTATGAGTAAAAAAAATATTATCACGATATTTCTATCGGCAATATGTACCTTGCCGCTTTGGGGAGGACAACAGTATTACGCTTTTCTGAAAGGTGACACGCTACGTATGGGCAATAACTATATGGAACGCGCCATGCTGTGGAATAACGGTGCGCCTGTTACCATCAGCCTTACTGACAAGCAACACGGAAAAACCATTCCGGTACAGGGCAAACAACCCGATTTCTCGATTGTGAAAGGTATCCCTACGGACGCCACATTCACCGTGAACGAGATACCGACGAACGGCATCCACGCCAGTTATCTGCAGGCTACCGTGGCTTGCACTATCGGTTCGCTGAATATAGAGCGTCGCTATCGCATTTATGCAGACTGTCCCGCCATTGCTTGCGATACCTATCTGAAAGGGCAAGTGGAACTTTATCAGAATAAGGAGGATAACCGCTCTAACGCCGACCGCAAAAATATAGAGCACACGGCCGATATGGCTACGGGGGTGAAAACTCCCACGCTCGACAGGTTGCAACTATCCGGCAATCATTGGAGTGCCCGCACAATAGAGTTTTTCGACTACACCGATTGGAACGACAATCTGGTGACCGGGCGTACCTGGCTTCCTTACCGTCGCAATACGTATCGTGGTAATTTGCTTTTTGCTCATGATGTAGCTACGCGTCAAGGCTTCTTTTTTTTGAAAGAGGCTCCTAGCAGCAGTACCCAATTACATTATCCGGGTTCTGACTTCGTGGCGGACTTTAGCGATTTTATGGTAGTGGGGCTGGGCATTGCGTCTCATGATGTAAAGCCGGATAGCTGGACCCGCGTTTATGGATGCGTTACCGGCATCTATACCGGCGGCGAGCAAGAAGCGCTTACTGCCTTGCGCCTCTATCAGAAACAACTGCGCCATCATACCGCCGCACAGGATGAGATGATTATGCTCAATACCTGGGGCGACCGTAGCCAGGATGCCAAAATAGATGAGGCTTTCTGCCTGGCAGAACTGGACCGTGCCGCACGCATGGGCATCACCCTCTTTCAACTGGACGATGGCTGGCAGAGCGGAAAAAGTCCTAACTCGAAGACTGCCGGAGGTAGTTTTAAGGATATTTGGAAGAATACCGGTTACTGGACGCCCAACCCCACGAAATTCCCTCATGGTCTGAAACCTATTGTAGAGAAAGGCAAGAAATTGGGTATTCGCATCGGATTATGGTTCAACCCCAGCATACAGAATGATTTTGCCGATTGGCAAAAAGATGCGCAAGCCATTATCGGACTTTATAAGAAGTACGGCATCTGCTGTTTCAAGATAGACGGCCTGCAGATACCTACCAAGACAGCCGAACAGAATCTGCGCCGACTGTTTGATACCGTGTTAGAGCAAACCAACTATGAAGTGATTTTCAACCTCGATGCCACTGCCGGTCGTCGCGGCGGGTATCACTATATGAACGAGTACGGCAACATCTTCCTGGAAAACCGCTATACCGATTGGGGCAACTATTACCCTTATCGCACCTTGCGCAACCTCTGGATGCTGTCTCGCTATGTACCGGCGGAGAAGATGCAGATAGAGTTTCTTAATAAATGGCGCAATGCCGACAAGTATGACGCTGCCGATCCTTTTGCCCCCGCCCGTTACAGTTTCGATTACCTCTTTGCTATCACCTTGGCGGCACAGCCGTTGGCTTGGATGGAGGCTTCGAACTTGCCCGAAGAGGCTTATATTACGGCATCTCTGCTCAAGAAATACCAACCCTTGCAACTCCGGTTTCATCAAGGCGTCATACTGCCTATTGGTGAAGAACCCTCGGGACGCTCGTGGACCGGATTCCAATCGACCGTCTCCGGCACGCAAGGTTATCTTGTGGTTTATCGTGAAGATAATGAGCAAGCCAGGGGGACTATTGACACCTGGCTTCCTGAAGGCAAGAAAGTGGATTTTATCCCTGTGATGGGAAGTGGCAAGAAGTTTGCCGCAAAAGTCGGCGCACAGGGTAGAGTAAGTTTCGAGCTAAATGATAAGAACTCTTTCGCACTCTATCAATACGAAGTAAAACCATAAAAAGGCGGCTATCTGCATTCTACGCTAATAACGAGTGATGTGTTAACTTCTGATTTACAGAGTAGTATGTTAGGTGGAGAGAAGCATTAATACCTCTGCTGTTGGATGTTAATAGTTGAGTTGTCAGGTATTAATAGCTGAGCGGATAGGTATTAATAGTTGAGACAATGGGTATTAATAGTTTGAGACAATGAGTATTAATAGCTGATAAATGGGATATTAATATAACAACGACAAATGAAATAAAATAGGGAACTATGGTAAAAAGTGTACGTTTTCTTCTTCTCCTGATAGCATTTGTCTCCATGCAGATAGTTGCATGGGGACAGCCGCAGGAAAGACTGGTTCAAGTGCAGGTCACTCCCGACCACACCAATTGGCTGTATAAACCGGGAGAAAAAGTGAAATTCAAAGTGGCGGTATTGAAATGCAATATCCCGCAGGATAATCTGGAAGTGCGTTATGAGATTTCGGAAGACATGATGAAACCTCATCAGACAGGCAAACAGCCTTTGAAGAATGAAAAGCTTGAAATTAACGCAGGGACTATGAAAAAAGAAGGGTTCCTGCGTTGCCGTGCTTTTGTCACTTGCCAAGGGCGTGAGTATGAAGGCGTGGCTACCGTCGGCTTTTCTCCTGAAAAATTGCAACCGACCACTCCGTTGCCCGTCGACTTTCTGGAATTTTGGAAAAGTACCAAAGAAGCCGCTGAAAAGTGGGCACTGGAACCGATAATGACTTTACTGCCAGAAAGGTGCACGGATAAGGTGAACGTATATCATGTCTCCTTTGCGAACAATGACTATGCGTCCCGTATGTACGGCATCCTTTGTGTTCCGAAGGCTTCCGGGGAATATCCGGCGATTCTGAAAGTGCCGGGCGCAGGCATCCGTGCCTATAACGGAGAAGCTGAACGTGCCGGAAAGGGTTTCATCATATTGGAAATCGGTATTCACGGCATTCCGGTCAATATGGAGGGGGATGTCTATCACCGTCTTTATAATGGAGCTTTGAAGAATTATCACTCGTTCAATATGGATAATCGGGACAAGTACTATTATAAGCGGGTCTATACCGGCTGTGTGAGAGCCATTGAATTCATTTACACACTTCCCGAATTCAATGGTAATCTGGCGACCTTTGGAGGAAGCCAGGGCGGTGCGCTTTCCATTGTAATTGCCGGACTGGATGCTCGTGTCAAGGGATTGGTTTCTTTCTATCCTGCTTTGTGTGATATGGCGGGTTATGCCCACGGTCGTGCAGGCGGTTGGCCGCATCTGTTTAAGGATGAGAAGAACCGGACACCGGAAAAGATGAAAACCATTCAGTATTTTGATGTAGTCAACTTTGCCCGTCAGGTTAAAGTGCCGGGATTTTATATCTTCGGATATAATGACAGAGTTTGTCCGCCTACCACCACTTACTCCACTTATAACGTGATTAATGCTCCAAAAGAACTGTTTGTAGCTGAAACGACCGCTCACTATGCCTATGCCGAACAGTGGAGCGCAGCCTGGAACTGGGTAATGAATTTCCTAAAAAATAAATCGAAATAGGCACGGATTACACGGATTAACACTGTTGTTTTACCTATTCTATTCTAAAAGCCGTGTAATCCGTGCCTGAACTTATTATATACACTAATTATAACAACATACTTAAATGAA
>OMDR01001331.1_pt1 | contig 12359 bp, 10 predicted proteins | sample 1645251 | NCBI WGS metagenome assembly OMDR01 (sample SAMEA103958142, study PRJEB25191) | human gut metagenome | biome: human-associated habitat [ENVO:00009003]; feature: intestine environment [ENVO:2100002]; material: feces | place: Germany | collected 2013/2015 | reverse complement strand
AATGGCTACAAACTCTCCCTCTTTTACTTCAAGGTTTACGTGATTCAAGGCAACTGTCTCTACTTCGGAAGTACGGAATACTTTACTGATGTTGTTTATTTCAATCATACTCTTTTTATTTATGTTTTTAATTATTCACTTTTAAGGCTATTCACCGGATTTTCATTGGCAATCCGCCACGATTTCCAAAGTACGCAGGCTACGATAACGAGAAGATTTACAATCGCTATCAGTACATACGCCGCCCAACTGACAGGCACGTGCTCGGCAAACATATCCATCCACATATCATTGACGTACCATGATGCCGCTACACCGATCACAACGGCCGCAACGGCTACATAGAGCACATCTTTCACCAGCATTTCCAGAATGCCGGAGGCTTCGGCACCATTGACTTTACGTATGGCAATCTCTTTGGAACGGCGGCGGACTTCATCGGTTGTGTAGCCTATCAATCCCATCATCATCACAAAGAACATGGTAACCGCCGCCAGTATGGTAGCATTGCTGAAGACGCGGATGGAGTTATAACTCTCTTTTATCATCTGCTCCATCGAACGGAAATCGACCGTTTTATCGGGGAAAGCGTCTGCCGATACTTTATTCAGTTTCTGAAGATTCTCTGCAAAAGGTTCTTTCAGCCGGACATGAACACAGTTTCCGAAATTCTTGGTACTCATCAGGATGAAGGGTGCTTGCGGGTTGGTGAAATTACCGATCCGGAAGTCTTTAATCACTCCCACTACTTTACATACGTAGCCTGAATTATAGACAGTACGGTTCAATAGCTCTGTTCCCCAGTGCATCCATTCGCCGTATGTTTCATTGATGGCTACTTCGTTTTCATTCCGTGGCATACGCCCCTCCTTCATCACCATACCCATCATCTTTGGATAGTCTTCCATCATTTCGCAAAAACGGGAGGAGAAAAGTGATTGTCCACTTTCATCCTGAATCATCGTTCCACTATAACTATAGACGGGATGGGAATCGGCACTGGACACGGACTCTACATAAGGCAGGCCGCGGAAGAAAGTCAGGGCATAGTCTTGGTTTTCTTTATTGCCGAAACCAGTATTGGCTACGACAACGCGCTTCGGATTGTATCCCAGGTCTTTGTTTAAGACATAGTAGTATTGCAGCATCACCACATACATCAGTCCGCAGATGAAAGCTACGCCGGCAAACTGCACGAATAATAGCGGGCGTTTCCAGCCTTTCTTTCCTTCTGTGTAGCGGCGGAAGACTTGTGAAACGGGGATTTTGGCAAAGATGCGTCCGGGCAGTGCTCCTCCTATGAGGAACAGGATAGCTACCGTCAGCAGGGGTACCCAAAGACGGTCTAAAGAGAACAGGGCTCCGAGTTCAACGGCGGTTGTGTCTTCTATAAAGTCGCGGAAGTTCAGTAAGATTAATCCCATCAGCAGCAAGGCGAAGAGAATAATGATAGCCGTTTCCAATAGGAACATTCCCAGGATTTTGCCGCTACCTGCACCGCTACACTTATGTACGCCGATGGCTTTGGCACGAGATGGAGATCAGTACGTAGTTCAAGGTAGCGATAAAAAGGATGATTATTCCCAAGATAGACATGATGTTCCGCATCCGCTTCACGTCCGGTTCTTCCCTGTATACATCACGGATCGGCTTTACAAAAGCGGTATAACCTACCACTTTCTGGTCTTCCGCAGGACGATATTTCTTTATCAGGTCATTCAACCGTGCATTCACCACGGATTTGTCTGCTCCGGGACGAAAACGGATAAATGCGATCCAGCTATCGCCTCCCCTCCAGGAGTAGTTTCCCCATCCACGGCTCCATACGGTAGGCAGAGAAATCACTGCATCCGGTCTGACGGTAGCATTTTCGGGTATGTCGGCGTACGTGCCTTTCACCGTCAGTTCTATTTCTTTATTATAGGAGATTACTTTGCCTATCGGGTTTTCTTGATCGAACATCTTACGCGCCAACCGGTCACTAAGAAAGACAACATCTTTCTGTATCAGTTCTTTTTCCGGAACACCGCTCAAAACATCGATACCCATAGTTTGAAAGAATAGTGAATCGGCTGTCACTTTGTTAGCTTCAAAACGGACACTTCCATAATAAAGAGGAGCACTCATCCAGACACAATAGCTGGTGGCTGCTTCCACTTCTTTAGGAAAGTTCTCCTGTATGGCACCCGCCACCGGTCCACAGTTCATTTCCTGCGGCTCAAAGGTTTGGCCATTGGCGGAAAAGACGGAGAAGATCTGATACAGGTTATCATAATCTTTGAAGCATTTGTCAAAGCTCTGTTCGAAAGCCACGCGGGCAAACAACAGGATGCTCATCGTCAGCCCCAACGCCAAAGAGAGGATTTTGATAACGTTGGAACCATGCCCCCGCAATAAAGTACGGATCACATAATAGATTTGTTTCATATTATATTTTATTTCTGTTTTTTCTATTTTCAAGAATGCAGAAAGCATGCCAAAAAAGAATAACAATTCATTATCAAGTGTTTATCATTTCAACCTTTCTGAATATTGTCTAAAAATTAGACAGTACCGTCTAATTTTTAGACAACCGGGAGACTATTCCATTTCTCCTTTAAATTGTTCCAACAGTCTCTATTATCCATGGGGAGATTGTCCATCCCGATAGAAAACTTTATCTTTGCATCTAGTTTTCTAAACTATTAAAGTAATGATGAAGAGGAAGAATTTATATGCACTGTTTTCGTGCCTGTTCCTTTCGGGATGCGGTATGATAGACTATCATCCGTATGACGTCCGCATCAGCGGAGAAACAGAGGTCAACGCCCACAATATGGAAAGAATAGAAGCAAATTGCCAGGGTAAAACTACGATACGGTTCGTGACAATGGGCGACTCACAACGATGGTATGACGAAACGGAAGATTTTGTAAAAGCAATCAATCAACGAAATGATATTGACTTCGTTATCCACGGAGGGGATATGAGTGACTTCGGACTGACTAAGGAATTTCTTTGGCAAAGGGATATCATGAACGGACTTCATGTGCCTTATGTGGCTCTGATCGGAAATCATGACTGTCTGGGAACGGGAGCGGAAACCTACAAGGCTGTATTCGGCCCCACAAACTTCTCTTTCATCGCAGGAGATGTGAAGTTTGTCTGCCTGAATACCAACGCTTTGGAGTATGATTACTCCGAACCTGTACCGGACTTTACCTTTATGGAAAATGAGATAACGAACAGGCGGGATGAGTTTGAAAAAACGGTCATTTGTATGCACGCGCGTCCCTATACGGATGTGTTCAATGATAATGTGGCAAAAGTATTCCAACACTATGTCAAACAGTATGCAGGAATACAGTTCTGCACGGCCGCCCATACCCATCACCATCAGGACGATGTGATTTTTGATGATGGAATACATTATGTTACCAGTGATTGTATGGATTACCGTACTTATCTGGTATTTACAATAACTCCGGAAAAATACGAATATGAGCTGGTTAAATACTAATTATATCTTACGCGCGGGAGTACTGTCCGTGCTTCTCCTGCTTCCCGGTCTGATGTCTGCTACCTGCAAGAGGGATACAATCATCAACAACTACAAGGATGATTCGCTCCGTTTTATCATCAAGGATGATTCAATTATCACCTTTCGTAACGGGGAGTCTTCATTCACCATTATCAAAGCGGACTCCGTGTTGCCTGCCACACCGAAGCACACCAAACATACCCGCTACGATAATCGGGTTCACCGTTTCCGCAGAAACTGGGAACGGATTATCCCGACTCATTCCAAAATACAATATGCCGGAAATATGGGATTGCTCTCTTTCGGTACAGGATGGGATTATGGAAAACGTAATCAGTGGGAAACGGATGTATTGCTCGGATTCATTCCGAAATATTCTTCGAAGAAAGCAAAAGTGACCATGACGCTCAAGCAGAACTATATGCCCTGGAGCATTAATATTGGAAAAGGATTCTCGACAGAGCCTCTTGCCTGTGGTCTTTATGTGAATACCGTATTTGGAAATCAGTTTTGGGTGAACGAACCGGAACGTTATCCGAAAGGGTATTATGGTTTCTCAAGCAAAGTGCGTTTCCATGTCTTTATGGGACAACGCCTGACCTATGACATTGACCCGCAACGTAGATTTATGGCCAAGTCTGTAACCTTTTTCTATGAAATAAGTACGTGTGACCTTTATGTGATTAGTGCGGTAAACAATAGTTATCTCCGTCCACGTGACTACCTTAGTTTATCATTCGGATTGAAGTTCCAGTGGTTATGATTGGAGATACAAGGGGGATAAAATCAATTTTGAATTACGATTCTTGAATTATCACATCCTTTTTTCGTAAGTTTGCGCTTTACAAACTTGAACGAAAATGAGTAAATCTGGAACAATCATCATTGTAGACGATAATAAAGGGGTGCTGACTGCCATACAAATCCTTTTAAAAAGTTATTTCTCAAAGGTCGTTGCACTCTCCTCGCCTGTCACCCTGACGAGCGTCCTGCGGGAGGAAATGCCGGAAGTGGTATTGCTGGACATGAATTTCACATCGGGCATCAATACCGGCAATGAGGGATTATTCTGGTTACATGAAATAAAAAAAGTACGTCCGGATCTTCCGGTCGTACTTTTTACGGCTTATGCCGATATTGAACTGGCTATCCGGGGTATTAAAGAAGGAGCAACGGACTTTATCGTCAAACCCTGGGACAACCAGAAACTGGTGGAAACGCTGCAAACCGCAGCAACCTCTACGCACAACGACAGGAAAACGGCAAGTAAAGAAAAGCCTGTTCACTCGCCTATGTACTGGGGAGAAAGCAAGGTTATGCAACAACTACGGGCTTTGATTGAAAAGGTTGCCGTCACCGATGCCAACCTCTTGATAACGGGTGAAAACGGAACGGGAAAAGAGATGCTGGCACGGGAAATCCATGTGCTTTCCAACCGCAAATATAAAGAAATGATTGCTGTGGATATGGGAACCATCACCGAATCTTTATTCGAGAGTGAGCTTTTCGGACATGTAAAAGGGTCGTTCACTGATGCACACACCGACCGGACAGGTAAGTTCGAGGCTGCCGAAAAGAGTACGCTGTTTCTCGACGAAATAGGAAACTTGCCCTACCATCTGCAAGCAAAGCTACTAACTGCCATCCAACGGCGAAGCATTGTGAAAGTAGGAAGTAACGCACCAATTCCTATTGATATCCGACTGATATGTGCCACGAACCGGAACCTGCAGGAGATGGTGGCAAAAGGCGAATTCCGGGAAGACTTGCTCTACCGCATCAATACCATTCATGTGGAAATTCCTCCCCTGCGCGAACGGAAAGAGGATATTATCCCATTGGCCGAACGATTTATGGCTCATTTCTGTAAGCAATATGACAAGTCGTTGATGAAGTTCACTCCCGAAGCAGAGGATAAATTGACTGCGCATCCCTGGTATGGGAATATCCGCGAATTGGAGCACGTCATCGAAAAGGCGGTTATCATCAATGACAGTCCGCTGATTCCCGCTGAATTATTCCAATTATCCGTACCACGGATAGCCATTCAGGAACAGAGTATCTCCACCCTGGAAGAAATGGAAGTGCAGATGATACGGAAAGCGCTCGATGCCTGTGCGGGAAATCTATCAGCAGTGGCCGCTCAACTGGGAATAACCCGGCAGACACTCTATAACAAGATGAAAAAATTCGGATTATGAGCTCACAGATCCAACAACTGGTGATTCGGTACTGGTTCAGAGTTTTACTGACTGTACTTTTCTGTATATCGACTGTCTGGTTCGGTATTCATCAGTCATACGGTTGGTTGGGCGTCAGTCTTTGTCTGCTAGTGCTTAGCATCATCTGGCAAATCCGCCTGTACCAGCTTCACACCAAGCAGGTGCTTTTCATGATTAACGCGCTTGAAAATAATGATAACACTTTTCATTTTCCCGAAGAAAACGGTACTCCCGAAAGCCTTAAGATCAACCGGGCACTCAACCGGGTGGGACACATCTTATATAATGTAAAAGCAGAAACCGCCCAGCAAGAGAAATATTACGAGCTGATTCTGGATTTTGTCAGTACAGGATTGCTGGTACTCAATGACAATGGGGCTGTTTATCAGAAGAACAAGGAAGCACTCCGTCTTTTGGGGCTGAATATATTCACGCATATCCATCAGTTGAGTAAAGTAGACACTACGCTCATGGAAAAAATAGAGAACTGCCGTCCCGGAGACAAGCTGCAAGTGATATTTCACAACGAACGGGGAACCGTTAATCTATCCATACGTGTATCGGAAATCAATGTGCGCAAAGAGCATCTGCGTATTCTGGCTCTGAACGACATCAATACCGAACTCGATGAAAAGGAAATAGATTCATGGATTCGCCTGACACGGGTTCTGACGCATGAAATCATGAATTCGGTCACTCCTATCACTTCTCTTTGTGACACTCTTCTTTCCATGTCCGAGGATAAAGACGAAGAGATCAGTCACGGGTTGCAGACCATCAGCACCACAGGAAAAGGGTTGCTCTCTTTTGTAGAATCTTACCGGCAGTTTACACGCATACCTGCACCGGAACCGTCATTGTTCTACGTGAAAGCGTTCATAGAAAGGATGATTGAACTTGCCCGCCATCAGAATCCGTGTGACACCATTTGTTTCCACACGGAGATTTCTCCTGCGGACTTAATTCTGTATGCGGATGAAAACCTCATCGCCCAGGTGGTTATCAATCTTCTGAAGAATGCCATCCAGGCAATCGGCAGCCAGCCGGATGGTAGAATCGAGCTTCGGGCTTATTGCAATGATATGGAAGAAATATGGATCGAAATCAAAAACAACGGTCCTGAAATCCCGTCGGAAATAGCAGAACATATCTTTATTCCTTTCTTCACCACCAAAGAAAATGGTAGCGGAATCGGACTTAGTATTTCACGACAGATCATGCGTCTTTCGGGCGGGAGTCTCACTTTGCTGCGGGAGAAAGAAACAACGTTTATTTTAAAATTCAAATAACTATTGATATATGATACCTGCACTCGTCAACAATCCCTTATTCCGGGAGATCACTCCGGAAAGACTTTTTGCCGATCTGGAAGAGATCAGTTTCCATACACGTTCTTATAAGAAAGGAGAAATCCTGGCTCAACAGGGAGCTGTATGTAATCGCCTCGTCATCCTGACCAAAGGAAGCGTGCGTGGAGAAATGATTGATTATTCGGGACGTCTTATCAAAGTGGAAGACATCGCTGCTCCAAGAGCGATTGCCCCTCTGTTTCTGTTCGGTGAGGAGAACCGCTATCCGGTGGAAGTGACTGCCAACGAACCGACAGAGGTTATCGAACTTCCTAAATCAAGTGTATTGAGTTTATTCCGTAAGAACGAGCAGTTTTTGGAAAACTATATGAATCTTTCTGCCAATTATGCACGGACTTTATCGGATAAACTTTTCTTTATGTCGTTTAAAACGATTCGTCAGACGCATATCACCCTCGACCGTTCACAACAGGAATTGAGTGATTATTTCGGAGTATCCCGTCCTTCCCTCGCCCGCGAACTGGCACACATGCAGGAAGATGGATTATTAATAGCCGATCGCAAGCATATCACTATTTTACAGAAAGAACAACTGGTACGGCTTATTCAATAATAAGAGCAGTTTAAAGATTTATGAATCGAATAATGAGTGTTTTAGATAAAAAATATTCATTGTTGTAACATTGGTTACAGAATCACCTGAAACCTTTCCTCTACTTTTGCGTTCAATAAATAAAATATTGGACTAATTAAAAACGTAAAAGTTATGAGTATGTTCTGTTATCAATGTCAAGAAACCGCAATGGGTACCGGTTGTACCTTGAAAGGTGTGTGCGGTAAAACGTCTGAAGTGGCTAACCTGCAAGACTTACTACTCTTCGTAGTACGTGGAATTGCTGTCTACAACGAACATCTGCGTAAAGATGGACATCCTTCCGAACAAGCAGACAAATTTATCTATGATGCTTTGTTCATTACCATCACCAACGCCAATTTTGATAAAGTGGCTATCACTGAAAAAATCAAAGAAGGACTGAAACTGAAAAGAGAACTTGCCAACAAGATAAAGATCGAAAATGCTCCTGACGAATGTCTTTGGAATGGAAGCGAAGATGAGTTTGAAGAGAAATCAAAAACTGTCGGTGTGCTTCGCACTCCCAACGAGGATATCCGCTCACTGAAAGAACTTGTACACTATGGCCTGAAAGGAATGGCTGCCTACGTAGAGCATGCGCATAACCTGGGCTATGAGTCACCGGAAATATTTGCTTTCATGCAACATGCCTTGTCTGAACTGACCCGCAATGATATTACAGTGGAAGAACTGGTTCAGCTGACTTTGGAAACAGGAAAGCATGGAGTATCGGCAATGGCACAGCTGGATAAAGCGAATACCAGCAGCTACGGAAATCCGGAAATCTCACAAGTGAGTCTCGGTGTACGCAATAATCCGGGTATATTAATCAGCGGACATGACTTGAAAGACCTGGAAGAGTTATTGGAACAAACAGAGGGTACAGGAGTAGATGTATATACTCACAGCGAAATGTTGCCTGCACATTATTATCCTCAACTAAAGAAGTACAAGCATCTGGCAGGAAACTATGGAAATGCCTGGTGGAAGCAGAAAGAGGAATTTGAAAGTTTCAACGGTCCTATCTTGTTCACAAGTAACTGTATCGTTCCGCCACGTGCAAATGCCAGCTACAAGGATCGTATTTACATCACAGGAGCCTGCGGCTTAGAAGGGGCACATTACATCCCCGAACGCAAAGACGGAAAACCGAAAGATTTTTCTGCACTGATTGCTCATGCTAAGCAATGTCAGCCACCGGTAGCCATTGAAAACGGAACAATTATCGGAGGATTCGCGCATGCACAGGTGACAGCCCTGGCAGATAAAGTGGTGGATGCCGTGAAGAGCGGAGCTATCCGTAAATTCTTTGTAATGGCAGGATGCGACGGACGTATGAAGAGCCGTGAATACTATACGGAATTTGCTCAAAAATTACCTGGTGACACCGTGATTCTTACTGCCGGTTGTGCCAAGTACAGATATAATAAACTGGCTTTAGGTGATATCAACGGCATTCCGAGAGTGTTGGATGCAGGACAATGTAACGACAGTTACTCACTGGCCGTCATCGCTTTAAAACTGAAAGAAATCTTCGGATTGGATGATGTGAATCAGTTGCCTATCGTATACAACATCGCTTGGTACGAACAAAAGGCGGTCATTGTTTTATTGGCATTACTGGCTTTGGGAGTGAAACACATTCATTTGGGTCCTACACTTCCCGCTTTCCTTTCACCGAATGTCAGGAACGTATTGATCGAACAATTCGGGATCGGAGGTATCAGTACAGTGGATGAAGATATTGTGAAGTTTCTATCATAAATGATAAGGAAACAGAAGGGTATTTTACAAGCAGATTCTCTTCTACAAAATAGTGACGGTATTTGATAAGGATAGTGACGGTATACAACAACCATACCGTCACTATTTCCATCATATACCGTCACTATCTTTTTTTCTATATTAGGAGGACTCCTGCTTAATCAGGAGTCCTGCGTTTACTCCCGCATAGTGGATGTTTTTTTGAATAGAATTTCAATCCTCTCTGGGTAATATTAAATTGAGAACTACTCCCACCATAGCTGCTAACCCGATGCCGGACAATGAAAAATCGCCCCAATTAAAAGCAGCGCCACCAATGCCGACAGTCAGTGTCAAAGATACAATGATTATATTTCTGGTACGGCTCAAATCAATGCAATTATTCACAAGATTACCAATACCCGCGCAAGCAATCGTTCCGAAAAGCAATAACATGATGCCGCCCAGTACCGCACTTGGAATGGATCTTAATAATGCACTGATTTTACCGATAACGGAGAATAAGATAGCGGAAATGGCAGCTATTCGGATCACTTGCGGATTAGTAATCTTTGTCAGGGACATGGCTCCGGTCACTTCCGAATAAGTTGTCACAGGAGGACCACCCAATAATCCGGCACAGAAACACGCCAGACCATCCCCCAATAAAGTACGGTGCAACCCCGGATCTTTCACGAAATCTTTTCCGGTGACCGTATTAACTACATAAATATCACCAATATGTTCTATCACCGGAGCAATGGCTACCGGAATCATAAACAACACAGGTTCCCATGAGAATTTAGGAAAGACAAACTGCGGCAATCCAATCCAGGCAGCATCCCTGACACCGGACAAATCCAAATCGTAGAAAAGCCATGCAGCCAGATACCCTACTACAATTCCACAGAAGATAGGAATCAGTTTCAAAAGCCCTTTGGCTTTCATTGAAACAACGACTGCGGTAACCAACGAAAGCAGTGCCAGTACCCAGTTCTCTTTTGCCATATTCACTCCTGTTCCCGCCAGTGACAAACCTATCAGAATGATAACAGGACCTATGACAACGGGAGGAAAGAGCCGTTCAATCACCCTCACTCCCTGCCATTTGACAAGCGCACTCATTACAAAATAAACTAATGCTACTCCAACCATGCCGGATAAGGTGCCGGGCAACCCATAAAGTTCTGTCGCTTTAATGATAGGCGCAATAAACGCGAAACTACTCCCCAGAAAAACAGGAACCTTTCCACGCGTAACCGCATGAAAGATAAGCGTACCAATACCTGCTGTAAACAGAGCTGTAGAAGGGTCAAGCCCTACCAATAACGGTACGAGTACCGTAGCACCGAAAGCTACAAACAAGAATTGTACCCCCACCACCCCTTTCCTCAAAGGTGTAAGATTATTTGAATCCATAAGTATAATGTAGATTATTCTTTGCAAAATTAGTCTTTTTAGACAATTTAACTCCCTTTTTTCACAAAAATACATCCAAAAAGAGTTTTTATTTGTTGTTAATAATGTGTAACTTCGCACGGTGAGAATTAATACGACAATTTTATAACTTTATAATATATTGCCTATGATATTTACAGCAGAAAACACCCTACTTATCGGTTCTATCTTACTTTTCGTCAGCATCGTTGTTGGAAAAACCGGATACCGCTTTGGAGTACCTACCTTATTATTGTTCCTCGTAGTAGGAATGTTGTTTGGAAGTGACGGCCTCGGCCTGCAGTTCCACGACGCGAAAGACGCCCAATTTATCGGTATGGTGGCCCTTAGTATTATCCTTTTCTCGGGAGGTATGGATACGAAATTCAGAGAAATCAAACCTATTCTAGGTCCCGGTATCGTGCTTTCCACTGTCGGAGTACTACTTACAGCTCTTTTCACCGGACTCTTTATCTGGTGGATATCAGGTATGAGCTGGTCAAATATTTATTTACCTATCACTACTTCCCTGCTTTTGGCCTCCACCATGTCGTCTACGGATTCGGCTTCGGTGTTCGCCATTCTCCGTTCACAGAAGATGAACTTGAAACACAACCTTCGTCCCATGCTGGAACTGGAGAGCGGAAGTAATGACCCGATGGCCTATATGCTTACCATTGTCCTGATACAGTTTATTCAATCGTCAGGTATGGGAGTCGGAGCTATCGTAGGCTCTTTCGTCATCCAGTTTATCGTCGGCGCGGCTGCCGGATATGTACTTGGAAAGCTAGCTATCCGGATGTTGAATAAGCTCAATATTGATAATCAAGCCTTGTATCCCATCTTATTACTGGCATTTGTGTTTTTCACTTTCTCCATCACCGACTTACTGAAAGGTAACGGATACCTTGCCGTATATATCGCCGGTATCATGGTGGGAAACAATAAAATCATGCACCGTAAGGATATCTACACCTTTATGGACGGACTGACCTGGTTGTCGCAAATCATCATGTTCCTTTGCCTGGGATTGCTTGTCAACCCGCACGAAATGCTCGAAGTAGCTGCCGTGGCATTGTTGATTGGTGTTTTCATGATTATTATCGGGCGCCCGTTAAGCGTGTTCCTTTGTCTGCTTCCATTCCGGAAAATCACGATGAAATCACGTATTTTCGTATCTTGGGTAGGATTACGCGGTGCAGTTCCTATCATCTTTGCTACCTATCCGGTAGTGGCGGGCGTAGAAGGTTCGAACCTCATTTTCAACATTGTATTCTTTATTACCATTGTCTCATTGGTCGTACAGGGAACAACCATTTCTTTCGTCGCCCGGATTTTGAATCTTTCCAAACCGCTGGAAAAAACCGGTAACGATTTCGGAGTGGAACTTCCGGAAGAAATAGACTCTGATCTTAGTGACATGACTATCACCAAAAGTATGCTGGAAGAAGCAGACACATTGAAAGATATGAATCTTCCGAAAGGCACGCTGG
>OMDR01001321.1_pt1 | contig 12438 bp, 8 predicted proteins | sample 1645251 | NCBI WGS metagenome assembly OMDR01 (sample SAMEA103958142, study PRJEB25191) | human gut metagenome | biome: human-associated habitat [ENVO:00009003]; feature: intestine environment [ENVO:2100002]; material: feces | place: Germany | collected 2013/2015 | reverse complement strand
GAAGATACCGGTGAAGTATGAAAAGCAGCGAATTAGCTCCGCTGCTCTTCACCGTATATCTTGCAGCTGCGTCGGGGCGCTCTCCAGCGTTGCCCTGTTTTGCTGCATTTTTATCTTTGGTATATTTTTCGGGATTATTCGCGTTTACACAGTTCTTTTTTCAGAACCAAACAAATCGGGGCGAACATTATTCTATCTCATCCTCTGCTTTCTTAATTCTAACCGCAAGATACTCTCTTGTGGGCAAATCAATTCTGAAACGTCCCTTAAAACTTCCGACATTCTCAACCGTCATGTTCCATGTGTCTATAATGTCGACGGTGTATATATTATTATCGTCAATATGATAATATCTGAATCCCGGACGCGAAATCCCGTAATAAAACAGGTGATAACCGGTTTCATCAGCTAGATTTTCATCTTCCGGAACCACACATATCTCGTCCCATTCCATGTTTTTGGGTCGCAATCCGCCGTCCGGAGCTTCCTCAAGTATTTTTCGCATAAAAGCTATTCTTTCCGGGCTGTCACCTTTAAGCTCTCCGCCATGAGACCACCATATCGCCTTATCGTCTATGTAGGTTTCGCCATGACCACCGTAGCCGCCGCGGCAAAGTGCTTCCCAGAACCTCCGAACAAGCTCTTGCGGCGAAATATTCCCCCACGCATACTGAATATTTCCCTCGTATAGCATTTCGTCAATTACTATCGGTTTGCCATAGCTTTTTCTCCACTCGGATGTTCCCTCCGGAGAACGCTGAATACTGCAGTGCGTTATCCATGACTTTGTATGATCGTAAAACTGATTACCGTTATGTATTGATCGCAGGTGATCATACGGGTCGCTTTCTACGATTATCTGCGCATATCGTTCCCAGTCCTCAATGCTCTTGTTTTTTATCAGGTCATATTCATTAGCAAATGACCACCATACATTTCTGAAAGCCGAAAACCTTGCCGCCGTGTATTTCAGATAAAGTTCGTTGTACTCCGGTGTCATTGTTGAGAAGCCCCAGCGGTCATACGGGTGAAAGAGGATAATATCTGCCTCAATACCCAGCTTTTGAAGCTCGCCGATACAGTATTCAATATGCTGAAAATGCTTGGGGTTAAACCTCTCAAAATCCCAGTTGTTGCCCTTGGAGTCCGGACCGTAGCCCCACACATTGTCCTCTGTGATAGCACTTCCGTCAACCGGAGTACCCTCGTATGGATAGGAGCGCGGCTCACGTGAATTGTAGCAGTAGCTTTTAGGAAATACGCAGAAACGTATCTTGTTGAACGGGGAATTTCTCAGAGTTTCAAGAGTTTGCGCGATAAGGTCATCGCTTTGCAGATTCCATACATAACAGGTCGTGCCGACAGGATAATAAGGTGTTCCGTCGGAATACTGAAAATGATATTTGTTATGTACCTTTACGCAGCCGTGATTATTTTCCGACGGCGGTGTGACAGAAAAAGTTCCTTCGTATTTCCTGTCAGAAAAATTCCCGCAGACCGTAAAATGGTATTCTTCCTCAAACGATGGCATGAATCTTACTTTGTATATTCCGTTCCCATCGTAAAAACCATTAACGGTTTTGCGCTCGGAATCGCTTTCAAATAGTGCAGTGATACCGCGTTCCAGGAATGGGTTGCCAGCGGTGGTTCCCTCAGAGTAAAACTCGAAAACGCCCCATTTTTCAACTGATTTTGTATAATTCATAACGGTTCCTCCAATGCCTTGACACATAAGCCGACGGATCACTGTGCTGATGGAATCCGTCGGCTTAGATTTTGAATATCACAGGTAATCTGATTTATGGCGCTGAATAAGTGAATGTTATTTCCAGCGTCGAAAGTATCTCATCGTCTTTGACGGAAAGAACAGTCGCAGACAGACCGGAATTGTCGCCGTCGGCGCATCTGACGTCATCGGGGACAGATGTTACCCACTGGTTATAGAGGTTTACTCTCGTGCAGTTACCGTCGTCGGAACAGGTATATTCCTTGCCGGATAGCTCACGGACTTCGCCGTTTACCTTAACCTCATCAATAGAGATAGTATAACCCGGGAAGAACTTCTCGCCGTTGTAAATCCCGAGAGCCGAGAAAAACACTCCCCTTGCAATACCGCAATCCGAGAAATCCAGACTGACGGTGTAGGTTCCCTCACCGGTTATCTCAGCATTGTCTGCAACGATACCCAGTGTCATATCCGTCGGGTCGTACTTGTTGCCGGCACAGTACTGAACTGAATAATCAAGACTCTGGTACATTATCCATGCCACTGCGGTATCATCAGAAGCCGGAATGGATACGCTCGCCATAAATTCGTCTTCAGCCGCCTTTATCGACTTGTCCATTCTCTCCCTTGCGGCAGACTGGATCTCGGAATAATCCTTGCCTTCTTCGGTCGAAGCGCGTCTGTCGCTGTACAGCTTTGCTATGTTTTCATCGGTAGTTTTTCTGAGGACCCTTTTGTAAAAATCGCTGCAGTCCCAGAGGACGGGGCAGTAATTATACAGGTCGCAGTTATCCAGAAGATTGGCGTAAAACTTATCCCTATCGTGTTTATCCGCCGCACCCATAACGGCATATTCGCCTATAACCACGCCGTATCCCCGGTCTGTGAATTTAGTCAGCATCTGAAAAAGGGAATTCTGCTCCTCGTAATCGCCGGGAGTTCCCCACTGGTTTACAGTGCTGTCACTGCAATAGTCCCACGGCGTGTAATAATGTACTGAAAGCAGAAGCTTGTCCTTTGCAGTGTCCTCCGGCATTTGGTATCTGTCATCGCATGTTTTCCTGAAGTCGGTGTTGTACCCTGCGATAAGCAGGAATCTGTCTGCATTTTTGCCGCCGGTCGAACGTACCAGCTTAACAAATTCGCTGTTAATTCTGTTCGCTGTTTCGTAGCGTTCGTCCTCGCTGAGAACTCCATCTGTTCCGGTGACTTCGCCATCGTTGAGTCTGTCACCAAGTTCCTCATTTGCGGATTCAAATATCAGCTTGTAGGAATAATCGGAAAAATGATCGCATATCTGCGTCCACATGGACTTATAAAGTGCCATTCCATTTTCACGAACTGCCTCGTCACCGGAGCCGAACATTCCCCACCAGCTTCCGTCCCAGTGGTCGTTCAGTATAACATACATATCAGCGTCAAGAGCATAATTGACTACCTCATCGACACGGTTCATGAGCCGCTCGTCAATGGTGTAATCTCCGCTCTCGTAATTTATGCCATTGGTCCATGCCACAGGAATGCGGAGAGTATCGAAGCCCATAGCTTTCATATCGTCTATCATATCCCTTGTGGTGACGGGCTGTCCCCAGAGCGTTTCAAAGGAAGTGGGGTTTATCCCTGAATCCACATAGCTTTTGTGATTGTATGCCTCCAGCGTGTTGCCGAGGTTTATTCCGTTGCCCATGAGCTGGATAACCTCCGTTGCGGTAAGGTCGTTTCCGGAAACATTTAAATCACCGGTGTTTACGCCATTTGTGGTACATCCGTTCAATAACAATGAAATAACCAATCCTATGATTTTAACAACAGAAACATAGTTCATTGAAGATCCTCCTAAATTATGATTTTTCACCTTACTCAAGGATAAGATCACTTATTTCAAGATTGTAGGTTATTGATGTAAAGGGAACTTCCTCACCGTTTATTACGAGTGCAAAACGGTAGCCTATCCAGTCGACAGTGGTTTCTGCGGCAACTATTCCGCATTCCTCGGTGCCGTAAACCACGGAACCTATCTCAGCGCCCATCCAGCCGTTAGCAAGCCCATTTGCGGATTCGCTTGACGGGTCAAGCTCTGCATTTACAGGGACTTCAACGATCCCGTTTTCCGTTTCAAGACCTACGGACTTGACAAGCACCTTGTATTCCGCGTCCGGGTCAACGTTGATGAAGCCGAAGTTAAGCAACTCGCTGCCTTTTTCAAATGAGGTGGACTTCACGGAATACTCACCGTCACCGGTCATTTCGACAACTGCCGACGGACTTGGACCGGGATTTACAGCCTGCCCGGTAAGTATAAGATTTTCGTACTTTATCTTGGTATCTGAGATGTTCTCCTCGGGACGGAGTTCCTCGCTGCCCTTTGTGAACTGCCACGATCTCAGTTCAATATCCGCGCCGGAAAATACCAGATAGACATTGTGATTTCTGCCGTCAAACTGACTGAATTCAGCAGAACGAACCTTAGCATAATCAGCGTTGTCAAATTCAATGAAAGATACTGCCTCGCCGGAAATGCTGTCAAGGCGAACCTCGATCCTGCCCTTGCCTTTAACATCAGCGGTGAAAGCGGAAGCGCCATAACCGAAATCCGCACCTCTTACATAGATCCATGCGCCGTCTGCCTTGCTCTTTGCGGCAGGGTTGTCACCATCGGTGTAACCTATATCGGCAGACGTGAACATAACCGCGCCGCTGTTTTCAGCGTAGGGGTCAAGAAGCTTTATCTGAGATACGCCATGACGCGATGCGGCAGTTATCGGGATCTCTCCGTCAGCCGCATTCATCGGAAGATAATCAACCATAATGCTGCGGAAACCTGATGTGCCGCCTGTCAGTTCTTCAAGAAGGAGCGTGTGGTGGACAATGTAGTTCGTTCCCTGATACTCGCAGAAATGCGTGTGATTGTTGGCCCAGCGCATTCCGGATTCGCCGTCGGCATTCTGACCGGCATTGTAGAAATATGCACCCCTGTATTCCCAGCTGTCTGCGTCAAGGGGAGTTTTTGTGGTCATGTATGCCATACTGCATGTAGGCGGCGCAGGAATGTCATCGCGGTCCCAATTGCTGCGGTTCTGCCAGTCGTTGCAGTAGGTGTAATAATAGGTGCCGTCGATGTAATTCAGCTCGCTTGCCTCACAGAAATACGGGGCGTCAATAGAAACGAACTCGCTGTCAAACGAAAGCATATCCGCGCCCAGACGTGCTATCTTAGGCACATTGGTATGTATAACACCGCCGCCGTCCGCAGCATTTCCGCCGCCAAAAGTAAGCCAGCCTGTGCCGTTTTCATCAATGCAGACGCCCGGATCGAACGGCGCAGGGCAATTCTCAAGCCCCGGCATATCCTGATAAACCAGCGGTGCGCCGAGAGGGTCAGACCACGGACCTACCGGGTCGGTGGAGGTAATAACTCCCACACCGCTGCCGCCGTTAGAGAAGTACAGATAGAAGTGCGTAAGACCGTCTTCCTCATCGCGGGAAACGATGGACGGTGCCCATGAATTTGCTATCCACGGCGCTATTTCGTCGACTTCTATCCTGCCATGGTATATCCAGTTTACCATGTCGTCTGTGGATAAAACCACCAGCGACTTTATATAGCGGTAATCATTGACGGTATCGTTTTCCGCCTGCTGGGTGTCGTTCGTGCCGTATACATACAGTCTGCCATTGTATTCGACTGCGGTGGGGTCTGCGCAGAATATATTCGGCGAAATGGGATTGGCGTTACGCTCGTCTTTGTAGACATTTCCGCTTACCTCGTCGATTATTATTCCGTTGTTAAGGCTGTCGATTATTTCTGCTTCACTCACACTGTCTACGCTGTCGGCAGAGCTTTCCGTCTGCGCAGATGAATCACCCGAGCCGTTCTGCCCGGAACAGCCGGAAACAAGCAGCATAGCCGCCGCACAAATCAAAGCTGTTATCTTCTTGTTCATGGTTACTCCTTTCATTCAGCCTGCCATCTTTCAAGGCAGATGTCCTTGCTGGAAAATGCAAAATATACATTGTGAATTCCTGTTATTTTTGTGGGAAGAACCACAGGAATTTTATCAAATCCATCATTTGCGAGTTCGATCACTCCCAACGGTTCGGCATTCCTGTCATCAAGACGAAGCTCGATAACGCCCATGCCCTTTGCGGTAACGAGCAGCTTTTCTGTGCCCTTGCCGAAATCCACGCCCTTTATGTAAGTCCATGCGCCCCCTGCCAGCGACTTCACAGCCATTTTGCCGGTGGATATCTGTTCGTACCACATATCTGCGCAGGTGAACATCTCCGCACCACTGTGAGCTTTATACGGGTCGAGCGGCTGAGTCTGCGTGACGCCTTCGCGTGTTGCCTTTGTGACGGGGAATTCCGTATCCGTGTAAGGCAGTAGATCCACGCACATACAGCGGAATCCTCCCTTTGTTTTCATGCGCTCCTGAATGTGAAGTGTGTGGTGAAGAATGTACCTTGTTCCCTTATATTCGATAAGGTGGGTGTGATTGTTGCACCAGTCCATTCCGGAATCACCGGCGTTTAGGAAGAATCCGCCCCTGAACTGCCAGCTTTCCGGGTCAAGGGGAGTTTTGCTCGTCAGACAGCCCATGCTGCATATTCCCGGCGCCGGAACGTCCGTTCTGTTCCAGTTTTCTCTTGACTGCCAGTCCGTGCTGTATGTGTAGATAAAAGTTCCGTTTTCGTAGTTCAGCTCGCTTGCCTCGAGGAAATACGGAGCGTCTATCGGAACGAAATCGCTGTCAAACGAAAGCATATCCTTTCCCAGCCGCACTATTTTAGGTATATATGTGTGCAGCGTATTACTTTCAGGTGGGGTCCCTCCGCCGAACGCAAGCCAGCCTGTGCCGTTTTCGTCGAGGCATACTCCCGGGTCAAAGGGCGCAGGACAGTTTTCAAGCCCCGGCATATTCTGATAGATTAGCGGCTTTCCGAGAGGGTCGCTCCACGGTCCGAGAGGGTGTTCCGCCGTAAGCACTCCTACACCGCAGCCGCTGTTCGAAAAGTAAAGGTAAAAATGAGTTTTTCCGTCCGCCTCAACTCGGGAAGCTACGGACGGTGCCCATGAATTCACTATCCAAGGCGCTATTTTTGCGGTGTCTATGAAGCCATGGTATTCCCAGTTCACCATATCGTCAGTTGACAGCATAACGATGGATTTTATGTGAACATAGTCGTTCTTTCCGTCATCGCCGACTGCCTCGTACTGCTGATGGTCGTTAGTGCCGTAAATATACAGTCTGCCGTTGTACTCAACGCCTGTCGGGTCGGCGCAGAATACATTCGGCGAAATTGGATTTGCCGTATTTTCCAGCTTGTAGCAATTTTCACTTATTTTCATTATTATCATTATCACCTCATTGTTTTTGTGCAACACCGCACAAAAACCATTTATTGGATTTTGTACGCGTCTTGCTTGCATCTTTTCCGTCATATTGCACAATACACGCACAATCTTTGCGCAGTATTGCCTTTATTTTATTATACACATTGCAAAGCAGAAATTCAATAGCATATATTCGTTTAATCCACCTTTTAATCATAATATGCACTTTTGCTCTTGACTTTAGTGCGGAATTAAGCTATACTGTAAACGGGGTGATATTATGCGCAGAAGAATAGCGGTCATTACCGCAAGAGCCGACGCGTCCGAACAGCGCGATATACTATACGGAATATCCGAAGCCGCATTCCGGAAAGACACCGATGTTGCGGTCTACTCAAACATATACAACCACTGGCAGGACGATGATCTGCTGAATTATGAGAACATAATTTACTCCCTGTTTGAGCCGGATTTATTTGACGGCGTTATTGTCACAGCCGAGGCATTCCGGGATATAACAATAATCAACGATACAATCGATAAAATAAGAGCTGCAAAAATCCCCGCCATTGTTATTGACGGGGAGATAGATGGATTTAAGAGCGTTTATTCCGACGATGAAACCGACCTGGAGAAAATGACGGAACATCTGATAACGGTTCACGGCTTCACGGACATCGACATACTGACGGGAAGCAGGGACAACGCCACTTCGCAAAAGCGTCTGAACGGCTGCAAGCGCGCATTCGGAAAGCACGGAATAAGCCTTGATAATATCAGAGTGTATTACGGGAACTTCTGGAACGATTCCGGCGAGGAACTTGCCCGGCGGTATCTCAGCGGTGAAATTCCGCGACCTCAGGCGGTGATATGCACCAACGATTCCATGGCGTTCGGGCTGTGTGATGTTCTTTCGGAGGCAGGAGTTGATATTCCCGGCGAGCTGACAGTAACGGGCTACGACCAGACCGGCGGCGACCATACCGCAGGAAGGATATATCACTATCCGCTGCTGACGACTTACCGCAGAAACCGCCGTCAAATGGGACGGGACGCTGTGGTTGCTATTCTCGGCGGCAGTCCTATTCAAGACAATTCCGACAGGTTCGTAAGCGGAAACACCTGCTCCTGCGGCATCTGCCGTTCGCATCTTTTAGATGAGCTTATCGCGGAAAAGATAGACCAGTATCACACCGTTATGAGCACCGTGGCACAGTTTTCCGGCAGGCTCACCACATCGCGTACTCTTGAGGAATACACCGGAGCGGTAAGCGAGTTTTTCTACCTGCTGCACGGCGCTGACAGGCTGTTTCTGTGCCTTGACAGCGCATGGAGCAGTGAACGTTTCAACGGTGGTGAGTTCCTGTGCTGTGCGATAGGTAACGAGTATTCAGAACCTCCGATAAAGTTCAGCAGTGGCGAAACTCCCGTGCCGTTCATTACGGAGCACGATTCCCCTGAGATTTTCTATGTGAATCCCGTGTGCTTTCAGACAAGGCTTTACGGGTATACGGTGCTGGAATACAACCGCCCGGCGAGCTATGATTTCAGCTTCCGCGACTGGAACAAGACTGTTGCGGATACGCTGGAATTTCTGCGAATGAAGAATGATATCCACTATCTCACGCAATGCCAGCGGCAATCCGCACTGTATGATTCGCTGACGGGGTTCTACAATCTTCGTGAATTTGAAAGCATTGTGGAAGAATCCGGGCATAACTTCTGCATTCAGGCGGTAAAGCTTAGTTTCCCGGACGGCGGAGAATATCTGTTTGGGGAAAACTACCGCAGCGATATAATCGCAGAAACAGCGTCAGTAATAAAACGTGTATGCGCTCAGCATGAAATATGCTGCCGGACCGATGACAACACATTTCTTATCCTGTTCAAAAGGGAAAACGGAATGTTTCCTGAGAAACTGAAAATATCGCTCCACAACGAGGTTTATTCACGGCACGATGAACGGCAGGTTATTATCACATACCACAGTTCCGATAACACGCTGGTCGGAGAACTGCGCTCAGCCGTATCGCTGAATGCAGAGCACGATGTCGGTCTGATAAGCGAACGAAGAAGCCTTCCGCATTATAACGAGCTTGCCGACATAAGGAACAGGATAATTTCAGCGCCTAATAAGATGCCTAAGCTTTCGGAAGTCAGCAGAAAAATGTGCGTCAGCGAGGGGCATTTCCGCTTGATTTACCGGCAGTGCTTTGATGTAAGTTACAACCGCGACTGCATAAATTCAAGGGTAATGAAAGCCTGCTACTTACTGTATTCTACCGCCATGAGCATTTATGCGACAGCAGTAAGCTGCGGTTACGATGATGAAAAATTCTTCTCACGGCAGTTCAGGCAGGTGACCGGATTTTCTCCGGTAGAATACAGAAAAAAGATACTGCGGTGACGGCAAGAATATTGTGATGATCAATAAACGACAGACCGAGGCGCTGTAAAAAAATAAGACTGCCATCTCAAAAAACGAGACGGGAGTCTTTTTCGTGGTATGATTTACTTGAAATGAAAAATCATCCACAAGAACATTATCCACCATATCAGCTGAGATTCCCAGTAGAAATAGGGCAACTACTTTGCAGATGGTTCTGAATTGATTCCTAAAACTACTTGGCTGAACTATGTCGGAAACACATACAAAAGTTTAAGCACGAACGATGTTACACGATTCAATAGCGCTGTTCTTTTACGCTCAACCCACGGTGACGGTTACAGGGTTCAGTATGTTGAAGCCCTCTCAAGTATTGATATCATCTCAATCAACAACAGTTCACACCTTGAAGAAATAAAGGCTCTGCTGAGCGAAGAAAACTTTCTGAAAAATCTCTGCGACCTTATGTCCGGAATGGAATATGAAGATATAATCAAAGGGAAATACAAGCTCGCCTTTGAGCCAGTAGCCTACTTCCGATACAACGGTCAGAACTGGGCAATGAGCGCAACGGAATGCGGTCTGCTGAACAAGTATATGAAGAATTATTTTTCTTCCGCATGGAACAGTACGAATAATCTCCGTGCACTTCTCGGACCGCTGACGCACTCCAACCTGCCGCGCTCTGCTTTCCTTGAAAATAAGGACCTTGGAATTTCGGTGTATTCGCCTTCCACAAGCGACTACTACAACGGAAATTCCAACTACAACAGCGATACCTGCATTATCCGATGTATGGGAATAGGCGTTCTAACCGGAAACAGCGATGATGACGATGACGAGGTGGAGGAAGGCACAGCCGCCGCGGAATACCACACCGACACGGACGTATATACCTCTTTCTATGCGGTTAATATCGGAGATACGCCATTCATCGGCAAATCTTCTTTCAGCATATTTGACAGCGGCGGAGATACTCCCAGAATGTATGAACAGCTCAAAGAGGAAAACAATGAACTTATCAAAGTGACCGGAAGTCAGTCCGGCGTTTCGTACACCTATGCTTACACCTCCACCAACGTGCTGTTCCCGGAATTCAACTACAACCGTCACAGCACCACACTTTACAACCGCCTGCTTGAAAAATCGGGCGGCAGTTTTGTTTTCAAGAAGAATAAATATTCGACTTACAATGACCGGGTGCATTTCACGCCGATTTGGTTCCCGGACAGGAAAAACTACACCGTCTATGTCGAGGTTTTCGACGTGTGGTGTCCGGCTGGTCAGCTTTCGGTAAGGCTCACAGACCAGATATTCATTAATGGCAACGTTTATGACGACTGGCACATTGCGCCGACAAAGCCGTAGATGGGCATCCTGACAAAAAGCAGGAGCTGAAACAACTCCTGCTTTTCTCTATGATCAGTTCCCTATAAGGCTCATTATCGGATCGGCTCCAAGATGGTCACGGACGATAGCATAACCCATGTATGCGATATAAAGGAAAACAAGTATTCCTCCCTCAACACGGGTGATCTTTTTCTGAGTAAGGCAGAATATGTATGCCAGCAGACATATTACGATGTAAATTCCGAAATCCACAAGAGTATTGCTGAGGTCTGCTCCGGTGATAGTGATAGGAGAAATAACTCCGGAAACGCCGAGAATACACAGGATATTCAGAATATTTGATCCGATGACATTGCCGATTGCCATATCGTTTTCGCCCTTTTTGCAGGCGGAGATCGACGTGACAAGTTCGGGAAGAGAGGTCCCGACAGCGCATATAGTAAGTCCCACAAGACTTTCGCTCATGCCCACGGCTTTTCCAAGCAGAGAAGCGTGGTCCACAACCATGTCGCCTCCCAGAACTATCGCGCCTGCTCCGCAGATTATAAAGAGCGCACACTTCCACCAGATAAATGGCCTCTCAGCGCTTTGTTCCTCGGAGGTCTGACGGTTTTTCATTGCTGCTATGACAGTCCATGTCAGATAACCTGCCATAAGCACTACAAGTAATATTGCTTCAAAAAGAGTGATCTCTCCGGAAGCTCCGAAGAATATAAGCATTACAAAAAACAGCACGGATGTGAATATCGAAACCGGATAATCTCGATGAAGTATGTCTTTTGTAACTCCAAGGGGGATTACCAGCGCACATACTCCGAGCACGCCAAGAAGATTGAAGATATTCGATCCCACTACGTTGCTGACAGCCATTGAATTCTGCCCACCCAGCGAAGCTGAAATGCTGACCGCAAGCTCCGGTGCGCTCGTTCCAAGCGCGACTATTGTAAGACCGACCACAAGAGAGGGGATCCTTAGTTTCCTTGCAAGAGAAGAAGCTCCCTCTACGAAAAAATCAGCGCCTTTTATCAGCAGGACAAACCCTGCGAGAAGCAGCACTATGTCAATGACGATTTTCATATGTGACCTCCATATAAAATAATACATCATTATTATAGCCGTATTCCTGTGTGTTGTCAATGGTCACCTCTAAAAACCTTGTTTGAGTGAAAATGTGTATAGCACACCGACTGCTTTTTTCAACGAGCGAAATAACCGGGCGACGGCGTCCATGCCGTCGCCCGGTTATTTCGCTCTGCAACATCGTGTTGCACCTCCTCGCAAGGCATACAGCCTTACTTCGTCGGCTTTCATCACATTCGGTGCACTCTACACATTTTCCCTTTTCAAACCGGTTTTTAGAGGTGACCTTATGAATGGCAGCTGGACGCGGTTTCGCTGTATTCCCTAAAGGGCATAGGGTTTTGAAAGGAGGCGCCGATTGAGCAAGAAAATATCATACAGAATACCTGTCTGCATTTTCATTTTTGTGGTCGTAAGCATAACCGCACTGCTGTTTGCCAGCCTCCTGAACGATGTCCTCACGACCGGAAGCATTTCAACGGATTTGACGGATTTCTCAACAACAATTTCCGGCGTATTCGGCGGAGAAAAGCCGAGAAAGCTGTATCTTCTGCTGGAGGC
>OMDR01001320.1_pt1 | contig 12442 bp, 13 predicted proteins | sample 1645251 | NCBI WGS metagenome assembly OMDR01 (sample SAMEA103958142, study PRJEB25191) | human gut metagenome | biome: human-associated habitat [ENVO:00009003]; feature: intestine environment [ENVO:2100002]; material: feces | place: Germany | collected 2013/2015 | reverse complement strand
GTTCTTCTTCAGTCCCACATACAGCACGTTTTCGCTTTTCGCGTCCGACAGGCGGCACAGCGTCATGGCGTTTTTGGCAGACAGACTGTTGCCCATGCCCGCCATCAGCATCATGGCGGCGGTCAGCTCGGCTTCGTCCGCCGCGTCGCTGACGGCAACCACACTCTCCGCGCCGTCGGGATTCATCAGCGAAATGAAGGGGTACGGGTACATGTACAGTTCATCCGCATCGTCGGAAATCTCGTAGTAGATACGCAGGCAGGTCGTGTCCGCGATTTTGACCCAGTTCGCGCCATTGTAGTCGTCGCGGCAGCCTTCGTCGTCCGTCAGGCGGACATACGAGAGAATTTCGAGCAGATTATAGCCCGTCGTGAGCAGCTCCACCGGGACGCTCACATACAGCACGGTCTGCGCGCCGTCGGAACGCGTGACAATCTTCGACGAGCCGAACGGCGTGCCGTTCATATAGTACGTCAGGGAGGAAATGTCCGTCAGAATCAGGTCGGATGCGGTGTAGCTCAGGCGTAGCACGGCGCTGACGGGCTTGGCGTACTTCGGCAGATTTGCGTACAGGCTCAGCGTCGTCGTAATGCCGCTGAGTGTCTGCACGCCGCCGAAGGTGAAATCAGCATAATACTCCCCTGCCGCCGCGCCTGCCTCAAAGGCCGTTGCGTCACTGGCAGATTGCTGCTTTTCAATTTCACTCTGGACAAAATTGTCCACCACACCGCTGGGAATTTCGGTTTCCTCCGCCGCAGCGCAGGAGAAAGCCAGCAGCGCTGCGAGCATCAAAGCCAGTAGACGGCTTGTGAAATAGCGTGTGTTCATCGTTCTCAGTCCATCCCTTCTGATTAGTCTGCGGAACGTTCGGTCTTATACCAAGTGTAATCCGTTTTGCTGACGATTTTCTTCACCGTCATCCACATGGCGCGGAGGACGACAACCACCCACAGTTTCGAGTAGGTAAACAGCATCAGCAGAACCAGCGCCGCCGATTGCAGATTGAACTCATTCTTCTCCTGCGCCAGCGTCAGCATGACGTTGCACTCGAACAGCGCGCACGCCATCACCCACACCATCGTGGACAAGCCGCCCAGCGACACATGGCTGTACCCCAGCACACCCAGAACGAACATGGTGTCCGAGCAGACGAGCGTGAACGCCATCAGGATATACACCAGCGCGTAGTACAGCACATCCATGCGCATTTTGCCGCCGGACGGATCAAAGATATACTTGAAATTGTTGATCAGCACATACAGGTTGCCCATCGCCCAGCGGGTACGCTGCTTGAACCAAATCCCCAAGCGGAACGGCTCCTGCTCCCACGTCACCGCCTGCGGCACAAGTTTGATTTTGTAGCCCATGCGGTAGATGCGGAAGCTGATTTCCGTGTCCTCCGACAGCGCGTCCGGATCCCAGCCGCCGATTTCCTCAATGATGTGGCGGTGCATGACGAAGTTCGTGCCCGGAATGGTGCACAGCCCGAAATAGAACCATCGCCCCGCCTGATTCATGCACTGGTGCGCCAGCGTCTCGATGTTGACAAAGCGTGTGAGCAGCGAAGCGTTTCGATTTCGTGTGCGGAATTTGCCGATGACCGCGCCCAGCGACGAATCGCTCATCAGATTCTCCACCAGAATGCGCAGCGCCTGCGGTTCGGGCGTGTTGTCCGCATCGTAAATCGCAAACACGCTGCCTTTTGCTACCGAATAGCCGATGTTCAGCGCGTTAGACTTCCCTTTCCCGCCGACAACGTTATCCGTATTGACAACAATCAGGTTGCGGCCGGGATTCGCCGCCTGAATCTGCTTGAGCACATTTGCGGTGTCATCAGTGGAGTTGTCGTTGATGACGATGATTTCGTAGCGGTCGTGCGGATAGTCGAAGTTGAGCAGGGCGCGGACGGTGCGCCGGATGACGACGCTCTCGTTGTGCGCCGGCACCATTATCGACACGAACGGGTACTCGTCAATCGGCACATGCCCGTCCGTTTTGCTGCACTGATGGTAATACAGGAATCCGCCGACGGACAGAAAGACGTTAATCGCCATCAGCGCCCAGATGCAGACCATCGAAATCAGCATCAAATAATCAGCCGCCGTCATGCAGATTCACCCCCTCCTGCTCGTCTTTCGCGTGCGGATGGTTGCCCAGCAGCTGCCGTCGCGTCGTCCGCCGGGAAATAATCATCCCGGCAATGAAAATCGTACACGCTACAACCACAAACGCCAGAATCAGCTTGTTGCTCGCCTGAATCTGCTCGGTCATGTACTGCACAAAGCCGCGGTCGTAGACGTAGTCCTCGTCGTAATTGAAGCGCTGATAGGCAAGCGACGCTGCCTGTCCGTTGACATACAGCCCATCCGCCGGATAAAAATGCACATACAGGTCGCCCGCATAGACGATGCCTTCCACATCTGAAAGCTTCTTGAGCGCTGTGCGGGAGTTCTTCAGCCGATTGACCTGCGTCCGGAGCGTCTCGATATCCTCTGACGGGTCAAGGTAAATCGCCTGTGCGTAGGCGTTGGTGAAGGCGGTCGTGTCAGCGTAGGCAGGCGCGACGATTTGGTGGCCATCGCGCAACGCCGTGTTCTCCGCCTGCTTCTCGCCGAAAAGCGCTTCATCCGAGCGGAAGAGGAACACCGTTCGCCAGCCGCGCAGGATATCCTGCCCCTTTTCGCTCATCAGCCACACATCCGGCGCTTCAATCGCCAGCGGGTAGACGCCGTAGCGCGAATAGGCGGAATACGCATTGGCGATATTCTCCTGCAAGTCCTCCACCGTCACATTCACCAGCGTTACCTGCGGAACGTGCATCACAATGCCCGCGCCGCGGCTCTGCGCATACCGCAGCACCTCGCAGAAACGCTTCATCGCCGGATAATCGGCGTTGGCGTAAATCGGCATGACACACAGGACGTACGGCACATTTTCCGTCTCAAGCATCTCCACCAGCGACAGCAGCCGCTCCGGGTCGGCAAACGGATAAATGCGGTCAAGCACGAGATACTGCCCGTACGCCGTCGGAGAATTTTTGTAGGGCCACAGCCACGTTTGCAGCAGCGTTGAGAGGAACGTGCACTGCGCTTCCTGCGACGGGTCAAAATACGCCAAATGGGTGATGTTTCCCGCCGTTTGGCAAAGCGGAAATGCCTGCGCACCGACGAAAATCTGTCCGCCGAGCGATTCGCCGCTTTTCTTCATCAGCAGAAGCGAATTGCCGGAAAGCAGCATATCGTTCGCGGCGTTTGCCTGCGTCTGCAAGCGCAATGTCAGTGAACCTTCATGTACCTGCGTTTTCGTCAGCTCCGCCAAGCCGCCCGCGCCGATGACAAACACAGGCAGTTTGCTCTCCTGAATCGCCAGCGCCACCGACGCATTCAGCGCCCGATTCGGGTCGGTGCAGATGATGACGGCGGTGTACCCGTCGGTGTCCGGCACATCCTCGCTGCTGGCAAACGTGCATGTCCAGCTGGAATAAAGCGCGAATCGCCGCAGGACATCCGTCGCCGCTGCGCTCGTCTCACTTGTCTGCTCGTCGTTCAAAATCAGCAGACGGGTCACATCCGCGCGCGCCTGTGCGGGTATCAGCAGAAGCAGCAGCCCCGCCGTCAGCGCCAGTACCCACGCTTTCGCCTTACACATCATACGCCAGCTCGCTCTCAACAGCTTTCTTGAACGCCATCATGTCCTTGCCGAAATGCTCGTCGTACTCCTTGCAGGCAAAGCGCAGATCCATGTGCGTCCCGCGCTCCAGAATGCCGTCAAAAGCATCCTCCTTCGTCACCGCTGCAATAATACGGCTGCGGACATAGGCGCTGTTTGCCTCATTGGAGGTCAGCAAAATCGCCATCGTGCCATGCTCGTCAATGCAATAGACCTTATCCTCTACGCGCACGCTGTCCATCACCAGTTCCGCCAGCCGCTTGCGCAGTTGGATATAGCGGCTGTGGGACAGCATCCCGTGCAGTTCACTTTCGTAGCGCATCTGGATAATCATCAGCGAAATCGGCAGATGGTTGCGGACGCAGTAACCCGTCATCATCTGCGCATCGCGATACATGGCGCGCAGGTTGTACAGCTCCGTCACATCGTCCACCAGCACCTGTTCATCCACCTGACGGCGCAGCAGCTTGTTCTCAGCATTGACGTGGCGCATACTGCGGGAGAAGAGCGCCGCCGCGCCCGATCCCAGCAGCGGCAGTACAGTCACAAAATAATCTGTCAAGTACACCGTTTCGCCCACGGCATAAAAAGAATACAGCTTATATGCCACCCAGCCGCAGGTAATCGTCGCTGCACAGCACGGCAATATCCATCAGGAACAACAGCAGCAAATACATCGTCTGCGTATCCGCAGGTGCCCAAATCATCAGCAGCGCCTGCATAAACGCCCAGATCAGCAGCAAAATGATAGCCGCGTCCCGCGCTACCAGTGCCGATTGCGTTTCGTTTTTCATGGCAGCCTCCTTCATTGCCCGTCCGTTTCAATAATTTTCAGTCGGTGGAGTCCCTCAGTGCACGCCATAATCGCCAGCAGGTCAATCAGACAGCCCATCAGGAAGCTCTGGCGCAGCAGCAGACTATCGCCGCTGAGGATGACAACCGTCATCAGCTCGACAGTGACCGCCGCGAAAAGCAGCACGCTGAGCATGGTGTAGACACTGGCGGCTTCCTTGCCTGATTCCAGCTTTTCGTCCGCTTTACGGCGGAAGAAGAGGAAGGCGACGACCAGCAGGAGCAGCGACGCCGCTGTTTGCGGGGCGGAACGCTCCTTGAACGTTGACCAGATAGAGAGGAACAGTGCCTTTGCCCGCGCGGGCATTCCGCTGGACTGCTCGTAGTTGCCGGAATAATCCGTTCGCGTGAAGAACGCGTTGCGCACGCCGACCTCAAACAGCCCCAGTAATTGAATCGGATGGCGCAGGTAATACAGCGTTACGTCCGACGTCGTGTACTGATCAAGGAAGCCCTCATCCAGCGCGCCGCTTTCCGGCAGTACAACGGGGTAGCTCTGCGTGGAATACGTGTCCGTCAGCACGGAATACCGCGCCTCAATGCCGAACTGCGCCAGTGCTTTTTCCGGGTCAGTCGCCTCAAGAGAACGCCGCGCGTCATTTGGTCGTACTTCTCGTTAACCGTCTGATTGTTGACCATATCGCCCGTCTGCATGACGCTGACGACGCACAGCAGCACTGCAAGGAGCGAATACAGCCCCTTATGAAGCGCATCCGCTTTGTGACGCATGAGCATCCAGTACGCAACAGAAAAGACGACGCCCATCAGCGCGCAGTACTGGTTGACCGCCATCAGCAGGATGACCGTGACGGCAAGCCCAATCTGCGGCAGAAAGCGGTTCAGGCTATCCGGAATCTGCAGGACGCAGTTCGCCAAGGCAACCATCAAAATCAGCTCAATGGGCTGCGTGTAAAAAGAGGCAAAGCGGGTTATCATGGCGGTATCGCCGAAAATCAGCACAGCAAAAACCGCGATAAACAGCCCCTCGGAGTAGACTTTGACGCGTCCCAGCAGCTTGGAGAGCATCGGAATGAGAAGCAGGATGTAAATCAGCAGATAGATTGCTGCGAGGAAGCGCATGTCAAACAGTCCGTCGTGCGTCACCAGTTCGTCGATGACGACCGCCGTGCGCACCAGCATCCGCTGAATTAGCGGCGTTGTACCGGTCGGAAGCGCGGGCGAGCCGACATTATAGACACGCTCATAATAGTTGAAGAAAGCGCTTGTGTCGGACGGGTCAAGCCGGGACAGCCCGGTATCCGCCAGCACAGCGGCAAAGCTGCCGTCGTTGGACAGCCCCAGATACGGCGGAACAAAAAGTGTAATCGACGCTGTAATCGCAATCACCAGCACCACAATCAGCGCAAGGTGCTTCGGACGGTAGCGCTTGCGCATCGCGCGGTCAAACCGGCGGATGGCGTTCAAAATCAGGTGGTACAGCTTGACAAACAAGCCGCTGAGCTTCACAATCAGCCACGCAATCGCGCGCACACTGCACTCTCCTTTCCTGCGTTACGGCTTCATGGCCATGAGCGCAAAAAGAGCTTCCAATTCATCAAATGTATAGGATGTTTCGCCTTTGACGCTGCCGTAAGCGCCCGCGAATGTCCCCGTCGCAATGCGGCGGTTCTCCAGTTTCGCCAGCGACAGCCGCGCAAGCTCCGTGTGCCCGCTGACGGCACCGACCTGTGCCAGGACGGCGTACGACCCAATCGCCTCATAGCGGAATCCATAGCCGACCTGCCCGTTTGACGCGTACTGCGCATAAATTGCGCCTGCGCCAAGCTGCGCATCCAGCCAATCCAGCGTCTGCTCCCCTGCCGCGCTGATTTGCGCCGCGTGCAGGATTGTCATCGCCGCTTCGGTCATCTGCGCCGCCGCATTGCTGAACATATCCTTTGCCGGGGTATAGGAAGCGTGGTAGAGCGGGAGTTCGCTGCTCATGAGCGCGCGCGAATCGGTCAATATGGCTTCGCTGCGGTTCTGTCCACCGCACGTCATAGGCGGATAAGGCACGCATCGTCTGCACATCCAGATAGCACAGGGTGACACTATCGCTGCGCCCCGAACCATCGACGTTCGCAAAGCTGACCAGCGCATCATCCACTACGCAGGCAGTGTACAGTGCCGCCGCCCGTTCGCGGATTTCACGCTCATAGCCGCCCCATACCGCATCCGCTTCCATCAGCGCGCGGAGAATGCGCAAATCATCCAGCGACGCATTAGCCGCCGCTTTTTCGCCTGTCTGAATCTGCCAGACGGTTAAGCCGCCGACGGTCATTTTGTCACGGACATAACGCCAGGCATCGGAGAAGAGCGCCGCATCCTCCGTTTGCACCGCATAGAGCATGGTCTGCCCCATCGTCTCGGAAAGCACAGTATCGCCCGGATGAACCTCGCCGCCGGACAGCGTATAGGTGGATGGAATCGCCCCATCCGCCTGCATCAGCCGTTTCAGAAATGCGAGTGTCTGCTGTGCCGGACGCTGCGCCGCGTCCAGCAGCTGCGCCATTTCATCCGCATTCGGCATATCCGCCGTTGCGCGAAGCAGCTGCCCCTGCGAATCGAAAACCGCCAGAGACGGCACGCTCCGCAGTCCCAGCGTGTGAAAGAGCGCCGCGTCCGCATCCATGTACAGCGGAATGCCTGTAATGCCGCATTCCGTCAATTCTGCTTCCGCCTTCTCGCGTGTGTCGCCGCGAATCCCCTCTCGGCAGACAAGGACGACTTGCGCTCCCGCCGCTTGTGCGGCCTGTACCGCCGCCCCAAAGTCGCCCGCCAAGTACACCTGGCAGTCCGGACACCAGCTTGACCAGAACAGCAGGATGGTCGTTTGTCCGCGCAGGGCGGATAGGCGCACCGGATTTCCGTCCGCGTCGGTCAGATCTCCGTCGTAGGGCAGAAACCACTTTGCCGGGTCGGGTACAAGGTCGGACGCCATCAGCAACTCATCCGAATCTGCGGTATCCATCGCTTCCGGCAGAATGTCCGGCGAATCCTCACGGGTTTGCAGCAGTCCGGCGCCGACGATGGCCATGCCCGCAGTCAGCAGAATCATCAGGCTGATCAGTACGGCGAGGATGCGTTGGTATGACTGTTTTTTCATGAAGAACGCTCCTCCCCGTGTTTCGACGATGATTGTATGTGCGCCCAGCGCGGTTTATTCACACAGAATATCCGCAATCCGCTCGCAGGCGTGTCCATCGCCGTAGGGATTGCTGGCGTGCGCCATCGCCGCGTAAGCCGCCGGGTCATCCAGCAGACGCGTAAACTCGCGGTAAATCGTCTCTTCCGACGTGCCGACGAGCTTGAGCGTGCCCGCCGCAACGCCTTCCGGGCGCTCGGTCGTGTCGCGCATGACCAAAACAGGCTTGCCCAGACCGGGCGCTTCCTCCTGAATACCGCCGGAATCGGTCAGAATCAACGTGCTGTGCGCCATGATATTGTGGAAATCCAGCACATCCAGCGGCTCAATAATGTGCAGACGTTCCAGCCCGGACAGTTCTTCCGCCGCTTCCTGCCGAACAACTGGATTCAGGTGAATCGGGTAGAGCGCCTTGACATCGGGGTGCTCCGTCAATACGCGGCGAATCGCGCGGAACATATGGTGCATGGCTTCGCCAAGGTTCTCCCGCCGATGCGCGGTGATGAGGATCAGACGGCTGCCCTGCGCCCACGTCAGTTCCGGGTGGGTGTAATCCGCGCGAACGGTGGTTTTCAGCGCGTCGATGGAGGTGTTGCCCGTCACGAAGATAGACGATTCGTCTTTGCCCTCGCGCAGCAGGTTCTGCTTTGCCTTTTCCGTCGGCGCAAAATGATACCGGCAAATCAGTGAAACTGCTTGCCGGTTGAACTCTTCCGGGAAAGGGCTTTCGAGGTTGTAGGTACGAAGCCCAGCCTCCACATGTCCAACCGGAATATGCAGATAGAAGCATGCCAGTGCGGTAACAAATGCCGTGCTGGTATCACCATGCACGAGCGTCAAATCAGGCTTCTCCTGATTGAGAACTGCCTGAATGCGCGTCAGGATAGCGGTAGTAACATCGAAAAGCGTCTGATTCGGCTGCATAATCGCCAAATCGTAATCCGGCACGACCGAAAACGCATCCAGCACCTGCTGAAGCATCTGCTTGTGCTGCCCCGTGACGCAGACAACGGTCTGCACCTGCGGGCGGCGCTTCAGCTCATTGACCAGCGGACACATCTTGATGGCCTCCGGCCGAGTTCCGAAAACAAGCATGATTTTCTTCATCTTGCGAAGATTCTCCTTTCGCGGATAAGCCGATTCTCATCCGTTGCTGCCTTGAAATGCCATTTGCAGTACAATTCCATTATAGTCTGTTTTTGTTCAAAAATCAACACTCCATTCGCACATGAAAATGGCTATTTCACGCTAATTCGCGCTTTTTTCCATGTTTTCCTTGCGAATGTGAAGCGGCATGTCCAAAGCGGTGATAGGGGCAGACACGTTTTTCATCCTACCATCACATTCCGCGCATACCAAATAGCGGATGCCTCCCGTAAGCAGGAGGAAAGCATCCGCAAAAGAAGCTATGGGCAAAAAGTCACTACAGCATCTTACACCATGCGCGACGCAATAGCTTCGAGGAACGTGCGGCTGTTGACCGCTTGCGCAGGCGTCCCCTCCCACAGCAGCGCAAGGTCTTTGGTCATTACGCCGCTTTCGATGGTGTCGATGGTCGCCTTTTCCAGCTTGTCGGCAAACGTCATCAAGTCCGGCAGATGATCCAGTTCGCCGCGCTTGCGGAGCGCGCCAGACCACGCGAAAATCGTCGCGACGGGGTTGGTCGACGTCTCCTCGCCCTTCAGATACTTGTAGTAGTGGCGCGTGACTGTACCGTGCGCGGCTTCGTACTCAAACTTGCCGTCCGGCGAAACGAGCACGGAAGTCATCATCGCCAGGGAGCCGAACGCCGTCGCCACCATGTCGGACATCACGTCGCCATCGTAGTTCTTGCAGGCCCAGATGAAGCCGCCCATCAATCAGCGTATAGAAATAGGTAATACCCGCCTGCTCAAACTTTTCCTTATACTGCGCATCGAAAATTTCTTGTAAAATGTCCTTGAAGCGGTGATCGTAGGTCTTGCTGATGGTATCCTTCGTGGAGAACCACAAGTCCTGCTTGACCGACAGCGCGTACTGGAAGCAGGCATGGGCAAAGGACGTAATCGACGCATCCAGATTATGAATGCCCTGCACGACGCCCGGCCCCTTGAAATCGAAAATCGTCTGGCGAATCTCCTGCCCATCCGCACCCGTGAACACCAGCTCCGCCTTGCCCGCGCCGGGGATGCGAATTTCCGAATTGCGGTAGACGTCGCCATAGGCATGACGGGCGATGGTAATCGGCTGCTGCCAAGTGCGGACTGTTGGGCGAACGCCGCTGACGAGAATCGGCGCGCGGAAGACCGTGCCGTCGAGCATAGCGCGAATCGTGCCGTTGGGCGACTTCCACATCTCGTGCAGGTTGTACTCCGTCACGCGCTGGGCATTCGGAGTGATGGTCGCGCACTTGACCGCGACGCCGTACTTCTTCGTCGCGTTGGCGCTGTCAATCGTCACCTGATCACGCGTTTCGTCGCGGTGCGGCAGACCGAGATCGTAATACTCCGTCTTCAAGTCCACGAACGGCTCAATCAGCAGCTGCTTGATGTCTGCCCACAGGATGCGGGTCATTTCGTCGCCATCCATCTCCACCAGCGGCGTTTTCATCTGAATCTTTTCCATAATAATACGCTCTCCTTGCCTTTCCGCTGATGCTTCCTTGCACCGCAGATTTTTTACGCTTCCATTGTACCCCACGCCTTCCCTTTTCGCAAGGGTGAAACAGCAAAAGAACAGGAGCGGCTGCGGCTTGCAAAAAAACAAAAATATTTCTCGCAAGATACCTTGACAGGTGATGTATCTTATGATATAGTAATACTCGTCAAGGCGAGATACCAAGACAAGGGATGAACCATAGGAGGTGAAGCATATGGCATTGTCCGCAGATATTCTTCGCGGCTATACCGACACCATTATTCTGCACCAGCTTTCCCACGGCGACAGCTACGGCTACCAAATCAACAAGACCATTTCGACGCTCAGCGGCGGCGAGGTGGAGCTGAAAGAAGCGACGCTGTACACCGCTTTCCGCCGGCTGGAGGCCGCCGGGCTGATTCAGTCCTACTGGGGCAGCGAGACGTCCGGCGCGCGCCGCCGCTACTACGCCATCACGGCGCTGGGGCAGGAAAAGCTCATCAGCGATTTGGCGGCGTGGGAGGACACGAAACGCCAGCTTGACCAGCTGTTGGAGGGATAACATTATGTGCAAGGAAATTTTCGCATTCCGTCGGGTAACGCCGTTTTCGGACTTTTCTCTGACGGAGCGTTTGATTGGCGATACCATCTCGTGGGAGGAAATCAGCCGGCAGCGGCTGCAGAACGCAAATCAGGAGAATCAGGAGGAACAGCACGATGCGTAACGAAACGGTCGAGCGGATTGTGAATCTGCTCTTTCAGGATGTGGAAATGACGGACGAGGTGCAGGCACTCTACGACGAGACGATGAGCAACTGCCAAGAGCGCTATCAGGACATGACGTCCCGCGGGCTGAGCGACGATGACGCGATTGCCGCCGTCGTCGAGAGCTTGAAGGGCATGGAGGATGTCATCAGCCAGTACCCGAAGAAGTCTGAATCGCCCGAAGCGGAAGAAGCGCCGAAGAGCGCGGATGTGCCGGTCGATGACGATGGAGACAGCGAGCAGACGGATTTCACTTTCCATCCGGCGGATATTGGGCGCATCGAAATGACGATGGTGTGCGACGACGTGCATTTGGAGGAATCGCCGGACGGAGACGTACATGTCTGCTTTGAGGATGTGGAAGGCGCGAAGGCGTCCATCTGCCGCATTGAGGACGGCGTTCTGCGCGTCTGCCGCGACCCCGATGCCCCGAAGCGCAACCGAAGCAGCTTCACCGTCAGCGGCAGTTTCGCCAACGGACGGCTGTATGTGAAGAAGCCGAACGGCGAATATTTCTTCTTCGGCGACAAGAAGAGTGACAAGCAGGTGGAAGCGGAAGCCGAGCGGCACGCCAAGGAATTCGAGCAGCACGCTAAAGAATTCTCGGACAACATGTCGAAGATGGGGTTCCAGCAGGAAAGCACAGGTGACGGCAAGAACTCGAACAGCATCGAAAGCATGATTGACAGCTTCGCCAGCACCGCTTCCCGATTCGGGCAGGAACTGGGCAAGCTGTTCTCCAGCATCAAGCCGAACATCACCGTTTCCCGCAGCATTGGCGACGTGACGCTGTGCATCCCGCGCATCTTCGACAAGCCCATTAGCGTCCTGACGACCTCCGGCGACATCGAGGCGCGCGACATCCACGTCACCGACCTGAACTTTACCAGCACATCCGGCGACATCAGCGTCGAACTGTTCGCCCCGCTGAATCGCGGCGCATTCACCACCACCAGCGGCGATATCGACATTGAAGCCGATGCAAACGATGTGCAGATTTCCACCGTCAGCGGCGACGTGGAGATTCACGGCGATTACGACCATCTGAAATTTGCCAGCACCAGCGGCGATGTGGAGCTGGAAGCGAAGGTGCGGCAGTGCGACTTTAGCAGCGTTTCGGGCGACTTAGACCTGCGCTTCACGGGCGCGCTGTCGCTCATCAACGGCAGCACGACCTCCGGCGACATTGACGTGGAACTGCCGGACGACACAGGGATGAACAACATCGACGTCCACAGCCGTTCCGGTGACATTTCGATGCGCCGTTCCGGGCGCATGGGCAGCAGAACCGTGACGGGCAGCATCCGGAGCGTTTCGGGGGATATTGAGATTCACTGATAATACTATTTCCAAATTCACCTGCGCCATCTGCTCGCGCCTTTTCCGCGCTTGCGT
>OMDR01001306.1_pt1 | contig 12509 bp, 11 predicted proteins | sample 1645251 | NCBI WGS metagenome assembly OMDR01 (sample SAMEA103958142, study PRJEB25191) | human gut metagenome | biome: human-associated habitat [ENVO:00009003]; feature: intestine environment [ENVO:2100002]; material: feces | place: Germany | collected 2013/2015 | reverse complement strand
CCTACGATCGCTGGCATACTTAATGTAACACCTTCAATTCCATAGGTATCATGTTGGATAGAAGATACTGGTAATACAGATTTTTCATCTCGGATGATTGCTTCACAGATTCTTCTGACCGCCATTGCAACTCCATAATATGTTGCTTTTTTCTTTTCAATGATCTTATACGCACTATTTTTGACTCCCTGTGCGATCTCTTCCATATGCTCGTCGTGTTCTGTGTAACCTCTCATCTCGCAGAATTCTGAGATTGGTACGCCTGATACATTGGCACTTGACCATGCTACGATCTCAGAATCTCCATGTTCTCCAATAATCCATGCATGAACAGATCTCGCATCTACCTGTAAATGTTCTCCAAGCAGATATTTTAATCTGGCAGAATCCAGGGTTGTACCAGAACCAAAGACTCTGTTTTCAGGAAATCCTGATAGTTTTACTGCAACTTGTGTCAAAATATCTACTGGATTGGCTACGATCAGAAGAATCCCTTCACATTTTCTCTGTGCGATCTCTGGAATGATCGATTGAAAGATTGCTACGTTTTTCTTTACAAGATCAAGTCTTGTCTCTCCTGGTTTCTGTCCTGCACCCGCTGTCACAACGATGATCGCTGCATCCACGATATCATCATAATCGCCTGCTGTGATCTTCATTGGTCTGGCAAACGGGAGTCCATGGGCAATATCTAATGCCTCTCCTTCTGCTCGATTCTTATCAGCATCGATCAGCACCATTTCAGTAAATAATCCACTTTCCATTAATGCAAATGCAGAAGATGAACCTACAAACCCTGTTCCGATCACTGCTACTTTTCTGCTGTTTATTCCCTTACTCATTATCGGGCCTCCTTTTACATTTTTTAGAATGACAATATTATCACCCAATTCCATTATATCAATTCATGTAAAAAGATTTTTACTATTCACAGATCTCAAAACATGCTCTTTCGTTTATACACGATCGGATCATCATATCCAAATGTTCTTCTTCCATTTACTTCTATGATCTCTGATACCTCCAGACTATCCTCTGAAAATCTTTCCCATAACTTAAATATCATAACTGGTGAAAACTGGCTTGTACTGCCACCTTCCCAGACACCATCCTTCTCGCGATAAAGTGCTGGTGTGAATTTTTTTGATTCGTTCAGTTCACTGTAATCTACTGCTTTCATAGAATCATAAGAAAATGTATTCTTATCTTCTCCATTCGGAATATCGTAGGAAGAAAGCACAATTCCTTCATTATTTTCTGAAATAAGAAAAAGATGTGGTGATGCGTGGCTTTTTCCATCTGTTTCGTAATAACTTTCTTCTACAACAAATGTACCCTTGAAGTTTTCTGGGAGATTTTTGATTTTATCGTTACATGCTGTATTGATGTGTTTTGCATATGGATATGTTTTTCCTTCTGCCTGCATTTTGTCAAATTGTTCTTTATTGTCAAAACGACCAGTTATTAACTTTATGAAATCTGTAAGTTTGCTCATGGTCTTCCTCCGTAAATTTAAATTTCTTTAATTATACTCTTGTGAAATTTTTTTGTAAAATATTTTCCTATGTATTTATTGAATATCCGCTAATTTTTTTGTAACTCTAACCTGAATTTTCGTATAATCATCGCTATTAACAATGACACAATCGAAATTTGGTTTTACAGTTTTTTTCGCCATATCATTTGATGACCATTGATATATATTGATATCACTGTTTGAATCATCTGGCACCATATCTTTGTTTTTGAAATCATAATTAAACGTATAAAACTTTCGATTTTTGATCACTTTGATGATAGCATTATCTGGAGTCATTAAATTGTATTGATCTTGCGTAACATCCGTCCATAATCCATCATCTGCGCCACAAGATATATTATTTGATTTTTGACCTGATTTTACAAATCTATAACTTTCCGTTACAATATTTTCTTCTTCATATTCATTTCTCCTTCTTTTGTTTGGTTACAATTGTACACTTCTGAATAAAAAGAAATCCCCACCATAATGGTGAGGATGTAATAAATCCGTTATTCAATTTCTTTTGATAATTTCATCAACCCTTGGTTTTCCAGCATTTCATCAATATCGCCCAGGTCATATTTTCTGTGGTTCACTGCTACGATGATACATGCATCCCGCTTGTCTTTTGCATATAATGGTTTCATCTCATATAGTTTCAGTGCCGTGTTGATCTCGTTTAATTGAAAATGTGCCACAATACAAAATCGAAGGATCAGATCTCGATTCTTTGGGCAGTTTTCCTGTAAGCATCATATTTAGTAAGATTCCGACTGCATAGATGTCAGCCTTGATCGTTGATGCACTGAATCCATATCCAAACTGTTCTGGTGCTGCAAAATATAAGGTTCCAAGTAATCTGGTATCCTTTCTGCAATGTAAGATTTGCATCACAACGAGGGCAGAATTCATCGCCCTCTTCTGCTGCTCAGATCATTCGCTTCTCCAAACAATAATGATAAATTCCATCCTCCGAAACATCTCCACAGATTTCATCTGCCACTGCTTTCAGATCATCGGATGCATTTGCCATTGCAATTCCATTACCAACTGCTTTTAACATTTCGATATCGTTATTCCCATCCCCGAATGCCATGGCCTGAGATCTGTCTATGCCATAATGTTTTAACATTTTCTCAATCCCTGCTCCTTTTCCTGCATTGACCGGTATGATATCAACTGCTCGATCCCACCATGCCGTAATCTCAGCTCCCTGGACACCTTTTAAGATCTCTTGATACTCTTCTACTCTTGCACCCATCAACACTTGATAAACTTTTTCTTTCTTTATATCTTCAAAGTCTTCTGCTACATCAACTTCGGCATTGCCAAACGCATAGTAATCAATCAAATCCTGATCTTTTCCATTTGCAGCCATACGGTCTTTCGTTGCTAATGCAACTGGCTTTCCCATTTTGTCTGCATTCTTAATGATTCTTTCAATATCTTTTGATGGAATACAATTGCTATAAAGTGTTCCTTCATGGTCATAGCAATAGGAACCATTGTATGTAAGAAATGCGTCAAACTCAACTCCTTCAAAATGTGGAATGAGCATTGGTCCTCTTCCTGTTGCCAGACAAAGTTTGACTCCTTTTTCCTGTAGTCGTTTTAATGCTTCTAATGTTTTTTCTGAAATCGTATCTTGATCCATAGCGATCAATGTACCATCAATGTCAAAAAATATGATTTTAATATCTTTCATGTCTTTCTTTTCCTTCTATAATTATAGTGAGAGTTTACGCTAAATAACGAAATGCCTGTATGATATAAGACAAAATCTTGATCATACCCTGCTTTTTGCTATCCATCGTGCGTTCTGCTACATTCTTATCATTTTGATAACTTCCATCTTTGTTTACTTTCAAAGATCCTCTTTTTAATCTGCTAAAATCTTCTTCCAGCTGTTTTGTGATCTCTTTTCCTTGTACGACAAGCATCGTTTCTGTATCCACATAGGTACTTCTGCAATCAAAGTTGTAAGAACCGACCACTGCGATATCATCATCAATGATCAGCGATTTTCCATGTGTGGAATGTCTGCCCATATATTCATACAGTGACACTCCTGTATCTAAAATCTTTGATCGATTCTTTTGATAATCTGCCGATGCACAAATATTATCTCCTGATGCGATTGAATTCAAGATCATTGTTGTGTTCGGAACCTGTTGTTTCACCTGTGCGATCCCTTCGTACATTTCTTTGGAAAACACTGCATATGGTGTATGAATGATAACTTTGCTTTTTGCCTGTAACATCAACTGCTTCAGCGTTTCAAATACAACTGGTTCTTTTCCATAAATTGTTGTCGGATTGGTTACCAGTGTTGTTTTCTTCGTTGGAACTGTAATCTTTTGATAATCATAATCTGGAACTTTCACTTTCTCTGCATGGGATAAAAGGCGCTTGACTTCCTTCTCTTTTTTATTCTTTGAGCATGTACTAAATTTTGTTTTGCAGACTTCTAAGTTCCAGACTTTTTGAAAATATCTTCTGATCTGTCCGACTGCACCTTGATCTTTTGATCCTTGATTGACGATCAGAATCTCCCTGTCTATACCTTTGCTTTTTCCTTTGTGTGTTCCAAGGAAATAATCAAACATATTTCTGCCACCCATTAAGAGATACTTATGATCTGCCACAATATATTTGTCATGCAGACATCCATTGATCGTCCATGGTTTCAAAAGATTTGGCGTGTTATAAAAACGAATTTCAACATTTGGCTCACTTCCAACTACTGCAAAAATATCCTTTCCTGTCATATGGATCGTTCCATAAAGCCCATCAACCAGAATCTTTATCTTGACGCCTCGTCTGGATGCTTTGAGTAATTCTGAAAAAATATCATCACTGCTGCTTCCTTCACGGATATCAAAGGTTGATAGAATGATTTCTTTCTTTGCTTTTCGTATCATATCCAACCGCAGATCAAGTGCTTCCTGATTATCACTGACGATCTTTGCTCGGTCTGATCCATTTTCGTTTGATGTTGAATAAAATGTTTCCGTATGAATCTTTGACTTATTTGTTTTGCTTACCGATTGCATATGTACAAATGGTACAAGCATTCCAACGATCACATACAAAATAAACAAAATCAGAACGATTCCTGCTATTTTTAATTTTTTCATTATTCTAAAATCCTTATTTTAATTTAGATAAATAATTTTACTGTCTTTATTTTAACATCTTTAATAAAGATTTTAAACTATTGATTTCATAATCGGGTTTTGGTTGTGGATCTTCTGTCAGATCTTGTGCTCTGTGAAACCAGATTGTCTTGATCCCTGCATTGATCCCGCCTTGAATATCAGAACTCAAGCTGTCTCCAATGATTGCTGTATTCTCCTTCTTAAAATCTGGAATCTTAGAAAAACATTTCTCAAAATATTCAATGCTTGGTTTGTTATATCCAATTTCCTCGGAAATAAAAACACCTTGCAGATACTTCTCAATTCCTGAACTTTTTAATCTTCCTCTTTGTACAGACAATGTTCCATTCGTTACAAGATAGATACGAAATCTCTTTGATAATTCCTGTAAAACTTCTTCGGCTCCTTCGATAAAATAGTGTCCCTGTCCTAAATAGTCCTGATAATGTTTTGCCACTTCCTGTGGTGATGCTTTTATATCAAATTCTTGAAATAAAAGCTTAAATCTGCGCATTTTTACTTCTTCTCTTGTCATTTTCCCTTGTTCCAACAATTTCCATTGAGCAAGATTAATCTTATGATAGCAATCACGCATCTCATTCGTCGCAGAAATTCCTACATCACCTAATGCCCTTGTAATTGCATTGGCTTCTGCTTTATCAAAATCCAGTAATGTATTGTCTAAATCAAATAATAATGTATCGATCATAAATCAATCTCCCTTTTAATATATAGTGATATTATAACATGATGTAAGTATCAAAAGTATAAATTATGTTTGTTCTTGCACATATATCCAAAAAGAGATTCATCATAATTGATGAATCTCTTTTCGTTAGAATGAATTGTTATAGATTATATGAATAATGATCGACTTATTTGTCTTTCAATACTGCCTGAGCTGCTGCTAATCTTGCAATTGGTACACGGAATGGTGAGCAGGATACATAGTCTAATCCGGCTCTGTAGCAGAATTCTACAGATGATGGATCTCCACCATGTTCTCCACAGATTCCTAAGTGGATATCTGGACGAGTTGCTTTTCCTTTCTTAGCTGCCATCTCGATCAGCTGTCCAACACCTTTCTGGTCTAATTTAGCAAATGGATCAGATTCGTAAATCTTGTTCTCATAGTAAGACTCTAAGAACTTACCTGCATCATCACGAGAGAATCCAAATGTCATCTGTGTTAAGTCATTTGTTCCGAAAGAGAAGAATTCTGCTTCTTCGGCAATCTCGTCTGCCAATAATGCTGCACGAGGAATCTCAATCATTGTACCAACTTTGTACTTAATGTCAGATTCATAGTAAGCTTTTACTTTCTCAGCTGTCTGTACAACAACTTCTTTAACATATGCTAACTCTTTCTTCTCTCCTACTAATGGAATCATGATCTCAGGAACGATATCATATCCTTTTTCCTGTTTTACTTCGATCGCTGCTTCCATAACGGCTCTTGTCTGCATCTTGGCAATCTCTGGATAAGTAACTGCCAGACGGCATCCACGATGTCCCATCATAGGGTTAAATTCATGAAGAGCTGCACGTCTCATATTGATCTCTTCTACTGTAACTCCCATATCTTTGGCAAGAGCTGTGATCTCTTCCATTGTATTTGGAAGGAACTCATGAAGAGGTGGATCTAAGAAACGGATTGTGACCGGTCTTCCTTCCATAACCTCATATAAATCTTTAAAGTCTTTCTTCTGATAAGGAATTAACTGATTCAATGCGATTTCTCTTGCTTCTTTTGTTGTAGAGAGGATCATACGACGAATCTTTGGAATTCTCTCTGCATCAAAGAACATATGCTCTGTACGGCAAAGTCCAATACCCTGTGCTCCGAATTTCACTGCATTCAATGCATCGGCAGGTGTATCTGCATTTGTTCTTACCTGTAATGTACGGATTTCATCGGCCCATGTCATGATACGATCGAAATTACCACTGATACTTGCAGGTACTGTACGGATTTCACCCAGATAAATCTTACCTGTGGATCCATCTAAGGAAATATAATCTCCTTCCTGTACTGTCTTTCCACCTAATGTGAAAGATTTGCCATCTTCAGCAAACTTGATATCTCCGCATCCTGCTACACACGCTGTTCCCATACCACGTGCTACAACGGCTGCGTGAGATGTCATACCACCACGAGCTGTTAAGATACCTTCTGCTGCATGCATTCCTTCGATATCTTCTGGTGATGTTTCTAAACGAACTAAGATAACTTTCAGTCCTGCTTCATGATGCAGTTTCGCCATCTCAGCATCAAAATATACTTTACCAGCAGCAGCTCCTGGAGATGCTGGAAGTGCTTCTCCGATTGGAAGAGCGGCTTTCAATGCTGCCTGGTCAAAGTTTGGATGCAGTAACTGATCTAATGCTTTCGCATCAATTCTTGAAACTGCTTCTTCTTTTGTGATTTTTCCTTCATCTACTAATTCACAGGCGATACGGAGTGCAGCTGGGGCTGTTCTCTTACCATTTCTTGTCTGTAAGAAGTACAGTTTTCCTTCCTGAATTGTAAATTCCATATCCTGCATATCACGATAATGTTCTTCCAGTGTATGAGCAATGTCCATAAACTGTTTATAACAATCTGGTAAGTCTTCTGCCAGTTTAGTAATTGGCTGTGGTGTACGAACACCAGCTACTACGTCTTCACCCTGTGCATTGATCAGGTATTCTCCGTAGATCTGTTTCTCACCTGTAGATGGGTTTCTTGTAAATGCCACACCTGTTCCTGATGTATCTCCCATGTTACCAAATACCATTGTCTGAACGTTAACAGCTGTTCCCCAGTCTCCTGGAATGTCGTTCATTCGACGATAATAGATAGCACGTGGGTTGTCCCAAGAGCGGAATACCGCTTTGATTGCTTCAAATAACTGGTCCTTTGGATCCTGAGGGAATTCTTCATTCAAAGCTTTGCGATAGATACCTTTGTATCTCTTGATCACTTCCTTCAGATCATCGGCATCTAAGTCTGTATCAAACTTCACACCTTTCTCTGCTTTGATGTCATCTAAGACATCTTCGAATTTCGCTTTATCCACTTCTTTTACAACGTCTGAGAACATCTGGATAAAACGACGATAAGAATCATATGCAAAACGAGGATTGCCTGTCTTCTTCGCAAATCCTTCGACAGCTTCATCATTCAATCCTAAGTTAAGGATCGTATCCATCATACCCGGCATGGATACTCTTGCTCCTGATCTTACTGATACTAATAGAGGATCTTCAAGGTCTCCGAACTTCTTTCCCTGAATCTCTTCCAAGTCTTTCATTGCTTCAATTACCTGTGATGCTACTTCATCACTGATCTTTCCACCGCAGTCATAATAGTTTGTGCACGCTTCTGTTGTAACTGTGAATCCCTGAGGAATTGGTAAATTAAGTCCTGTCATCTCTGCTAAGTTTGCACCTTTTCCTCCAAGAAGGTTACGCATCTCGGCATTTCCTTCACTAAATTTGTAGACCCATTTTGTTGCCATGTCAATACCTCCTAAAATTAATTATGTCACATTCATATGTCATTGAACTTATTGTACCACAAATTTCAGATTTTGCAAAACTTTTTTGTGTATTTTACATAATTTTTTTCATTTTTCTCGTTTTTCATTATAAAAACTGCACATTTACATGATTTTCGATGCAATTTATGCTGTTATTTTTGTCTTATTTTAACGATTTTTGTGTTTTATTTTTTATATACAATATATAAAAAATCCCAGAGTCTTTTCACTGAAAAGATCCTAGGATTTCATTTTTATATCAAAATTATTCAGTTTTTTAAGAATGTTTTCTTTTTATAGTCTGGTTTTTGCTGCTTCTTTTTTTCTTTATCCAAAATTTCTAATTATTTATTCTTTAAACAGATTCTCTCCATCCTGTTTGATCACATCTTGATACCAATAAAAACTATCTTTCTTATATCGATCTAATGTAGCGCCCTCTTCTTCTTCGCGATCTACATACACAAATCCATATCGTTTTTGATATCCATTCAGCCAGCTTAACAAATCCGTAAAAGACCATGTACAATATGCAAGCACTTCACAGCCTTCCTCGATGGCTTTTCCTAATTCTTTTAAATGTTCTCTTAGATAATCAATTCGATATTCATCATGAATCTTATGATCTTCCGTCTTCTTATCAAATGCTCCAAGTCCGTTTTCCGAAATGATGATTGGCAAATCATAACGACTTGTGATCTCACGACAACAATAGCGAAGCCCAACTGGATCAATACTCCAATCCCAGTCTGTTGTCATCAAATATGGATTGCCTGGATTTTTATAAATTTCAGGGACTCCAAGTACCTGCGCAGAACCTTTTACTCCTGTTGTATTCATTGTACCATATGGTGTTACTCCATCCATCGGATTATACTCGCATACACAACTTTGATAATAATTAACTCCCATAAAATCAATCTCTGCCGCTGCTGCCTTTAAAATTTTCTGATCGTCTTTTGTGACAACTGGTGCAAATCCTTTTTTTCTTAAATAATTCATGGCTGCTTTGGGATATCTTCCATATGCATAAACATCCATCCACCAGAAATTCTTCAGTTCATCATAATCATGTTTTGACATAACATTTTCAGGTTTACAATCAAGTGCATAAGATGGTGTATAAGCAAAGCTTGCACCAATCTTTCCTGTTCCGCCCATCTCGCGATATGCCAAAACAGCCTTTGCATGTGCCATAAAGACGTGATGGTTCACTTGATAAAATGTTTTCTGATCGTCAAACTTTCCTGGAGGATGCTGTGCTGTCAGCCATCCAAGTGATGTAAAAATATTTTGTTCATTAAATGTAATCCAGTATTTTACCTTACTTCCATATGCCGTAAATAAAGTCTTAGCATAATTTACATAATCCTCAATGATCTCCTCAGATTCCCATCCTCCATAGAGATCCACTAATGCCTGAGGAAGATCCCAATGATAGATTGTCACCATTGGTTCAATCCCATATTTTAAACATTCATCAATAATATTTTCATAAAACTCAATTCCTTTGGGATTGACCTCTCCTCTTCCTTCCGGATAGATTCTTGCCCATGAAACAGAAAAACGATAGGTTTTTAATCCCATTTCCGCCATCAACGCGATATCTTCTTTGTAGCGATGATAATGGTCAACTGCAACATCTCCGGTTGTCGCTTTATATGTTTTTCCTGGAATCCTTACAAATTGATCCCAGTTTGTGATCCCTTTTCCATCTTCTCTCCAGCCGCCTTCAATCTGATAGGCAGCTGAAGCACTTCCCCACAAAAATCCTTCTGGAAATTTTGTAACTTTCATTTCTTCCATAAATGTTACGCTTCCTTTCTGCTACTGTACACTTAATAATTTACTTTCCTTTGTTACTACTTTATCTTCACATGCTTTAACTTTTGCAAATTGTTCTGTATTGGAAATAATGATCGGTGTTGTTACATCGTATCCATCTGCTTTAATCTTGTCAATATCAAATTCTAGTAAGATATCCCCTTTTTTCATTGTATCTCCAGATTTTTCCTTTGGAGTAAAATATTCTCCTTTTAAATTTACTGTATCGATTCCTACATGTACCAAAAGTTCTACTCCATCTTCACTTACTAATCCTAATGTATGTCCTGTTTCAAAAACAGCATCTACTTTTCCGTCAAATGGTGCATAGACAACTCCTTTTTCAGGAATGATCGCTGCTCCTTTTCCTAAGATTTCTTGCGAAAATGTTGGATCTTTCACTTCTGTTAAAGGAATCACTTTCCCTTCAAGTGGACTTGTAATGCTGATCTCATTATCTAATAACTGTGCATTAGATTCTTCTACAAAATCTAAATCATCATCTTCATCTACAATATCTTCAAAGCCAATAATCAGTGTTGCAACAAATGTAACAACTACTGTGACCAAAATTGTGAGTGCTGCAAATAATAATGTCTGTGGTTTTCCTTTTTCTACATACTGAACAATCGTTACGATTGCTGGTGTTGCAATTCCAAAACATTTCATTTGGAAAAATCCACCGACTAATCCACCAACAGCACCACCAATACATGCTCCTAACATTGGTTTTAAGAAGTTCTTTGTGACAACTGGCGTGATTTTATCTACAAAACGTTCTACATATCTTAGAGAATATACTGCCAAAATGATTGGGATAACCGAATAAGAATAGGATGCATAAGTTACCGGAATATATTTCAAAAATTTCACAGTCTGTCCTGCATCATGTGCTGTATTCATCAGTGTGATCAAGTTTGGATGTAACATGATCAGTGCAATACTTGCTGCATAATACATATTTGTTCCAAACTTTTTGGATGCTGAAATTGCAATCAGTACTGGCATGAAGAAAAACGCACCATCTCCTATAACACTTAATAACTGATATGTTTGCCCATTTGTGCTTAACACACCGATCATAGGAAGTAATGTAAGCAATACTTTGATCATAGCTGCACCAATGATTGCTGGAATAACAGGTGCCATGATACCTGAAATCGTATCCATCAGCATTGTAAAGATATTTTTCTTTTCATTCGATTTTGCTGGTACTTCTTTTACTTCATTAGAAAAATTCCCAAGTTTATTTAATTCGTTAAATACGTTTCCAACATCATTTCCAATAATGATCTGATATTGTCCGCCCTTTTTCATGATTCCCATAACACCTTTTGTCTTTTTCACCGCTTCATCATCTACTACGGATTCATCTTTTAATGTGAAGCGCAGTCTCGTCATACAATGCACTAGACTGATTACATTTTCTTTTCCTCCGACTCTCTGGAGAATCTTTTTTGCTGTACTTTCGTAATCCATTTTTTTACCTCAATTTTCTCTTTCACTTTTTTTATATAACAAAGACCTGACAATAGATAAAATAATTCCCGGGGTTATTTCATCTATTGTCAGGTCTTGCTTAACTTAATAATAACAAACCTATGATTATTTTGTTTGTTCATCTAAAATTCGTTTGATATAAATTAATAAATATAATTGTTCATCAATTGTTAATTTATAGTTATATTGCTTTTTAATATATTCTGCAATTTTTTTTACTCCTGAAAAAGCATTTTCATTCTGTTCTACCATCACTTTATAAATTTCTTGCATCGTATCTTTATATTCCATATGGTCAAAGACTCTTGCCGCAAAAAACTTTAAATGTGTTAAAAATCTCTCATACGAAATAGATTCTTCATTTAAATCTATCTTAAAATGAATCCTTACAATCTGTAAGACTGTATTGATCAACTCTGTAATCTGATTCACATCGGTTATATTCTGTGCATTTAATTCTGCAGACACGATATGCATTGCAATAAATGCAGCTTCATCATCTCCCAAATCCTCTCCTGTCTGTTCTTTAATCCATTCAATCGCATGCATACCAACCTGATATTCCTTTGGATAAAACTTACGAATATCGATTTTCATCATATTCTTTAATGCGATTCCTTCTCGATAACGAGCGACTGCTGAATTGATATGATCCGTCAATGTCACATATAAGGAATCTCTTTTACTACTTCCTGTAGTCTCTTGCTTTCTTCTTTATTCTCTAGATGATATGTCTTATCTACCAGAGACTGATCAATATTTTCACCTTTTCTTTTTTTAAATCCAATTCCCTGACCTGTCATGATCAATTCCATTCCTTGTGAATCTACACTGACAACAGCATTTGTATTCAGAACTCTGATTATTTTCACGTTCATCCTCTCCTCTAATTTTATCTAAGTTTTTCATCATTTTTTGTATCTCTATAAATGTACAAGAAAGAATCCTGCTTTACAGGATTCTCCGCCTGCGGCGGGTCGCTTC